>Ga0164305_10000304_pt1 | contig 17789 bp, 10 predicted proteins | sample Whisoiple_237_MG_FD_110215 | JGI IMG/M metagenome (GOLD analysis project Ga0164305, IMG submission 110215) | Soil microbial communities amended with pyrogenic organic matter from upstate New York, USA - Whitman soil sample_237_MG | ecosystem: Environmental > Terrestrial > Soil > Agricultural...
TACAAAGCTTTGTTTATTAGGCTGTCGCTGTAGCTTTGTTTGTCGCGCAGAAAGGCGGTGAGGAGGTCGGTTTCGATATGGCTATTATTAGGGCGGTCTTGCCAGTTGCCTAGATAGCTATAGCCCAACTGTTGCCGGAACAGTTGCACAACACGATTTTGGGTTAAGCGTTCCCGTTGTCCCACTTGGATCATATCAGTCGAGTCCTCCCTGTTAGAAGTTCTTGCATCATTCCCTGTTTGATAGCTTTGTATTTATCGCGTTTTTGCTCTAAGGCTTCGATTTCTGCGTCCATGTCACTGAGGACTTGAGCGATTGCTTTTTGTTCAGGAAGAGGAGGAAAAGGAATTTTTAATTGCTTGAAGTATGGAAGTCCTATGGTTTTGATAGTGTTGCCGATTGCAATTCGTTCAAACTCTGATTTTGCTGCTTGCAACCAGTAATAAAGGAAATGGTTGTCTAATTGTGAACCACACTGCCAAGCCATAAAATGCTGGCTGACTGCCATTACATCTGTTGTAATGGCGCTCTTACCAACACCTGCATCCCTCGATAGAACAACAGTACCTACTGGATGTAAGACTGCTGAAGAGTTAGCAATGCCTGCGGGCGTAATTTTAGCGGCAGTATCATGGATATACAAAGCGTCAAGACGATCCGAGTCTCTTAACGAGATCCACTTGATGTCGCCATCCCAGTATTCTGGATGCTTTTTGTTTGGTGTGTGACCACTCCCACGCTTTGCAACCGAATCTAGTAAGGTCGCTTCCCAATCAATAGGAATTACCCCAATCTCAGTTTGCTTGTAACCTTGTCCCTCACCAAACCCTGCCTGGCGTTTTTTGCCTGTGAGGAGTTGCTGCATTGTGCCTTGCTTGATGTTACGCTTTTTGATGACGAGGCGATCGAGTTCTGCGATCGCGGCATCGACATCACTTAGAGCTTGTGCGATCGCTTTTTGTTCAGGTAGAGGAGGAAGAATAAATGGCAGTTGTCGTTGTCTTGTGATGCCTATATAGGCTCGTGTTCCTCCCCCTGAAAGACTTTGCAGAATTGCTTGGAACTTTGCGCTTTCAAAATAGTATCTAATGAATATATTCGTGATTCTGCTTTTATCTTTAACCCTGTAATAAGTTACTTGAGGCGTAAGCATGATGTAAGGAGTGGAAATTTTGCCAACAATTGCTACATTACCTACAGTACCCTTGTGAGTAAGCAGAACATCTCCTGTAATAGAAAAACCTTTTTGCAAACTGTCGGCTTGTTCTTTTCTAAGAAAACTACAATTTTTAAAATCTACAACTCTTTCAAATAAACTATTAGCCATAATGAAAGGAATTCCATCATTTACAAAATCGGTACTTTTAGGATGAATATTCCCATGATTACCATCTAATGGCTTTTCAATAATGCCGTTTTCTACTAATTCACAAATCGAATAAACCTTCCAATCTTTGGGAAGAATACCCATTTCAGTTTTAGTACAACCTTCTGGTATTTCTATCTCCATCACCACACCATCCCCATTTTCTTCAAATGAACCTCCACCCGACTCGTCCACTCATCCACCCGGCTTGTCAACTCTGGCAAAGGCATCTCATACCGTTCTGCTAACTCCTTAATTCGTTGCGTTAACCGTTGCGAAATCCGATCCATCTCCGAGTTAATCGCCTGCTGCAATGTCGGCATCCACTTATCATCAACTACCAAGCTTTTAATCTCATCCTGCGTTAAACCTCCGTATTTTGTTAACACATTTTTATCTAAAGATTCAGCCTTTACTTTAATTTGTTTACTAATTTTCGCCTCTTCGTCAATCAATTCTAAATAAACTTTTAACACCTTCAACTCATCTGCAAAAGTTGCATCATTCTTAATTTTTTTGATTCGCTCATTAACATTTGCTTTGGTAATTTTGCCACTATCATTTGTCACCTCCTCCAGCAAACCCTCCTCGCCGCCGTGTTCTTCCTGTAGTTCCTCCTGCTGGCGAACAATATCATCTTTTTTCGTTTCCAGTTGTTCAATCTCCGCCTGTTCAGCTTGAAAATAGCGGTTAATCATCAACTCTTTAGGAATCTATTCACAAATATAATCAGTAAATTTACCATTTTTATTGAACACTTTTTTTAGTTCGGCCTTCCAGCCATCCTCTACCAGAATATAAACATCATCCTTCATAATTTCCACCCAATAAGTCATGAGGTGCTGATAAACATCATATTTATCAATCAAACTTTTACCAGTAAAAGCTTGCAGCAAATCTTCCGAAAGATTGTAAATAATATCTTTGGGATGCTCTCCAGGTTGAATCGCTTTTAGTAAAGGCGTATGTTTAGCTTGCCATTTTTCAAAAACAACTTGTATTTCCTGACCATAACGAATAAATTCAGGATAAGCAAAAATGCAAGCTTTAACGTCATGAATTGAGATTTTTAAGTTTAAATATCCTGGTCGCTCTGCAACTGCAAAAAGCTTTTTTTTGAGCGTCGGATACACCTGCCAATACTCACCCAACGCCTCAACATCTCGCTTCGGAATTCCCCCCAAAAGATGCCCCTCAATATCCTGAATATCTTCCTCTTCCTGACTATCAATATAGCGGGGAATATTCAAGTTGTAATCGTTTTTCGGGTCGGCAATTTCCGCAAAAGGCACCAAGCGGGAATATTTGGGAATTTCTAACTGTCGATTAAACACATCAACAATTTTGTGAATATCCTGATCTCGCAACCGGTTTTTATTGCCATCTTTGACAAATCCCTTGCTGGCATCAATCATAAAAATGCCTTGACGAACCCCAGCATTTTCCCTATCCAACACAATAATACAGGCAGGAATTCCCGTGCCATAAAACAAGTTAGGCGGTAAGCCAATAATGCCTTTAATCACACCCTTACAAATCACATTCTTGCGGATTTCTGCCTCAGCATTGCCCCGAAATAGAACCCCGTGAGGCAGAATAATCGCCCCCTTGCCGTTACTTTTGAGGGAGCAAACTACATGGAGAAAAAAAGCGTAGTCTCCATTTTTTGCCGGAGGGATGCCATAGCCATCAAATCTTTTAAATTCGTCATTGCTTGGATTGAGTCCATTACTCCAAGCCTTTACAGAAAAGTGTGGATTGGCAACAGCAAAATCAAACCGTTTCAGGGTTCCATCTGCTTCTATAAAGAGTGGATTTGCTAATGTATTCCCCTGCCAAATTTCTGCTGTGGGATGCCCATGCAGAATCATATTCATCTTAGCCAAGGCGCGAGTAGCGTTGTCCTTATCTTGCCCATAGATGGTTAAAGTTAACCCCCGTTCTGCTTCATCCGCCGCCTTCAGTAATAAAGAACCACTGCCACAAGTCGGGTCATAAATAGTTTGATCCTGGCTTTGGGCAGTATTAACCCCAATCACCTTAGCAATAATCCGAGACACTTCCGCCGGAGTATAAAACTGCCCTTTGCTTTTCCCCGACTGGGTGGCAAAGTTCCGCATCAGGTACTCGTAGGCATCCCCTAACAAATCGTCCCCATCGGCCCGATTTTTACTAAAATTCAGGTTGGGGTCATTAAAAATAGCTACCAGGTTAGAGAGCAGATCCTGCATCTCCTTACCTTTGCCCAGCTTGTCGGGATCGTTGAAATTAGCAACGTCAATAATGCCAGTTAGGTCATTGGCTTCCGCAAGTTTGGCAATAATTTTATTGATTTTGTCCCCTATTTCTTTGTCGCCTTTGAGCGCCACAATGTCCTGAAAGCTTCCCCCCTCTGGGACTTCAATCAAGGCATCCTCTACCCCGGCATAGCGGTCAGAAACATATTTAATGAATAATAACGCCAGTACATAGTCCTTGTATTGCGTGGCATCCATCCCGCCCCGCAACTCATCACAGCTTTTCCATAACGAACTGTAAAGTTCACTTTTCTTGAGTGCCATTTTGTGCCGCCTTGTACAGCGCGTCCTAAGTTTTGTCTGCTAGGCAGTTTTAGAACGCAATCAATTATTTTACCTCGAAACGCAACCAGCCCGCAAAGAACCAGTAATATTTCACAATATCCAAATCTATTCACTGACCAAATCGTCTTTTTGCGTAAAGCGTAAAGGCTTTTGGTATATTTTTATTTCAGCAAAAGATGTAAAACATCTTTGGCATTGTCCTTCAACCCATAAAGCTGGAATTTTGAATCTTGCCCCACAGTTAGGACATTCTGACAGCAAGCGTAACTGGTGGCGATCGCACTCGGTTGCCGTCTTAAACTGCCACTCGATCTTATGACAAGGCGACTGGGCATAACAAGCGCCACACAACCGGATCGGCTCTAACTTCATCCCTACACCAAGAGGCGGTAACATTTCCTGTAACCGATCGCCCTCTACGCCTATCACCGCCGCCAACGCCTCCAACTGTTGACGAGAAGGAGGAGGATTAAAGCGAAACTTTTCCCAACGGGCGATCGTACCTCCCAACCCCGCCATCTTACCCAACCCAGTCGGCGTTAACTTATTCGCCCGTCGAAACCGCCCCAAAAAATGGCTCAACTTATAGCCTACTCCAAGCACGACCAAGGATTACACCGCGATAGTCTTCAAGATAACTCAGTGCGGCTCTATTAGTATCAATTACGGCTTCAAAATCTCTTGCTTTGTCGCGAATGCCAACGTCCCGGAACCTTGCAAGAATATTTTCAGCAGAATCTAGTAACTGTTTGTGGTGATTTACTGATTCATCAAAAGAATTTTTCCTAGATGCAAAAACTTGACTTCTTAAAGCCTTCAAATAGTGACGAAAGGATTGTTGCTCTCTAAATCCTGTAGAGCTAGGCTGAGATCCACTAAACAGAATATCCGCTTCACTACTCCCTAAATTTGGTAGTGGCTTTAATTCCGTTAACATTCCTCGCATTGCTGCCAAGTCCAGAGAAGGAATTTTAAACTCTGAAAGAGCTTGTGGGCAATAATACCAAGTAGTTCGCTTCGATGCTTCATCAGATTCTTGTGCGTGGAACTTATCGCTCCTGAAGGAGCGTACATTCAACCACATACCTGAAGCAATTGCATTTGCAGAAGCGCAACCTGCAATCAGCATTTGATGACTACTATAACCCACTATTACCTTTTTACCACTTAACCGCAATCCGGCGATAAGATCAACAATATTCGTCAGCCAAACCGGATTATCAACTAAATACTGATCCTTTGGTGGTTCACAAATTAAATAAATCGTGCTAACATACCAATCTTTAACAGACTCAATCAAGTCATGAATTTGATCGGGATTTTTAGTAGCATCAACATTCAAGGCTACTGTTGCAATTAATTCAAATTGATTGTTTTGCAATTGTTGAGCAGCTTCAATTGTACTACGCTGACACTCCAGCCAGATATCGTTGACAACAGAGGTAGAATGTCCTGGTAGAATCCAGGCAGCACAATCCAGTTCCCGATTTAGTTCTAGCAATTTTTTCAATTGCTCATGTAGTCCACCAGACCAATAATTTATAGTTTGGTATTCCTTATACCAATAATCATGGGATTGCAGTCGTGTATGAGTAGCGCGTGGCAGATAGACTTGAGGATCTAGTAGAACTTTCCCTGTGAGATTCTTTATTTCTTTCGCAAACTTTGATAGCTGGTTAGGTTTTAAATCACGGGGGCTAAGGATAACGGTTCCGCCTCCCCAATGTTCAATGAGATATTTACAGTGGTCCATCATGCCATATCCAAGCTGAAGATAAAGCTCCATTTATCAAACTCCTTCTTCTGTACAAATTTCTTGTATCCAAGTCAGAGCTTCGGCAACACTGGGTAAGCGGTGATCTCGTCGTTGCCGTGTCATAGCCCAGAGCAATTTTGAAAATTCTCCTTTTTGATCCACAGTTTTAGAGATTTTAGGTAGAGGGACAGTTTCAACACGATGAAGCCTCTCCGTCCAATTACTTGTTTGATCAGTAAAAGGATTGACCCCCTCTAAACACTCATACAGAGTTACTCCCAAGGCAAATAGATCCGCACGACCATCTATCTGAGATTTTCGATTTCTAAACTGTTCTGGCGGGGCATACCCAGGTGTACAAGCGCCCAAATAATCAGACGTTGCAGTTAGGGATTCTAAATCCAAGTGCCTCGCAAGACCAAAATCTAAAAGCCACCCATTACCGCAACCATCAATCATTATGTTGTCCGGTTTTACATCTCGATGCACAATGCGAACTTTTTCAGCATCCGCAAGTGCTTCAAGCATCTGCTTTCCCAATAGTAGGACTTGTAGTGGATCTAGGCTTCCTTTCTGTTGCATAACTTGGCGTAGACTATTGCCAGCGATGCACTCTTCTCGTAACCAAATCACATCCCCTATTGGGGAGTTTTTGATGTCAACCTCGAAAATTGTTGGCACCCGGGGTGAATCAACAGTTTGCACAGCCTTAATTTCACGGACTATACGGTCAACCTCTATCTGCGGGTAGTAAAGCTTGATTACTACTGGCCCATCAGTCGGATGATTACCTGAGAAAACCTCTTTCTGACCACCTTCGCTTAGTGGACTAAGGCAGGAGATTTCTGGAAACTGAGCTTGTAGCCATTTTAAATCAATAGTCATTTTTGACCGGTAAAATTATTACAAGGTTATTCTACATAAAAGGTAAAAAAATCCAGACTGGCTTTAATAATAGCATCAGATACGTATCTCTATTAGCAATTAAGTATTTACACTTACGCTATAGGCAGCGTATATCGAACGATGCACGCCAAGCCCATTCATTGAACAGCCAGGAAACATAGGATTTAGGAAGCTTTGTCACCTGTGGTGAAAGCTTAGGCTGCGCTAATGAACATTCAGTGGTCAGAAGTCCTACTCCAAACCGTGTTGCCTTTTGAATAAGCTCATTGGTATTCCGCACCTCTGGTAGCAGCAAATACGATTCTGAAGCAAACCATGTATTCTGAAAAGCTTGCTGTAGTCCCTCTTGCCAATTTTTTACTTTTGCTTCAATTGCAATTAGTCGCTGAATTGCAAAAATTTCCTCTACGGGTTTGGCTTCCCATGTATCTCCTTTATAATCAATAAGTTCTGCATCCATCAATCGTTGTAGTGACTTAGACAAATCATTGGGAAAAATTGTTTTCATTTTGGTTGTTTCAATAATCCTCTCGGAAACCATCCAATGTAAGATACGCCAATCTAACTTGTTTAGTTTTTTTCTCTCTGGCGACCATTTTTTCGCGATTTCGGAAGCAAAGTAAACAATAACAATATCAGGAAACCCTGAGTCAATTTGAGGCTCCAAAAAAACGGCTTTTGACTCTTCTGGATTAGTAGATAATATTTGTAATTTAACGTACTTTTTTACCATATTATACTCAACGCCTTTAATTGGCTTTCTAAGTGACAAGCCAACTGAACCCAAAGAGGGAAACTCTTGAATATTTCTAGATTCAACCATAATAGCTGTCTTAGAAGTGCTTTCCTCCCTATTGTTTGCTCTAATTTTTTTATGATCTAAGACAGAAAACATTTGTTTTTATTTAAATAAAAGATAGCCCTATTTTAACCTAAAGTATAGGGCGTATTTTATATTAAATAGTGTGATAAGATTATGAAAATTCCTTCATAAAAATGTTTTTTTTACTAATCATTTAATTAAAATAAACAATAATTTTGATCCTTTTAGAGGTTGGCAAAATTAATAATTTAACTCAGTAAATTTATGGGGTCTTTGTGATAAATATACGTGGCAGATTATCAATTAGGGCAAAGTAGTTTTCTGCCACTTTACTATATCTTTAAAGGACAAAAAACACCGAGAACACCACCCATCCACCCACAACGCCGGAATCTTAAACCTCGCCCCGCACTTGGGACACTCCGACAGCAAGCGTAATTTGTGCCGATCGCACCCCGTTGCCGTCTTAAACTGCCACTCAATCTTATGACAAGGCGACTGGGCATAACACGCCCCACACAACCGAATCGGCTCTAACTTCATCCCTACACCAGGAGGCGGTAACATTTCCTGTAACCGTTCTCTTTCAACTCCCACCACCACTGCCAACGCATCCAACTGCTGAAGAGAAGGAGGCGGATTAAACCGAAACTTTTCCCAACGGGCGATCGCGCCTCCCAACCCCGCCATCTTACCCAACCGATTCGGCGTTAACTCATTCGCCCGCCGAAACCGCCCCAAAAAATGGCTCAAACTCTCACCCTCCAACGGTTCCACCCGAAACAGCCAAGGCTGGATATCGATCGCTTCCATCACTTGTACTCCGCAGCAACTTCCTTGAGAGTCTCCAAATCAATCTTTGATAATCCCCTCTTCAAAGCCCGAATCGCCGTCTCCCTAAGAATCATATCCAATAGCCCTACATACCCCCCAGTCGCCTCCCCCAAAGTCTTCAGCATCGCCTGACTAGAAAGATTAGAAGCCACTGGTAACTGCAAAACGCTGTTTTCCCAAACCTCCACCGTCCGCTGAAACTCCTCCCCCGACAACTTCCCAAACCGATGACTTGACCGAAAACGGTTATAAACCTGTTCATCCCGCTTAATCACCGCATCTAAGCGATCGGTTCCCACCAAAATCACCGGAATTCCCAACTTATCAAAAATATCCCGCACCTCAGCAAACGTCTTAGGCTTAAACCGATCCGCTTCATCAATAATCAGCATCTCCACGCAGCACCCCTTGAGCACCCGCATCGTGCGATCGCGAAGTTCGGCGATCGTTCCCTTAACCACCTGATACTTCAAATGCTCAAGAATCACCCCAAACAATTCCTTCGCGCCACACTCTTGCGGAATTTGGATGTAAACCACAGGAACCGTGGGCGGCTGTCCCGGCTGCTGAAGAGGTTTGTTTCGCAGCCTGTAAGCATTGCACCCCATACTTTTGCCCGTCCTCGACTCGCCCACAACTCGCCCCGACTGCCGAGACTGGCGCTTTCCTTCGAGCCAGTCATGGAGAATTTTCACCTGTTCCAACTGCACAAAAGGCTTGCGGTTCAATCTTTGAATTTCCGCTTGAATTTTTTCGTGATTAAGCGGAATATCGCCTAATTCCTTGGCGACTGCTTGGGCTTCTTGATTCGTCATTTTTTACCACCCGTAATCTTCGCGCATTTGTTCGTAATCCAATACGTCCGGCATTTCTGGTTCAGCTTCACTGTTGTTCGATACCACTTCCTCCGGTTCCGCTTCCATAGATACAGGCTGTTTTGCCTTACGGATTTCACATTGTTCAGCCTTTTGGCGTTCCTTTTTCGTTTTCTTCTGAGTGACGAAAGTGTCGCGATCGCGCACTTCCTCCAAAATCGAACGGTTAGTAACCGCCTTCCCAGCTTCCCTAACCTTGCGGCTACTAGCTTTCGCCTCATCTATAGACAGTTGCTCTGTCTCCAAATCTTGAGCATAGGCACGAGCTAAAAATACTTCTCGATCGCCCTCTGTTCGATAGACCAAGACCGTTGTAATGTCTCTAGGGTCATATCGCAGCGCAACGCTTTCTCCAGCGTATCCTGCCAAATTTTCGCCTCGATAAGTCAAATTTTCAAACTGTAAATAGCCGCCTCGATAAATCGAGCGCCGCGTCTGCTTCATCAAGCAAATATCTAAATCTCTCTGAGAAATTAGATTGGGAACAGCAATCAACCCTGCTTCCCACCGTTGAAACCGCGACTGGTCGCCCATTCGGGCATCAACACTCTGGTTGTATTTATCAACAATAAAGCGCACCAGCATTTGTTCTAATTCCCGCAGCGTCAGACAAGCTTCTTTCTCGGCTTCTTCTGGTCGCTTTTGCACATTTGAACCCGTATATCCCGGTAACATCGAAAACAATTCAGTGTTAAAAGTGCCAAAAGGACGCTCAACAATACCACCTTCAGAGGGGCGATCGCGTAAATGACAAGCAAATCCTAACTGCACCCCAATCTGTTGCAGATGGTTAGAACGGAAATCCTTACCGCCATCTGTATAAAAGTGTTCAGGTTTGCCATAAGTCCCCCATTCGCAATGGAGTTGATAATCTGAGCCATACTGCTTCGGTAAAATTGCATGGCGCAATGCCAGCGCTACCACCTGAGAACTCGGTGCATCGTAGCCCAAATTAATGCCCACAATGCAGCGAGAATAGGTATCAATCACCGTTGTTAACCAAGGACGACCTAGAATCTGACCATCACGATCTACCAACAACACATCTGCACGGGTATGGTCACATTGCCAAACATGGTTGCTGTATTCCACGGATAAATCTTTGCCATCACGAGTCTTAACCGATAGCCGCGATCCTCGCCATCCCCTACTCCTGACACTTTGGGTTTGCTCTTGCTTCTCAATAATTGGTTGCAGAACGCGATATACCGTTCTGTAACTGGGGTAATCTTCTTGACCTAATTCTTGCGCCCTTGCCTGAACACGAATCGCTACTTGGGCAGGGGTAATGCGTTTACTACCTTTATTGCCCTCCTTGTAGGTTTTAAGGATGAAGTCTTGCCAGTCAGGGGCGATGCGATGCTTTCCTTTATCGGCGCGTTGATCCTGGTTAAGAGCTGCTAATCCTTCTTGCTCCCACTTAGCAACCAATCGTCGCACCGTTCGCACTGATACGCCCAGCTTTTGGGCTGCTTCTCTTTGCCTTTGCCCATAGGTGCGGCGATCGCACGGTTCCATAAGGCTCTGAATTACCTCCTGCTTAAGCTTTGCTTCATCTGAGAGTTCAGTCACTATTTCCTGAACTTCAACAGGGCTAGCTGTTTCATCTGAGGAAGGAATAAGCATTTATACCTCCAAGCAATTGCTGCATAACGGTTTATACATAAATGTTTTGATTGCAACGTTTATGTATTATAAGGCAAAAGGACAATAATGTGTCAATCCTTAAAAAACTCGTAAAAATAGCCGTTTTCAAGAAAAGACACATAATTTGTCAATTATAGAAGAACGGACAACTAATTTGTCAAAATTCTCCTGTCGTCACCGAAAGGTATTAAAATAGCTTAAAGCCTTATTGTATAAGGATTGTAAAGCGGTCAAAGCTAGCGGTCAATAATTTGGCAAGTGGACAAATAATTTGACACTCGACAATCGTAAAGTCGCCTCCATCAAAGATCGCCAAATTAAACTCGACATGACTAGTGGCAACTTTGACCCTTCCCTGGCAAAGTACAAGCCACAGAAACAAGAATCAATCTCTGTTTCTGAGCTCTTTGACCAATTTGTCAAGTATAAGGCGCGGTTAGTCTGAACTTCAGTAAGTACGATAAGTAAGTATTTAACAATCTTTCATCTATAGGTGGACAGCTAATGCTGCTACCAACTAAACCATCGATCACGTTTTGAGAATCAAAGCAAGGAAGTGTAATTGTTTGTGCAGGTACGGTTTCATCTGAGAAGAGGCTGACCAGTGGATGCAAAGCATTTTCTGGTGAATTATCAACCAGTTTTAATAACTCAAAGTGCCACTGTTTGTAAGGAATACGTTCAATTGGGTAGCCAAAAGAGCGAATAGAATCGCAAAGCTGATTCCAAGAAATTGGCTGATGATTAACTAAATGGAAAGCTTTCCCTGCCAATTCTTTTTGTTTGGATAAATGAACGATTGCTTGGCTGACATAATCCACCGGAGTCATGTCTACCATGATGTCTAAATCAGGTGTTTTTCCCATTTGAATACAGCCTTTAAGCATTCTGCTGATTAAATCGGCAGTATTGCAAATACCTGTTTTGCTGTCTCCTGCGATGAATCCCGGTCTATAAATATAAACAGGTAGCCCTCTAGAATGGGCAGCCCTAACTAAATTTTCTGCAACCCATTTACTTTGACCATAGCCTTCAGAAAGACTTTCACCATCAAGCAGATTGTCTTGTTCTCGGACTATTTTAGCCTGATAGTAAATATCCGAACAAAAAACACCAACGGTAGAAATAAAATGAACTGGTTTTATTTTAATTATACAGGCTAATTTCAAAACTTCTTGCGTACCGAGAACGTTTACCGCTTTCAATGCAGAGTATGGATAAACTAGATTTGTTGATGCACCATTATGGTAAATTATATCAATTTTATTTGCAAGTGCGTAAAATTGATTTGATGTAAGCCCTAAAAATGGTTGAGATAAATCTCCTAAAATTGGGATGATGCGGTTGCTGATAGGTTGGTTATAAAGTAAATAGCGTTCTAGACTTTTTTGAATTTTCTCGATCCCTTGTTCGAGATTGGATGCTCTGACCAGGCAATAAATATTTGCCTGAGTTTTCTTGAGTAACTCATTAAGTAAGTGAGTACCGAGAAATCCAGTTGCTCCTGTTAATAAGATATGGGATGGTTCTTTATCCCATTCAAAATTAATATTTTCAGGAGAGATGGTAGGATCTAAGATTGCTTCCGCATTTAGATCGATCGTTTCTTCTTGCGGTGATGTAGAAGTGGAATCTGTCTGACTAGCGAGAGCGATCGCATCCGCAATTCCAGCAATAGTCGGTACTTCAAAAAATTGTCGCAGCGATACTTCTACCTGAAAAGCATCTTTCACTTTAAACATTAGCTGAGTAACTTTTAAAGAATGCCCACCCAAATCGAAAAAGCGATCGTAAATGCCAACTCGATCGATACCGAGAATCTTTTTCCATATTTCAGCTAACTTTTCTTCCACAGGAGTACGAGGCGCAATGAATGCTGTTGCTAGTTCTTCTCGATTTCCTTCTGGCGCTGGTAAGATTCGCCGATTTACTTTTCCAGAAGGAGTTAAAGGCAGTGCTTCTAAAAATACAAAAGCATTAGGAATCATGTATTCAGGCAATTTTTCTTGCAAAAAGTGCCGCAGTTCGTTCGTAGAAGATGCTAACTCTTTGGAGGCAACTACATAAGCAACTAAACGCTTGTCGGCTGGTATATCTTCCCTAACAATAACAACAGCTTCTGCTACGTTTGGGTGTTGTGCAAAAGCAGTTTCGATCTCTCCTAACTCAATCCGAAAGCCCCGAATTTTTACTTGGTCGTCAATTCGACCCATATACTCAATGTTACCATCTGGTAAATAGCGGGCAAGATCGCCAGTTTTGTAAAGGTTTGAATTTTGAGTTCTTAGTTTTGAGTTTTCTTCTAATTCAGAACTCACCACTAAAAACTCATCACTATTTAAGAATGGGTTTTCAATAAACCGTTGGGCAGTTAACTCTGGTCGATTGATGTAACCGTTGGCTAAACTAACACCGCCGATATAAATTTCTCCGGGAATACCAATAGGTACTGGTTGTAATTGTGAATCGAGGATGTGGATTTTGGCGTTGGCAATAGGACGACCGATCGAGGGCAATTTAGACCAATTTTCAGGTGAACCAGTAAGAGTAAATGCCGTTACGACATGACTTTCGGAAGGGCCATATTGATTGTGCAAAGTGCAATCTTTTAGCTGACTAAACCAATTGACGATCGATCTACTAATTTGTAACTGTTCGCCAGCAGTAATAATTTCTCGCAACCTATTAGGTACGGTTCCTCGTTCTTCAGCAACCTCAGCTAGATGCTGAAGGGCAATAAAAGGAAGAAATAAACGTTCGATCGCTTGATCTTGGAGAAGCTGCAATAAAGCTACTGCATCTTTGCGAATAATGTCTGAAATTAACACCAAAGTGCCGCCAGAACACCAACTGGAAAAACACTCCTGAAAAGAAACATCGAAACTGATGGGGGCAAATTGGAGGGTTTTAGTAGCAGTAAAAGCGAAATTTTGTAATTGCCAATCGATTAAATTTACCAGGGGACGGTGACTCATTGCCACCCCTTTAGGTTTGCCTGTAGAACCTGATGTATAGATAACGTAAGCTAAATGGTCGGGCAATACGGCTGTAGAGGGGTTATCTTGCGGGCGTTGGGCGATCGATTTCCAGCCCCGATCTAAACAAATCGCTGGTATCCCATACTCTAACAGTGGCGGCAATAAACTTGCCTGAGTTAGCACTACTGGAACTCCGGCATTTTCCAGCATATAAGCTATCCGTTCTTGCGGATAAGCCGGGTCGAGAGGCAAGTAAGCTGCACCTGCTTTTAGAATACCTAAAAGCCCGATCGCCATTTCCAGCGATCGTTCTACGCAGATACCAACTACCGTATCTGGTACAACTCCTAGCGATCGTAAATGATGCGCTAATTGATTTGCCCGTTGATTCAACTCCCGATAAGTAAGTTGCTGCCCTTCAAAGATAACTGCTACAGCATCGGGATTTCGTTCTACTCGCTCTTCAAATAACTGGTGAATGCACTTATTTTGAGAATAATTAGCCTCAGTAGCATTCCAATTTATTAACTGCTTTTGTTCGGCAATTGTTAACAGAGGTAACTTCGAGATAGACCGATCTGGATCTGCAACAATACTTTCCAGTAAACTGATAAAATGTCCAACCATCCGGGAAATAGTAGTGTTATCAAATAAGTCAGTATCGTATTCAAAACGACCGATAATTCCTTCCGGTTTTTCTTCTAATTGAAGAAACAAATCACATTTTGACGTACCGATATGAATGTCCATCTGGTTGACTTGCCAATCCCTAGAATCTAAGGTTGCAATTGGTGGTTCCAAAATAAACAACACTTGAAATAATGGATTCTGACCCAGGTTTCTTTCTGGTTCAAGTTCTTCTACTACCTTCTCGAATGGCAATTCTTGGTGAGCATAAGCTTCTAAAGCTACTTCTTTTTCTCTGGAAAGTAACTGTCGGAAACTGGGAAAACCAGAAAGGTCAGTACGCAGGATCAGCGTATTGAGGAAGTACCCAATTAATCCTTCAATTTCCGGTCGGTTTCGCCCACCAGTAACAGTAGCGACTGGAATGTCTTCTTGTCCCGAATAGCGGTAGAGCAAAATTTTGAATACCGCCATTAATGTCATGAATAAAGTGACATCTTCCTGACGTGACAGAGATTTCAAAGCCTCAGTTAAACTCTTGGAGAGTGCCAGAGTTTGCATTGCACCTCGAAACCTTTGAACTGGCGGTCGTGGATTATCGGTGGGCAAATGTAGCGGGGGCAAATCTGCTAATTGCTGTTTCCAGTAAGCTAGCTGTGGCTTCAGTAATTCTACTTGTAATTGTTGCCGCTGCCAGTAGGCAAAGTCGGCATACTGAACGGTTAATTTTGGCAGCGATGAGGGTTTGCGATCGCAAATAGCTTCGTAGAGTGCCACCAGTTCGGGAAATAGCACGCTGTATATAGAAACACCATCTAAAATAATGTGATGTACGGTTATGTATAGTCTGTAATCTGTATCGCTGAGTTGAATTAGAGTAGCTCTTAGCAACAAATCCGAAGTGAGATTAAAAGGTTGCCGTGCCTTTTCTGTTATCAACCGCAAAGCTTCTGTTTCGCGATCGCTTTCTGACGCTATTTCTTGAAGATTAATTAATGGCAGAGGTAAATAGCAACTTGGCTGAACGATCCGAATTGGTTGCCCATCAACGACAGAAAAGTTAGTTCGCAGAATTTCGTGGCGATCGATAATTTGGTTGAAACTTTGTTCTAACGCTAATCGATCGATCGAACTCGGTAAGTAAATCGTAAAGTGTTCGTTATAAAAAGGATTACCCGGTTCCACTTGTCCCAAAAACCACAACTGTTGTTCGCCAAAAGAGAGAGGCAAATTCTGGTTGCGAGAAATCACTTCGATTGGAAAAAGTTGTAACCTTGATTTTGTTTGAAGTTCTGTTTCTATTTGCTGGGCTAATTCGGCTATTGTGGGTGCTTCAAACAAAGAACGCATAGACAATTCTATTTCAAGCGTATTTCGGCTGCGAGAAATAAATCGAGCAGCTAGTAACGAATCTCCTCCGCATTCCCAAAAGTTGTCATGAATCCCAACTCGATCTAAACCTAAAATTTCCGACCAAATTCTTGCTATCACTTCTTCAACCGGAGTACGAGGAGGAACAAAAGGCATTAACTCAAGCTCTCGTTCCAGTTCTAAAACATCTGGGGTATCTACAATATCATTTACATAGTCAATATTGCTATTTGTCAGTTCATTTCTGATTTGTTTGGGTGAAGGTAGCGCTTTCCGATCCAGTTTTCCGTTAGGAGTTAGCGGCAATTCTTTCAGGATGACAAAGTTAGAAGGCAGCATGTATTCAGGCAACTTCTGTTTCAAGAAGTTGCGGAGGCTACGGCTAACAGTGCGTTGCAAAACTTTCAAAAGTTTCTGTTTTTCCAGGAGATAGTCTAAACTGGCTTTGATGATAATTTGCTGTGTTGGCGTTAGCTCGAACTGAATCCCAGTTCGCTGTTTTTCTTGCCATACCACTTTACCTTCTACCCACAAAAATTGAGCATTTTCTGGTAGCTGTAGGTGCAAGCGGACGCGACTACCTCGCTCTAAAATTTCTGTCATTCCTACTAAGCTAATACCACCTATTGAAATGTCTTCGGTGGTTACTTCTATAGTAAGATTCCCATCAAATCCAAGCAAGCAAGGACTTTGATAAGGTATCCGTTCCGGGATGAGATTAGAGACGATGTAAGCGACTAAACGCTTGTCACCAGGTACGTCTTCGCGTGCGATCGCAACGGCTTCCCGCACGTCAGGATGTTGTCGCAAGGATGCTTCAATTTCTGCTAATTCAATCCGAAAACCGCGAATTTTTACTTGATGGTCGATCCTCCCCACAAATTCGATGTTGCCGTCTGGTAAATAACGAGCCAAATCACCAGTTTTGTATAGGCGCGAACCTGCTTCATTGCTAAAGGGATTGGGAATAAATTTTTCTTGAGTAGTTTCGGGACGGTTGAGGTAGCCTCTTGCTAGTCCCACACCAGCAATGTGGAGTTCTCCAAGAATGCCTACAGAAACAGGCTGTTTATGGCGATCGAGAATATAGATTTGAGTATTATCGATCGCACGACCAATGGGCAGCACGTCCATGTTTTCAAAGCATTGTGCGACTGTAGCGCAGACAGTGGACTCAGTAGGCCCGTAAGCATTAAAGAACCGCCGTCCCCTAGCCCATTGAGCAACCAATTTTGTCGGACATGGTTCTCCCGCGACGATGATATTCTGCAACGCTGGCAACTCCTCACTCGGCAGAGCAGTAAGTGCTGATGGCACGAGAGTAAGATGAGTAATCCCCTGCTCTTGCAATAGTCGTAGTAAAGGTTGTCCCGGTTGCAGCGATTCTCGTGTTCCCAGGTAAAGCCGTGCTCCGGAACACAGAGCCATGACAATTTCCCAGATAGAAGCGTCAAAGCTGAAGGAGGCAAATTGGAGAACGCGGCTATCGGGCTGCACATCAAACAGTTTGATTTGTGCCTGCGCTAGATTGCACAATCCTCGGTGAGCAATGAGAACTCCTTTGGGCTTTCCGGTTGACCCGGAGGTATAGATTACATAAGCTAAGTTCTCTGGTACCACATCACTGATGGGAGGAATTTCGGGCATCACAGAGATTTTTTTCCAATCAGAATCTAGACAAACTACCCGTGCTTGATGTTCTGGTAACGAGGCAATCAGTTGTTTCTGAGTTAATAGAACTGGTAGTTGCGAATCATCGAGCATATAAGCGATGCGCTCAGATGGATAGGCAGGGTCTATGGGGACGTAAGCACCACCAGCTTTGAGTACGCCCAGGATTCCCACGATCGTATCAAAGGAACGCTCGACGTAGATGCCTACTAACACTTCTGGCTTTACTCCGAGCGATCGCAGGTAATTCGCTAACTGATTCGCTTTTACATTCAATTCTCGGTAAGTTAATTTTTGTCCTTCAAAAACCACCGCCACAGCATCCGGTGTACGCTCCACTTGAGATTCAAACA
>Ga0164305_10000305_pt1 | contig 17782 bp, 18 predicted proteins | sample Whisoiple_237_MG_FD_110215 | JGI IMG/M metagenome (GOLD analysis project Ga0164305, IMG submission 110215) | Soil microbial communities amended with pyrogenic organic matter from upstate New York, USA - Whitman soil sample_237_MG | ecosystem: Environmental > Terrestrial > Soil > Agricultural...
ATCGGTACGGTCACGATCGCACTGACCCCCGGCTATGCGACGCTCGGCGTCGTGGCACCGTTCGTGGTCGTGGTCGGCCGGCTGTTGCAGGGCTTCTCCGCCGGCGTCGAGCTCGGCGGCGTCTCGATCTATCTCGCCGAAATCGCCACACCCGGCAACAAAGGCTTCTATTGTTCCTGGCAATCGGCGAGCCAGCAGGTGGCGGTGATCCTCGCATCGCTGCTCGGCTTTATTTTGAGCCTGGCTTTGCCGCCGGAAAGCATGCTCGCCTTTGGCTGGCGCATTCCCTTCATCATCGGCTGCCTGATCATCCCGCTGATCATGTTCTTCCGCACCTCACTCAAGGAGACGGAAGTGTTCGCTAGCCAGAAAACGCATCCGACCGGGCCTGAAATCTTCCGGCTCGTGCGCGACAATTGGTACATCATCCTGCTCGGCGCGATGATGTCGACCTTGACGACGACGTGCTTCTATTTGAGCACTGCCTACACGCCAACTTACGGCAAGGAGGTGCTGCATCTCGCCGAACGCGATGCGTTGCTTGTCGCGATCTGCGTCGGCGCGTCGAATTTCTGCTGGCTGCCGATCGGTGGCGCTCTTTCGGACAGGGTAGGGCGACGGCCGGTACTGCTGACCTTGTCCGTGCTTGCCATTCTGACGCCATACCTTGCGCTGATGTGGCTCGTCTCGGCGCCGTCTTTCCCGCGACTACTGATCGTGGAACTGTATTTCTCGTTCATCTTCGGTGTCTACAACGGCGCGATGATCCCGCTGCTCACCGAGATCATGCCGTTCAAAGTACGCACATCCGGCTTCTCCATCGCCTTCGCCCTGGCGACGGCGATTTTCGGCGGCATGACGCCGGCAGTGGCCACTTACTTGGTGCATGCGACGGGCGATCGCGCCAGCCCGGCTTTGTGGCTATCGCTTGCGGCACTGCTCGCGCTCATCGCAGTGGTGCTCCTACGCAAGTACGACCCGGCCTATGCCAAGGAGCGCGGCGACCTCGCGTATGCGGGGTAGGTGCCAGCCAACGCCGGAACGCTGACGCACCGCAGGGGCGGCACAGCGGCGCGTTCCTTGCTGAGTCGATAAGGAGGCCGGCGATCGCGACGGCGAAAGACCTTGCGCGGCTCAGGAGAAATCATGCGGATTCTTGTCGGCTGCGAGATGACTTACGAGTTTCCGCAGGTCACGCCGATGATCGCGACGCTCAACGTGCATTCCTCGCGTGTGTCCGACATGGAGCGGCCGGATTTTTTGGTGACCACGCCGACAGTGCCGGTTGATGGCTATCGCGACACGTTCGGCAATTGGTGCAATCGCCTTGTCGCTCCCGCCGGACGGTTCACGCTGAAGACCGAGACGGTCGTCCGCGACAGCGGCCAATGGGACGCGTCCGATCCGAGCGCGGCGCAGAGTCTCATCCAGAACCTGCCATCCGATAGCGTGCTGTTCCTGCTCGGCAGCCGCTATTGCGAGACCGACATCCTCTCCGACATTGCCTGGAACTTGTTCGGCCACACGCCGCTCGGCTGGGCCCGCGTGCAGGCAGTCTGCGATTACGTGCACAATCACATCGCCTTCGGCTACGAGCACTCGCGGCCGACGCGCACGGCCGCGCAAGCCTTCGAGGAAAAGCGCGGCGTTTGCCGCGACTACGCGCATCTGGCGCTTGCCTTCTGCCGCTGCCTCAACATCCCGGCGCGCTATTGTACCGGCTATATCAGCGATATCGGCCTGCCGCCGCCTTACGCGCCGCAGGATTTTGGCGCCTGGATCGAGGTTTTCCTCGGCGATCGTTGGCACATTTTCGATCCGCGCAACAACGATCCGCGCATCGGCAGGATATTGGTCGCACGCGGCCGCGACGCCGCCGACGTGCCGCTGACGCTGACCTTCGGCCCAAGCGCGCTGGTGCGCTTTGTTGTGACGACGGAAGAGGCGGGTGCGGGTTAGCGCACAGGGTTCAGCAAGGCGCCGAGATCAACGCCGGATGTCGCAGCACGCGCGTCTCGCCGCGCAAGTGCAGCGCCGCAGCTCTGATGCGGTTGGCGCGCAGGAGGCGCTGCGCTTCGGCTTCGCCGCGCGCGAGCGCCTGCGCGATTTCGTCGTCCGAGAGAGCGCCGACATCGCGCGTGACGAGTCGCGCACCCAAATCGCTTTGTGGATCGACATCGCAGGCCGGCACGCGCGTGACGTTGGAGTGATCCGGCAAATCGACGGCGTTGGCGATGACGGTCGCCGCCGCATCCGCAGCCGCTGCACTTGCGCCGAGGACCGTCACCGCATCGGCAATCCCCAGGGAGAACGAGCGGCCGCGCCAGCCGCTCGTGGCGATGCCGCCGATGCCATCGCCTGCGGAGATGCGCGCCTTACCGAATAATCCGGGGTGATCCGGCCGGTCGACCATGCCGATCACGAAGGATTGTCCTGCTGCGAGATATACGGCGATGTCGCCGCCATTATTGACATAGGCGCGATCTAGATCGGTTGCCGCGAGCATTGCTGCCAGAATCTCGTCCGCCACCGCTCCGGCGACTGCGGCCATCCGCGTGATGAAACACTTGCTTGCATACGGGCGCACGGCCGCATCCATGAGCCGCGCGGTGGTTCCGTACGGCGCCGGGATTGATGAAGTCACCTCGCTGCGAAGCAGCGGCAGCTCCTCGCAGAGCTCGTCCAGAATCGTGGTGAAGCGCCGCGCCGCCGCGGCATAAGCAGCTTTGACCGCGCTTGCCGCGCCAAACGCGCCGATCACAAGATCGATCGGCCCGTCATTGAGATGCAGTCGCCCGCCCGGCATCAACGCAACTTGCGCCCGCGTTGTTGTTGTTGAAGGCTGCGCCGGCATTCAAACGCGATCTCCGGGCCCACATTCCCGGAGCCGCGAAGCGGCATCCGGGACCCAGGCGCAAATGCTCCTGTCTTCGGCCAGAGTATGAGCGTCTGCCCCTGGACCCCGGATCGCATTCCGCTCCGCTTCATGCGTCCGGGGAAGTGGCGGCGATGTCTTCGTCCAAGTCACGCGTTCACGATGCCCGCGCCCGCGGAGGGTGCAGCGGCCAGTCTTCGCCCGGCCGCAGCGGCATACCGATCTGCTTCTTGCCCTGCTCGCGCCTGACGTCTTCGAGCGGGCGCACGTGATCCATGTGTCCGCCGAGCGCGGCATAATCGGATAGGCGCAGCGTGAATTCGATCGGCGCAACGATCGCCGGCGTCGGCACATACCCGAAGGAATTTTCCGGCAGCAGCGTCACGTCGACCATGAACGTGATGCCGCCGCCCGGCCACACATAGACCGGCGCGCCGCCGGCCGTCACCGTCGTCAGCGCGTCTTTCACCGAGCGGGTGAGCCGCACCGGATTTTCCGTGACACCGGCACGCAGCGATCCGCCGGCGCCGCCCATGAATAGAACCGTGCACAAAGCCGGCTCGCAATTCTCCTTGATGCGCTCGACCGATTCGACGAGCGCATCCGGCAGATCGCGCTGCACGGGCGTGAGTGCCTCATCGAGCTCGTAATAGGCGTGCTGCTCGCCGGTCGTCGAGACCATCAGCATGCGCAGGCCCGGCCGCGCGCCTTTCCTGGCATCGAAACCGGCGATGATCTCCAGCGGGTCCATCACATTGGTGCCGCCCCAGCCAGCGCCGGGCTCGGCGACATGGAAGTAGCGGCCGGGCGTCGAGCGCCGGCCCTTCATCTTGATGCCGGTGTCGGTAATCCCAAGCACTTTTCCCGCCTGATGCTCGGAGAGCACGCCGGTGATGTGATCGTCGACGACGACCACCTCGTCGACCTTGCCGAACCATTGCTTGGCAAACATGCCGACCGTCGCCGAGCCGCAGCCGACGCGCATGCGTTCTTCGATCGCGCCATTGACGATCGGCGGCCGCCCCGCCTGCACGATCACGCTGGAGCCGCCGTCGATCGCCATCTCGACGGCCTTGCCGTTGCAGAGATCGAGCAGCGCCTCGCAGGTGACGCGGCCTTCTTTCTTGCCGCCGTGCGTCAGGTGATTGACTCCGCCGAGCGACAGCATCTGCGAGCCATATTCGCCGGTCGTCACGTGGCCGACCGGCTCGCCTTCCACACGCACCGTCGCGCATTCCGGGCCGAGGTGGCGGTCCGTGTCGATCTTCGACTTGACGCCGCAATAGGAGTAGATGCCCTCGGTGACGACGGTCACCATGTCGACGCCCTCGACCTCAGATGAGACGATGAACGGCGCCGGCTTGTAATCGGGATAGGTCGTGCCGGCGCCGATCGCGGTGACGAAAGTGGTCGGCGCGCCCAAAATTTCGCCGTCCCAGTCGGCAGATTGCTCGAGGAACGGCACGACCGCGCCGCCTTCGACAACCGTGCGCTCCAAGAGGACATGCGGATCGACGCGGATGAGCTCGCCATCGCGATTGGCGTAGCGGTCGCAGGCACCGAGCATGCCGGGCTTGATGTAGCACATGACCGGACAGGCATCGCAGCGGATCTTGTCGTCGGGCGGCGATTGGATTTCGGTCACTCACGCCTCCTTACGACGGCAAGTGTCCGTCCCGCAGCGCGATTGCGTGGCGTGCCGGCGGCCGCTTTACACGAGCCGGCCGATCGTTAGTGTACTAACAATTACGGGTCGGGACCCCGAGGTCAAGCAGCGGCGAAATCGCTATCGTTCAGGGCACGCGGCTTGCTAAGCTCGGCGCCTTCAAGGGCCGCGCAGCGTCGGAGGGTGAAATGAGGACAGCAAGGTTCATTCTGAGTTTCGCCTGCGCGGCAGCATTCGCGACAGGCGGCGCACGGGCGCAGGATTCGATCCGCATCGGTGAGATCAATAGCTACAAGGCCCAAGCGGCGTTCCTCGAACCCTATCGCAAGGGCATGGAGCTTGCGATCGAAGAGGTGAACGCAGTGGGCGGCGTCAACGGCAAGAAGCTCGACGTCATCACCCGCGACGACAATGCCAATCCCGGCGACGCGGTACGCGCGGCGGAAGAATTGCTGTCGCGCGAGAAGGTGAGCTTCATCATGGGCGGCTTCTTGTCGAATATCGGCGTCGCGCTCGCCGACTTCGCCAAGCAGAAGAAGATGCTCTATCTCGCGAGCGAGCCATTGACCGACAAGATCGTCTGGCAGGGCGGCAATCACTACACGTTCCGCCTGCGGCCCTCGACCTATATGCAGGTGTCGATGCTTGTGCCCGGCGCGGTTCAAGCGAAGCGGAAGCGTTGGGCGCTGGTCTATCCGAACTACGAATACGGCCAATCGGCGATCGCGACATTTAAATCGCAATTGCAGGGCAAGCAGGGCGAAGTCGAATTCGTCTCAGATCAGGCAACGCCGCTCGGCAAGATTGACGCGGGCCCGGTGGCGCAGGCGATTGCCGATGCAAATCCGGACGCGATTTTCGTCGTGCTGTTTGGCGCCGATCTCGCCAAATTCGTGCGCGAGGGTGAGACGCGCGGTCTGTTCAAGGACCGCTTCGTCGTCGGCCTGCTCACCGGCGAACCGGAATATATCGATCCGTTGAAGGACGAGGCGCCGGTTAACTGGTGGGTAACCGGCTATCCCTGGTATGCGATCTCGACGCCCGAGCACAAGAAATTCCTGGATGCCTATCAGGCAAAATACAAGGATTATCCGCGCCTCGGTTCGGTGGTCGGCTATTCCACGATCATGGCCGCGGTTGCAGGACTGAAGAAGGCCGGCGATCTCGACACCGAGAAACTCGCGTCTTCATTCGAGGGGCTCGAATTCGGCACGCCGCTCGGCAAGGTGAAATTCCGTCCGCAGGATCATCAGTCGACGATGGGCGCTTATGTCGGCAAGACAGCGCTCAAGGACGGCAAGGGCGTCATGGTGGACTTCCATTATATCGACGGCGCCGACGTTCAGCCGAGCGATGCCGACGTGAAGAAGTGGCGTCCGCAGGATTGAACGAGCGTCATTGCGAGCGAAGCGAAGCAATCCACTTCGTTCTATGGATTGCTTCGTCGGCTTCGCCTCCCCGCAATGACGGGTGGCGGAAGTAAACGATGTCGCTCGCCGCGCTGTTCGTCCAGCTGTTGAACGGACTCGCCGGCGCCTCGACGCTCTTTCTCATAGCCGCCGGCCTGTCGCTGATTTTCGGCGTTACGCGCATCGTCAATTTCGCGCACGGCTCGCTGTTCATGCTTGGGAGTTACATTGCCTATTCACTGATCACGCGGATTGGTGGCACGGGTGTGGGCTACTGGGCCGCGGTGCTTCTCGCCGGCATTGCCGTCGCGATCGTCGGCGCGCTCATCGAGATTTTGCTGCTGCGCCGCATCTATCGCGCGGCGGAATTGTTTCAGCTGCTCGCGACATTTGCGCTTACGCTGATCGTGCAGGACGTCGTATTGCAGCTCTGGGGATCGGAAAATCTAGTCGGACCGCGCGCGCCGGGCCTGAAGGGCGCAATCTTCATTTTCGGCCGCGCGCTTCCGACATATGACCTTGCGCTGATCCTTATCGGACCGGCTGTTCTCGGGCTGCTCTGGCTGCTTCTGACGCGCACGCGCTGGGGCATTCTCATCCGCGCCGCGACACAGGACCGCGACATGGTCGCCGCGCTCGGCGTCAATCAAGCGGTGCTTTTTACCGGGGTGTTTGCGCTGGGCGCGGGGCTTGCGGCGCTCGGCGGCGCGCTGAACCTGCCGCGCGAGCCGGCCAATCTTGGTGAGGACATCACCGCGATCGGTGACGCGTTTGTCGTCGTCGTTGTCGGCGGCATGGGCAGTATTCCCGGCGCCTTCCTCGCCGCGCTGCTGATCGCCGAAATCAAGGCGCTGTGCATCGCGCTTGGCCAGGTATCCCTCCTTGGATTCACCATCTCGTTCCCGCAATTCACGCTGGTTGCCGAGTTCGCCGTGATGGCAATCGTGCTGGTGCTGCGCCCCTGGGGACTGCTCGGCAAGCCGCAGGGTTCCGTGCGCTCGGTCGGGCAGATCGAGGCGCCGATTGCGCCGGCCGGACGCACGCTGCAGAGCATAGGTGCCGCGGTGCTCGCGGGGCTGCTCGTCCTGCCACTTATTGCCGGCAGCGAATCCTACACCACCGTGCTGACGATCGATATTCTCGTCGGCGTGCTGTTCGCGGTGTCGCTGCATTTCATCATGGGGCCGGGCGGCATGCATTCCTTCGGCCATGCCGCTTATTTCGGCCTTGGCGCGTACGGCGCCGGCCTTCTGTTCAAGAATGCCGGCGTTCCGATGGAATTGGCGCTCATCGCCGCGCCGCTCGTCGGTGGCCTTGGCGCACTTCTCTTCGGCTGGTTCTGCGTGCGGCTGTCCGGCGTCTACCTCGCGATGCTGACGCTCGCTTTCGCGCAGATCGTCTGGTCGATCGTCTTCCAATGGGACGAGCTCACCGGCGGCAGCAACGGCATTATCGGCGTGTGGCCGGCACCATGGCTCGCGACAAAAGCCGCGTATTTCTATCTGACGCTGGCGCTTTGCGTTGCCGGCGTGCTGCTCGTGCGCCGTATCTTGTTCGCGCCGTTCGGTTATGCCATGCGGGCGGTGCGCGACTCCTCGCTTCGTGCCGACGCGATCGGCATCGGTGCGGTGCGCGTGCAATGGATGGCCTTCGTCATCGCCGGGGCGATTTGCGGCATTGCCGGCGGGCTTTTCGCTTTTTCGAAAGGCAGCATCTCGCCGGAGACGATCTCGATTGGCCGCTCGGTCGACGGGCTCGTCATGGTTCTGCTCGGCGGCATCGGTACGCTTGTCGGCCCGATCGTCGGCAGCGTCACATTTCTGACGCTGCAGGACAGCGTCGCGCGCCAGACCGAATATTGGCGCGCGCTGCTTGGGCTCGTGATCTTATTTCTCGTGCTGGTTTTTCCGCAGGGGATCGCCGGCACGATCCAGAGCTGGTCACAGCGCGCATGGAAGCGCGCATGACCGCCCTTCTGAAGGTCCGCGGCCTCACCCGCAGTTTTGGCGGCGTGCGTGCAGTCGACGATGTCTCGTTCGATCTTAGCCGCGGCGAGTTGCTTGCGCTGCTCGGCCCGAACGGCGCCGGCAAATCCACCTGCTTCAACATGATCAATGGTCAGCTCAAGCCCGACGCGGGCGAAGTTCTGCTCGACGGCGCCAACATCATTGGCAAGAAGCCGCGCGATATCTGGCGCCTCGGCGTCGGCCGCACGTTCCAGATCGCCGCGACATTTCATTCGATGACAGTAATCGAGAACGTGCAGATGGCTCTGATCTCACATGCCAAGCGCACGTTCCACGCCTGGCATCCGGCGCGCGCGCATTTCCGCGACGAAGCGTATGCGCTGCTCACCGAGGTCGGCATGCAGACGCATGCCGATCGCCCTTCCAGCGTGCTCGCCTATGGCGACGTGAAACGCGTCGAGCTGGCGATCGCGCTCGCCAACAAGCCGAAGCTCCTGCTGATGGATGAGCCGACGGCCGGCATGGCACCGCGCGAGCGCAATGAATTGATGGCGCAGACGAAGCGGCTCGTTACGCAAAACAATATCGGCGTGCTGTTCACCGAACATAGCATGGACGTGGTTTTTGCTTTCGCCGATCGCATGATCGTGCTGGCGCGCGGCAAGCTCATCGCGCAAGGCAAGGGCGATGCGGTGCGTGATAATCCGAAAGTGCGCGAGGTTTATTTCGGCTCCGGCCGCACGGTCGCCAAACGCGTGCCGGCGTGAGCGAGACAGCGCTCCTCGCCGTATCAGGATTGAACGCATTCTACGGCGCGGCGCATATTCTGTTCGATCTCGCTTTCGAGGTTCGTGCCGGCGAAGTCGTAGCGCTGATGGGCCGCAACGGCGCCGGCAAGTCGACGACGCTGAAATCGGTCATGGGCCTGATCGAGCGCAAGACCGGCGCGATCAGCTTCGCCGGCGAAGATATTTCGCATGTCCGCCCGCATGAGATCGCCCGGCTTGGCCTCGGCTACGTGCCCGAAGACCGCCGCATCTTCACCGATCTGACAGTTGCCGAAAATCTCGAAGTCGGCCGCCAGCCGGCCCGCAGCGACGAGGCCTGGACGCCCGAGCGCATGTTCGAGCTGTTCCCTAATCTCGCCGAGGCGCGGCACCGGCTGGGCGGGCGGCTCTCCGGCGGCGAGCAGCAGATGCTGACCGTCGCGCGCACGCTCATGGGCAATCCGCGGCTGATCCTGCTCGATGAGCCCTCCGAAGGCGTCGCGCCGATCATTGTCGACGCCATGGCCGACATGATGCTCGCGCTGAAAAAAACCGGCGTTGCGATCGTGCTCTCGGAGCAGAACCTACCCTTTGCCGAGCTCGTCTCGGACCGCGCCTACGTCATCGAAAAAGGCGAGATGCGCTTCTCCGGCACGATGCGCGATCTCAGCGCCAACGAGGAGCTGCGCCGTGCCCATCTCGAAGTATAGGCGCTATTCGTTCGAAGCGGGATGCGCCACCAGCCTCTCGTCGCGAATGTCCATCGCCGCAAAGAAGATCATGGCGGTGATGACGGAGACGATCAGCGCGACGCCTTTTCCAATATTGTCGAGCTCGTAAAGGTGGCCAAGCCCGAGCGCGCCGGAAAGCGCGCAAACGCCGCCCGACGAAAAGATCCAAAGGAGCATGGAATGGCCTCCCCGACGGCGCTGGCTTGCGGGATCAGCGCGCCGGCGATTCAATCCAGTTGTCCCGATCCGGTTCCGCACGGCGCGGAGTTTTGTTATGGGCGAGGCACGAGGTCGGGGCAGCGTCTTCGCAACGGGGCAGGAGCGGCGGCATCCGGAATCGATGAATCCATCGCGTCGGCATCAGGTTGAATTGACGGAAGGCGCCATCCGCGTGCGCCATGGCAAGCGTACGCTGACGATCCGGCCGATGCCGCCGCCGCCCGACGCCGAGGACGCGCCCGATTTCCTCATCCATCTCGATGACCTCGAAGCCTGGGATGCACCCGACAACGAGACCGAGATCGAAGTCGCCGAGTTGCAGGTGATCCTGCGGGCGGTCGAAGCCGAATGCGACAGGCACGGCCTTTCGGTCGAATTCGAGTGAGGCGCGGCGGCTTTCGCGCCGCGCGGCGCCGGGCTAGACAGAGCCGGTGATGCAACCTGTCCCCGATATGCAATCGGTCGCCGCCTTGCTGCGCTGGTACGACGAGATCGGCGTCGACCTCGCGATTGATGATGTCCCACACAACCGCTTCACCGAACTTGAAATAAAATCAACGCCCGGCGTGCAGCTCGCGCCCGAAAGGCCGCCGACTCGCACGGCACCGGCCTATGCCGCACCTCGTACCGCACCGGAGATTCCGCCTGCCGCGATCTCGGCGCTCTCCAGCGAAGCCGTCGTTCTCTCCGCGCGCGAAGCGGCGGAAAAGGCGCAAACGCTCGACGAACTGCGCGAAGCGCTCGACACGTTCGAAGGTTGCGCGCTGCGCAAGACCGCGACGCAGCTCGTCTTCGCCGACGGCAATCCGCAGGCACGTGTGATGCTGGTCGGCGAAGCGCCAGGTGCCGAAGAGGACCGCGCCGGCAAGCCCTTTGTCGGCCGCTCCGGCCAGCTCCTCGATCGCATGCTCAAGGCGATCGGGCTCGACCGCACCAGCGCCTACATCACCAACGTCGTGCCATGGCGTCCGCCCGGCAATCGCACGCCGACGCCGCTCGAGACCGCCGCCTGTCTGCCGTTCACGCGCCGCCACATCGAGCTTTCGGCCTGCGAGATACTCGTCTGCCTAGGCAATCCCTCGACGCAAATCCTGCTCGGCGCGCGCGAAGGCATCATGCGCACGCGCGGGCGCTGGCTCGACTACGATGCGGGTTCGCGCACGCTACGTGCCATGCCGATGTTGCATCCGGCGTTTCTGTTGCGCCAACCCGGCCACAAGCGGCTCGCCTGGCGCGACATGCGCGAGCTCGCGCGCGCACTGGCACAAAGGTGAAGCAACGCGGCGCCCTGTCGAGCGTTGCCGCTGCAGGTCGGAAATCCGGGTGAGATGCGATGAGATGGGAAGATTTCGGCCAATCCGACAACATTGAGGATCGCCGCGGCGAATATGCCGGCGGCGGCGGCTTCGGCGGCATGGGCGGCATGATGGGCGGAGGCGGTCTCGGCCTCGGCACAATCATCATCCTCGGCCTCATCGGTTACGCCTTCGGCATCAACCCGGCGGTGCTGATCGGCGGCGCGGAAGTGCTGACCGGCGGCCGCAACCAAGGCTATTCGCAGCAGGAGGAGCGACCGCGCCAAGCCCAGCAACAGCAGCAGCCCGCCGATCAGATGAGCCGCTTCGTCTCGGCGATCGTCGCTGGCAACGAGAAGGTCTGGGCCGACATCCTGCCGCAACAGAAGAACGTGCGTTTCACCCCGGCGACCCTCGTCGAGTATAGCGGTATGACCCGGTCAGGCTGCGGCTCGGCGCAATCGGCAATGGGCCCATTCTATTGCCCGAACGACCGCAAGATTTATCTCGACATGTCGTTCTTCCGTGACATGCAGCGCAAGCTCGGGGGCGGGGGCGATTTCGCCTATGCCTATGTGATCGCGCACGAATACGGCCATCACATCCAGAACCTGATCGGACTGTTGCCGAGGACGCAACAGGCGCAGCGCGCCGCCGAAAGCCAGGCGCAGGCGAATTCGATCTCGGTCCGTGTCGAGCTGATGGCCGATTGCCTTGCCGGCGTCTGGGCGAACAATGCCGAGCAACGCTGGCACTTTCTCGAACAGGGCGACGTCGAGAAGGCGATTCGCAGCGCGCAAGCGATCGGCGACGACCGTTTGCACCAGGCCGCCGGTCGCGCCGTCGTGCCGGATTCTTTCACGCACGGCTCGTCGCAGCAGCGCGTGCAATGGCTGCAGCGCGGGCTCCAATCCGGCCAAGTCGATTCCTGCAACACGTTCGCGCGGGCGCGGACCGCGACGGATCAGTAGATCAATCGCCGCGCACCGCTTTTGAGCAGCACGGCGGGGCGCAGCCGGCGCGCCAAGTCTTCGATGTCGCGGGCTTTCGCCGCGCGGGTTTTGTCGCGGCGGGCGACGAGGCCGGCGAGCGGAGACGTGTTCGGTAATACCCGCTGGAGAAAACGACCCGGAATTTCCCGCACCACCCCGCATACGCCCTCGCGGCCGCGGCCGAATTCGAGGAAATCGCGGATTTCGTCGATGAGCGGCGTCTCGGCGGCATAGCCGGCCTTGAGCAGGAAGATGTGCTCGCTGCGGGCCGCCTCGAGCGACCCGGCAAGCGCCTTGGCGGGCTCCGATTCGCCGATCAGCGTGCAGCCGGCGTAGTCCGCCACATAGCGCAGGGCAGGGGTGTCGGCCCCAATCAGCACCGCGTCGCGCACCAGGCCTTGCACCGCCGCCGAGACGAGAAAAGCCAGCGTGCGCGCCGCCTCTTCCGGGGCGCCTCGCGCAAACGCCTGTTTTTCCTGTGAATTGGCGAGAACGATTGCCGTCAGCATGCGTTCCTCTTAAGCGCGAGAGCTTCGCGTGAGAAGAAGGCTCTTGACGGCTAGGACTGTGTTCCGTATCTGTTCCTTGTTCTTGTTGTGTTCACGTTCGGTGAGTAGCGTGAGCGTAGAGAGCCGAGGAGCCAGATATGGGTCATGCGTCTCTGAAACAGGCTTCCTCAGCGGCCCTGCGTAGCGGGCCCCCAGGCTCGCGTGCCTTCATCGGCGCCCATAGCGGCTCGCGCTTCAGCGAGGCTGTGGACCCGGTCGCCGCGGAGCGGCGGCGTGGCCGTGGCACCGTAACCAATCGCAGCGGCCGCTTCGAGAAGGAGGCCCGCATCGAGGTCGACGACGGCTGGAACTCGCTCGAAGACATGCCGCCGTTCGAGACGGTGGTCGGCATCGAGAAGCCGAAGACGATCATCACCCGCAACGAATCGCCGGACATTTCCTTCGACCGCTCGATCAATCCGTATCGCGGCTGCGAGCACGGCTGCATCTACTGCTTTGCGCGGCCGACGCATGCCTTCATGGGGCTTTCGCCGGGCCTCGACTTCGAATCGAAGCTGTTCGTGAAGCAGGACGCGGCGCAGCTGCTCGAACGCGAATTGTCGGGGGAGAATTATAAGCCGCGCACGATCGCGATCGGCACCAATACCGATCCCTATCAGCCGATCGAGCGGCGCTACCGCGTCATGCGCTCGATTCTCGAAGTTCTGGCGCGCACCAATCATCCAGTCGGCATCGTGACGAAGTCGGCCTTGGTGACGCGCGACATCGATATTTTGTCGGAGATGGCGAAGAAGAGTCTGGTCAAGGTGGCAATCTCCATCACCACGCTCGACCCGCATCTCGCGCGGGTTATGGAGCCGCGCGCGCCGCGCCCGGAGCGCCGGCTCGACACGGTGCGCCAGCTTTCCGAGGCGGGCATTCCGGTCGGCGTCATGGTTGCGCCGGTCCTCCCGGCCATCAACGATGCGGAGATCGAGACGATTCTGACGCGCGCGCATGCGATGGGCGCGCGGGAGGCGGGCTACGTTTTGTTGCGGTTGCCGCTCGAATTGAAGGATCTCTTCACCGAATGGCTGGAGGCGAATTTTCCCGACAAGCTGAAGCGCGTCATGTCGCTCATCCGCACGACGCGCGGCGGCAAGACTTACGATTCGACCTGGGGCGAGCGGATGACCGGCTCAGGCCCCTATGCCTGGATGATCGGCCGGCGTTTTGAGGTCGCGGCCGAGCGCCTCGGATTCACGCGCGAAAGACTAAGGCTGCGCACCGATTTGTTCGTGCCGCCGGTGCCGCCGGGTGGGCAATTGAATTTGTTTTCTGTCGACCCGGGAGCGCTGGCCGCTGCGCCTGAGGCGCACGAAGAGCAGAGATCGGCGGCGTAGGAACTCACACCAAAACGGGCACGGCGCGGCACGCGATCGCGCCGACGTCGATGCCCTGCGGCAAATCGCCGAAATGGCCCGACCAACTACCTGCAAGCCGCGTGACGACGAATGCATCCGCGAAATCGGCTGGCGCATGGCGGATGAGCAGGTTTGCGCTTATCAGAAGCGCTATGCGCTCGACGAGACGCCGCGCCTGCCCTTCATGACGTGCGAGCCCGCCGGCGAGATCACTTTCAAGCGCGGCGAACGCCGCGTCATATTGCCGGTCGCTGCCTTTCGCGAGCCGCAACTCATCAATCAGCGCCGGCACGCAATCGGGATAGCGCTGCATCGAGCGCAAAACATCGAGGCAGATTACGTTGCCTGTACCTTCCCAGATGCCGTTGAGCGGTGCCTCGCGGTAGAGCCGCGCCATCAAATGATCTTCGATAAAGCCATTGCCGCCGTGGCATTCAAGCGCTTCCGCCAAGACCGTCACGACCCGCTTGCAAATCCAATATTTTGCAATTGGCGCACCGATGCGTCCGAGCAGGCGCTCGGATTCGTTTGAGCTTTCACGATCGAGCGCGGCGACGAAGCGGAAGGTCAGCCACGCCGCTGCTTCGGCTTCCAATGCGAGATCGGCGATGACATTGGTCATGATCGGCTGATCGATGAGCGTGCGCTGAAAGGCGCGGCGATGCGCGACATGATGCCCCGCCTGCGCCACACCCTGCCGCATCAGCCCCGCCGAGCCGACGGCGAAATCGAGCCTCGTGTAATGATTCATCTCGAGGCCGGTGCGGATGCCATGTCCAGGCTCGCCGATCAGATGCGCGATCGCGCCGCGGAATTCGACTTCGGACGAGGCGTTCGACCTATTGCCCGCCTTGTCCTTCAGCCGCTGAATCTGCAGGCGATTGCGCGAGCCGTCCGGCAGCCAGCCGGCGACGACGAAGCACGACACGCCTTCCTTGGTTTGCGCCAGCGTCAGGAACACGTCGGAATGCGGAACGGAGAAGAACCATTTGTGCCCGATAAGCGAATACGTGCCGTCGCCGTTCGGCTCGGCACGCGTCTGCGTCTGGCGCAAATCTGAGCCGCCCTGTTTCTCGGTCATTGCCATACCAACCGTCGCGCCGGTTTTGTCCGACGCGCGAATTTGCCGGTGGTCGTATTTATTGGATGTGATCAGATCGCCCCATTCCGCCCAGCGCGCTGCATCGCGGCGCAGAATGGGAATTGCGGAATAGGTCATGCCGATCGGGCAGCAGATGCCGTTCTCGCCTTGATTCCACAGATAGGAGAGCGCCGCCCGCGCGATCTGCGCGCCGGGGCGCCCGTCGGTCCATGCCAGCGAATGCGTCTCCTGGTGAATCGCGAGTGACATCAGCTCATGCCAAGCGGGATCGAAATCGATGCGATCGATGCGATTGCCGAAACGATCGTGCGTGCGCAGTTCGGGAATGTGACGGTTCGCCTGCCGCGCCAATTCCTGCACATGCGCCGAGCCGACCGTACGCCCCGCCTCATGCAACCGCTGGCGCGCCCATTCCGCGCCGAACGTCTCGACGGTCTTTTGCAGAACGGGATCGCTGCCGAATGCGTCGTAATCGGCGAGCGGCGGCGGCTGGTTCAGGACTTCGTGCGTCGCGTAGCCGAACGGATCAAGCGCCAGTCCCGATATGACGTGTGACAAATCCACCTCTCCAGCGCGTGTGGTTAGCGGTCTTTATAGCTTCTTCGCTGTCGGCCATGTCGAATGCGAAGCACGATCAATTCGTCGGCTGCAGGATCGACCACGAAGTAAATGAGATAGCCGTAGCGCGGCACCACGAGCTTGCGGACGTGGCGCGTCCGCTGCCCCCTGCCGTGCTGTGGGAAACGTGTAGCGATTTCAAGCGTCCTCAGGATCGCCGCGCGGACCCGCACCGCAGCACGTGGATTGCGCTCGAGGAGGTAGTCGGCAATCGCGTGGATGTCTCGCTCAGCCGGCGGCAGATACCGGATCGTTAAGGGGCGAACCGCCGCCATGCTGCCTTGACTGCATCATCCGGCGCGAACTCCCGGCGTTCGAGATAGGCGAGAGCCTCGTCAACAGCGGCGCGATCCTCTGGCTCGACAGCATCATCTCCCGTCTGGATATCCAGGAGGAGGAGCATCGCCCGCGCGATCTCGTCTTGCTGCTCATCGGGCAACCGGCTCGCGGTCTGCAGCACGAGAGAGAGCAACTCGGTCATGGCTTGAGCATATAGCGCGAGCTTATGCAGGGGAAGCGCACGACCGCATAGCTCGGGAACAAACAAGCTCAGTCGCTGTTTGTGGTCTGAGCCACGGGGACTTTCGCGATGAGCAATACTGGGAGCACCAAAAGTACGACGTCCGGACAGAGAAGCTCGGCCAATCGGTCCGGCAATTCTTCCGTTTCCGACCAATTCTCCAATCAGGCGGACGAACTCGTCGGGCAGGGCAAGGACGCGGCGTCGGGCCTCACCTCGGTCGCGCAGGGCGCAACCGAAGAGCTGAAGCGTTCCGCCGCCCTGCTGGCGCGCGACGGCAGCGAGAAACTCGCCGATGCGCTGAGCAAGCAGCTTTCGACCGGAGCCGGTTTCGTCGAGGAGGCGAGCGAATCGTTGCGCGCCGCCGCGGCCGAGCTTGAAGACACGCTGCCGCCGGTCGCCTTCGCGCTGCGCACCGCCGCAAGCCGCGGCGACGAACTCGCCGAGCAAATCCGCACCAAGACGCTCGGCGAATTGCTGGAGGAAGGCTCGGCCTATGCACGGCGCAATCCGATGCTGGTCTTCGGCGCCGCGGCGGGCGTCGGGCTGCTTCTATCGCGCTTTGCCAAGAGCAGCGGCCAGGCGAATGCGCAGCGCAGGCCGCAATCCGGGACGTACCGGCAAGGCGGCACGCAATCGTCCGGACAGATGCGCTCCGGCCAGTCCTCGACCCGACCGCAAACCGCGACATTCTGATGTCCGACTTTCATAGGATCAGCGCAGCGGTCCGCAGCTTCGGCGATCTTTTCGGCGATCTTACCGATCTCTTCGGAAAGGAGCTGCGCCTGGCGCAATCCGAGCTGAAGCACGGCCTCGCCAATCTCACCCAAGCCGCGGTGCTGTTTATCGCGACTGGCGTAATCGCGCTGTTCGCGGTGCTGCTGCTGCTTGTCGGCATTGTGCATCTGATCGCCAGTTTCGGTCTCGCGCTGCACTGGTCCTACATGCTTGTGGCGGTGGTGCTGCTCGCCATTGCCGCCGCCATCTTCTTTGCCGCGCGCGCCAAGGCGACGGCCGACAATCTCGTTCCCAGACGCACCCTGGTTCAGCTCAGCGAAACCGCACGCACGCTCAAGGAGCAAATCCGATGACCGAACAATATCAAACGCGCGATTACGAGATCGAGCGCCGACCGCGCACGCCGAGCTTCAGCGAGCGGCTCGCCGGCGCTGCGCGCGCGCAACCCGCCGGGTTGTTGCTGCTCGTCGCCGGCACGAGCCTGCTTTTATCCGGCATGCGTCCGCCGAATCGCGACGCGACGCGCCGCGCCAGAACCGCGGTACGCAAAATCGCGCAGGGTGATTTGTCGCCGGTGACGGAGACCGCGAGCGATGTCGCGTCCGGCGTGCGCGAGCAGGTGAGCGGGCTCGGCAATAAGGCCGGCGAGCTCGCTCGCTCCGCCACCGATTCGCTTTCCGGCCTCGCCGATGACGCACAGCGCACGATGCGCGAAACATCGCAGCAGCTTGCCGAGACGGCGCGCTCTTCGGCGCAATCCAGTATGAGCTTCGTCCTCGAAGATCAGCCGCTGTTGCTCGCCGCCGTCGGACTTGCTGCCGGCGCGGCGCTCGGCGCCATCATTCCGGCGACGCCGCAAGAAAATCGCCTGATGGGCGAAACGCGCGACAGAGTCGCGGAGCTCGCGAGTGAAGCCGCGCGGCAGAAAATCGACGAGCTCGGCGACGCCGCCGGCGAAGCGGCCGAGCGGC
>Ga0164305_10000306_pt1 | contig 17767 bp, 19 predicted proteins | sample Whisoiple_237_MG_FD_110215 | JGI IMG/M metagenome (GOLD analysis project Ga0164305, IMG submission 110215) | Soil microbial communities amended with pyrogenic organic matter from upstate New York, USA - Whitman soil sample_237_MG | ecosystem: Environmental > Terrestrial > Soil > Agricultural...
CGGTTAAGCTGCTGTTTGATGCTGAATGCTGTCGGTTTCGGAATATCTATAAACTGCGGTAATATTAAAGGACAGGAAAATATTGAGCTCTGTCGCCTTACTTCAGAATCCCGATCGCCTTGACGAGCTGTTCCGGCTGTACCTCCAAATAGCGCTGGAGACTCGACAAATTTTTGTGTCCCGAAATCTCCATAATCACCCGCAGCGGCACCCCCGCATTGCTCAAGTTCGTGAGTGCCGTCCGCCGCATCGAATGTGTTGAAGCCCCCTTAATTCTTACCCGCTTGCAAGCTTCTTTAAAAATCACATCCGCCTGAGCGCGAGTCAAAGGCTTCGTATTGTCTCGCCCCGGAAACAAAAAACCCGCATCTGGATTGTAAGCCTTTAAATACTTAGCCAGTATAGGATGGAGCGGCAGCGTTCGCGTTGCTGATTTCCCCTTTGTCGTCGCTTTTCGCAACGTGACTGACCCCCCAACAATGTCGTGAGTTGTTAAAGCTAACGCCTCTGAAATGCGGCAGGCGCAGTAAAAAGTTACAGCAAACAAAAGCCTGTCCCTTGCTGTAATAAAACCCCGGTCAAACAGTCGGTCAATTTCTGCGGGCGTCAAAATCTTAGCGCGCCCATTCCCAAGAACCTTCACGGCGCAGCCTCTTAGAGTAAATTCCTTCATTATTGGACGAAAGGGAGATTACGTCAAGTAGGCTAACTGGCTTCTATTCTTTGATGGCCAACCAAATTCGGCTTAATCGCTTTCTGGGCAATCGGAGGCGCTTGTTGCAACTCACTACCCGCTTATTGCTATTCAACTGACTCGAATTATCGGGAAAGTTGATAACCGGCAAGGTAGCGATCGCGTCTATGAGGTCTCTGAAGGTAACAGGTTTAAGGGCTGTCATAACACCGCGCCACCAAGAAAATTATTAGTAACTAATCTAATTATACTATTGTTTGATTCTACCTGCAACCTTTTTTGCTGGCTGGTTATATTCTGAAGAACAAGTCCTCAATATTCTCCAATAGTTCTTCTACTTCCGGGTGTGGTTCGATTTGGAGACGTTTGTCGATCCTCGCACCTCGCTGACGAAAGCAACTACACCTTTACTATACAAGTCTGCTGCAACCGGACTTGACATCAACGCGATTGGGCGGTATCTCAAAAAACTGATAGCCTAGCCAGAGTTGGGCTTTGAGAATAGTTCGTCAAATATAGATTCCAATTGATTGATTTAAGGAAATATCGCGCTGCAATTTCTTTATCAAGAAATTGGCCTAAAAACCTATCAAAACAAATCTGTTGCAGTCGATGCACAGTTGAGAACTCATGTCAATCTCAAAAGGAAAGCGAGATTTGATTTCGGGCCTGCCACTAAAACAGTTGAAGGATATACCACCTTCAACTGAGTTGCCTGCAAATTTTGCCCAAATTCATCCCCCGCGCTTTGAGTGTGGCGAGATGGTGCGCTGGACTGATGTTGGTGAAGAAGGTGACTGGGGAATAGTTATTGGCAAATTTTACAACTACGAACCGCGCCGTTGCTGCTGGATATGGTGCTACATAATTTGGCTGGCTCCTGATTCCAAGAGTACAGCTTGGTGTCAATTTGACACGGCGTGGGAGGAAGATTTAGAGAGGTATGAGGATGAAAAAGCCGCATACTTTGACAGATAGAGAACGCAATTTGATTGCCATTTACAGCCAATGCCAATTGGGAATGACGCCGAAACAGTTTTATGTCAAGTGGGGGGTAAGTTACGAGCAAATTGCCTCCATTTGTTCCCGCTCTGATTCGACGGTACAGGGTTGGTTTAAGCGGGGGAAAAATCGAAGATTTCCTACTGCTGTTGATTTGCGCCATTTGGCAGTAATGGATTTTCTGCTGGAACACTTTGAGGAGATTCCCGACGTACTGGCGAACTTGCTGTGTCCGCATTCCGAAGATAAGAAGGTGCGTTAGAAGAGAATTGGAGCGGTTTAAAGCACAAACCTAATTAATTGTCAAGGTCAGCGTGACCTGTCTTGAAGAATATTCTCTCAACTAGCGTAATGGCAAGCAAGGAAAAAAGAACGCAACCTGTTACTGTCGCTGGTGAGGTTAAAATGACTTATTTTGAGAGATTGCATCCGTGGTGCATCATTAAGCTGCTTCCTAATTGTCAGCGTATTGTTGTGGCGCGATTTCGCAGCAGGAGGGATGCAGACGATCATTTTCGGGTTTTGCAACGGTTTGTCAAAGAATTCACATTTGTGATTGTTTTTGACATTCCACCAAAGCCTACTTTGCCTAAAGAATAACGACGCAGCTCTGTTTGAAATCGAATTAATCGAGATACCTGCGTTAGATTAATATCAGGAATTACCCACAGACTCTATCCGTAGGTGCACTTGGCGCACGTTACCGCTATGAGTAGTGTGTTAAGCCAATTTTTGTGTAAGTCCTGAATATATCGGCTTTCCCGCAAATTCTCCCAGTTTATAGAAGCAACTGATAACTGGGAGAATTTTTTATCAATTAGGTGCTATTAACTCGATAGATTGTCAAAGGCAGGCTTGTTAAAGTGTACTAAGTGTATAGCTTGTTATTCTAGTCTTGATTGACGCGACCTAGCGATCGCATTTTGTACCGATCACTCTAATTATATGAGTAAATATACTCACACTAATAGCTGTGCGATCGTAGATGTGGGTGATACCAGTATAGCTGGCGATCGCAACTGAGCCTCCCCTCTAACAACAGCTAAGTCATTTCCTGCAATTTAAGCAATAACTATTGGTTGAGGAAACCTCTAAATTAAAAGCTACCCCTAGCGGGAGAAGTTAAGGGATAACCAACTTTTTACCGTTATGAACGCTAACAATTCTAATATTAACCCCCACAAAACCTTTCCTGAATCAGCCAGCCAGCACTCCTCTCAAATCCAAGAAGTAGTTGCAGTAATTTTCCCTTTCCTCCCGGATGTACCTGCTGAAGAACATCCCTTCAGGTTAAACGATATCGTTAAAACTGGCAACCAATACGGTACTGTTACTTCTCTCAACAAAACTGAAAAACCTGTGACAATTACTTGGGACGCAAGTCCCGGCGAAGATTCATTTTCTTGGACTTATAACCTCGACGAAATCCGCGCCCTCACAATCTCCCTCGTTCCTCAGTTTATCCCTAAAAAGACTGCTGGAGAACTTCCCACTTGCACAACCATCGTACTCGCTAATTCCGACCAGGTACAATTCAGCAATGCAACTCCTTTCAAAGTAGAATCGCTCACTGAACAGCACATTCTTATCTCTACTCTTGACCAATCTTATCTCTTTCCCATCAACTTGTTTCCCGGGTACCCGACAAGTTGTACTATAGATATTCCTGCACCCCAGCAATTAAAAGACGCCCGCTGTTTGTCTGTCAATGAACTCAGAATCAGAGCTAAGACGCATTTAGCTCTTGAAGTGCCCGATAATTTCTTAGAATTCGCTATGCCGCTCCAAAAACAGCAGTTGAAAGAAAAACTAGCTCGACAATTGAGCGAAGAAAATTACGAACTTCTCGACTTTGACATAGCTTGTGAAGAAGCCTGGAAGCAGCAGTTAGAAAACCTAACAAAGAAACAAGGCTTCTACGGATTTAGAGAGGGAGATTGCATTTTACAGCACCGAGAAGGAGTTCAACGAATGGGGAGAGTCCAACACTTGAACGTTGAAGAGCCACGTCCATTTCAAATTCAGTGGAACAGCGGAGAACTCCAAAGTTACAGCTTGAGAGAACTCAAAGGTTTGGGTATTGCCCGCATCGAACCCCTTGTTAAATTATCGCCCAATGTGGCTTATCAAATTAGCGAAGACGGCTCCTACTTTACAGCTTGGATTGGGTTCCGTACTAAAGCACTAGCTAAAGCGTGGCTAATACCTGTCAAAAAGCTAGTCGGTCACCTGAGCAACTTAATTGATTGCCAGATTTCGGAACTCCAACATACAGGTTATAAATACGAGTATGCTGTAGAATGTCCCCGACATAAAACATTAAACAAGCGTTTAGAAGCTCTCGCCAAAGTTGCTGAACTTGATTTAGAAAGGACGCCATTTACGAGATGAGTGGGAAGTAGCAAGCACTTCGTAGGGTGGAAATGGTGCTTTTTTGCTGGAACAAAAAACAGAAAACTTTCCTATTTGTCTTAAAAGTTTTATAACAGGACTTACGAATTGTAAGGGCAACATAAGGGTTGGGGATTTGGAGTTTACTTGCATAGTCCTGGACGCACAAATACCAAAGAAACTGGGTTTTTCACTCCAGTTAAAGACTCAAATGCAGTATTTTCCTACTAAAAAAACCCGGTTTTCGCGTAACGTAAGTCCTATTGCAGAACGCAGTGAAAGGCAACACTTGGGAATGACAAAAAATCATTCTCGCTGCGTAAATCATGAGCGATTAAGACGGATTATCGGACTACTTAATAAGCGTCCATTCCCCTCTCCCCTCAAGGGTAGGTTTTTTACAATTCAGAAATTGAGGGCAAGCAAGAGGCAAGTTTTAAAGGCATAACAAGTCGAAATCCGGGCTTTTTCGCTTCGGGCTCTCTCCCCCTCTCCCCCTCTCCCTCTCTCTCCCCCTCTCTCCCTCTCTCTCCCCCTCTCCCTCTCTCGCTCTCTTCCTTGCCCGGAATCTAAAAAACCTACTCTTGAAAGACTTCCCCGTCAAGCTAACGCTTAATCAGAGGTTGACAAAATTAGTAATGGACACTAACTAATGATTCAAGCCTTACTAGAACAACCCCAGAAACTCACACAATTTGCCTTCACACTCAAACCGCAACAGCAGCAAGCCCTTGACAAATTGAGAACCTTTCTAACCACTACCGAGTCATTCTTCTTGCTGTGTGGCTACGCAGGAACGGGAAAATCCACAATAGTCTTCCAAATTATCAAAGAACTCTTGAGTCAAAGCAAACGCATTGCCCTCACAGCACCTACTAACAAAGCAGTCGGCATCCTCAGAAAAATGGCAGCGTCTCAAGGCATTTTCGGAGTAGATTTTCTGACGATACACCAACTTTTAGGATTAGGCATGGTCAGAAAAGAACAAGAAAAAGCTTTGTCACAGACAAGTTCCAGCAGCCTTCACCTCTACGATATCATCTTCCTCGACGAATGTTCGATGGTTGGAAGCGAATTGTGGAAATGGATAGAACGCAATTTTGAACGCACATTCTTCAATCACCGCAAGCTAATTTTAATGGGCGACCCGGCTCAACTCAATCCTGTAGGAGAAAAAAAGTCGCCTGCTTTTAGCATTACCAATAAAGCTGTACTGACCCAAGTTGTCAGGCAAGCAGGGGAAAGCCCTGTGCTCGATTTCATAACAGAATGTCGCTCTTTTGTCAATAGCAAAACAGACATATTTTTGCCACACTCTAAATACAAAAAAGGAGACAAGTCAAACGGTGCATTCAAAGTTAAATCAGAAACGCTGCTACAATATGCTGTCAAAACAATCGATCTAGAATTTGGTCAAAATCCCGATTGCTTCCGAATTCTGTGCTGGACTAACAAACGAGTCAACTACTACAATCAGCTTATTAGAAAGCAAGTCTACGGTCAAGCTGCATCCAGATTTGTACCGGGAGAAAGGCTAATTACCAAAAAACCCGTCATGGCACCTGACGGCAAAACCGTAATTTTGCCGACTTCAACGGAATTTACCGTCAAGGAAGTTGAGATTAACCAGCACGGAGGCTATCGAGTTTGGCTGCTAAAAATTGTGACTGATGACGGTTTATTTCGGCAAATCTTTGTCCTGCACGAGTCCGAAAATAAGCGCTACCAGGCTGAACTTAAAGAAAAGCTCAAGAGTGCTAAACGCAATGGATTTCTTTGGAGGAAATATTACTGGTTCAAAGATGACTTGTTTGCTGAAATTGACAATTGCTTTGCTCTGACTATTCACAATTCGCAAGGCAGCACTTTTGATGAAGTTGGCATTGATGGAAGCGACCTTTTCAGCAGATTGTTAATCGGCAAAGATTTGAGCAGTCAACAGAAACTTAAAGAGTACCATCGACTTTATTATGTCGGTGCAAGTCGCTGCCGATATCGGATATTATTTGTTGCCCCCAATGACTCGTACTCAAACAATAAAATTCTCAAGTACAATGTAAACTTCTCAACCAAGAGGTAAAGTCTTCAACCAAGAGGCACATACGTGTGTAGAAAACAGTCAGTAACACTCAACTTTCAAAAAGCTTCTCCATCAGGACTTAGGCTGCATAAATCAATTTTTACACTATCTGTAGTAGTAACGTGTGCCATCAGCACCTACAAGTACAGTCCTGGGCGCAACTGGCACAATTAGTAAGGTACGTTACTATCCCAAACCCTCGACAATCGCCTTATAACGAAAGTCTGACGCACCCTACAAATCGATTGGACTATGCCAGTTGCGTAATTCCTAAAGTAGAGTCTGTGCGTAAGTCCTATTTATAAAATAAGGCGAACAAGGAAACGAAAGGGCAAGGGGAAAGAGAAGATAAAGATGGAGAAAAAAACTTTAGTTGTGGGTTGATAGCAACGTTCAAAAAATCAATAATTGTATCGATACCCACCGAGTTAGATACAAAATGTCTACCCTTCAATCCTATGCTTTTAAGCGTGGGTTCCTTCCCCTTCTCCTTTTCCTTCTCTTTCTCCTTCTCCTTCCCCTTCCCACTCCTCTTTCTCAACAACCTGAATAAGTGCTGCTACCGCAGCGACCAATCGCACCCCTGACACCAGACTAATTATGGCAAAATCTCGACTAACAGGAACACCGCCTAAAGAGGAAATTTTGGAGAGAAGAGTTAAGAAAAAACGCTCGACTGCCACAGCACATAATTCTGCCCAAACTGTGAAGAAATCAGTCAAAGCAACAACTGAAACTGACTCAGTTTGCGAACCCTCAACAATCTCTCCAGAAGAAGTAGAAGCCTCGCAAAATTGCACAAATTTTGCAGCACTTCCAGCCGTCGATGCTCCTTCTCTAGAAACTGTGTCAAATGAGGCAATATTGCCTTCTTCTTATCCTCTCCCATCAGCTATTGAAATTGCCTGCGATTCAAGAGAATTTAACGATTATGTACAGGCTCTGAAAAGCATCATTCCCAGCAATAGCAGCCATCCCATTTTGTCCAATATTTTGATTGAAGCTGATGCTGAAACTCAACATTTGCACCTGACTGCTTACAATTTAGAATTTGGAATGCAAGTGAGCTTTGGTGCGAATGTCAATCAATCTGGAAAGCTTACCCTCCCCGCACCCATACTTGCTGACATTCTGGGAAAATTTCCTAACGGCAGCCTTACCTTAAAGAGTTCTTCTGAAATTATTAAAGGAAGCGACGTTCCATCAATCAGTGCCACTCTGAGTGCGTCAAGAAGCAAGCACGCCATTCGCGGGCTAGCTGCGGACGAATTTCCGGCTATCCCCAGCGTTCAACAGAAACTTGTAACGCTTCCTGCTAGCGTGTTAATTTCTGTCCTAAAAGCTAGCTTATTTGCTGTAAGTTCTGAGGAAAACAAACGCATTTTAACAGGAGGGAATTTTCAACTCAGTCACGACGCAGACAGAGGACTCGATCAACTGAGAGTTTGGACGACAGATGGGCATCGGGTAGCAATGGTTTTAGGATTGAACGAAAGCAGCAATTCCTATCTGTTGAGCCGTCAAGTAGTTAATTTTACTGTCCCTGCTAAGGTACTCCGGTTATTGGAGCGTTCTTTGAATTCTGCTGACAAAGTTACGATTTACTATGAAGGTTTGCCAGAGCAACCTAGTAATTTTGTCGCATTCGAGTGGAATAATTGGCGGTTGACCACGAAGTTGCTAGAAGGGCAATATCCGATTTGTGACCAAATTATCGCTCCCTATCGACATCAATTTAGCCATCAAGTGGTGGTTGAGAGGCTGAGCTTTTTAAAAGCCTTAGAGAGGTTAGCTTCTCACAGCGACAAGTCTCACCTAACAGCTATTTTAGAATTCGATTTAGATGCCCAACAAGTGCGAGCATCACTCAACAATACTCTCAGTTCAGGAACTGAGACAGTTGATGCCAAGCTATGGGGTTGTGAGTTTTGTCTCAAGTGCGACATCCGCTATTTGATTGATACAGCCAAAGCGATTTCCAGCTCTGATTTGCGGGTGTTAATGGCAACTCCTACCGCTCCCCTACTGATTGCACCGTTTGGAACGCCTGCATCGGGTACAGAGGCTTTAGAGTGCGAATATATTGTCGCTCCGCAAGAATAGTTGAAAGGTGGGGAGGGGCATCTAAATTTGATGCTCTCCCTTACCGCAATCGTATAGCCAAAATTACGCAGAGTGTTCGTATATGGTGTAATAGGAGGCAAACCCCCGATAAACAGCCCCGTCTGTGGTGTTGCGTAAATTATATATAAATCCTACAGATTATGAAGTGCTGTATCATCAGTTTGACCGACCTCATGCCGTTCCTGTGCCGATCGCCCGTCGGGCCTTAAAATGGTTTACCGAAGCATCCCCAATTCAGATTTAATCATCCCGCTCTCCTGCACAATCGCGGACGCTGCTTCCCCCAAAATTTTGTGTGCGGCAGTCGTCGGATGAATGCCGTCCCAAAACAAAAATCCATCGGGACTACCACAAACACCTCCACCCGATGAACACGCACTCGTCACATTAGTCAAGCCATATTTAGCCGGGTTTGCGATCGCTTCCCGATAAAGCGCATTAGCATCCAGAGTCGCAATCTTTAAGTCAGAATGCTGTTGACTTAATACCTTAACCGCTCGCCTCAAACCCTGATTGTGTGCTTGTGTTAATGCAGTGAGCCTTGCAGAATTAGTGCCTGTTCGCGTCGCCGGTAACTGCCCCAAATCTGGTAAATTTGCCAGCAGGATATTTTTGGCACCCACACCAGCAAGAGACGCGATCGCCCTCGCCACATTTTCAACGGGAAGATTCGCATTATTTACCCCCTGCAAATAGTCATTCGCACCCGCCCACAGTACATACAGCGCATGAGGATTTGCCTGTTTTTGGGATTTAGTCCATGACTGAACTTGAGCTAACAAACCAGGGACAAGGCTATTGCGATCGCTTCCGGTTGTTGCACCTCCATAAGCAAAATTAGTGACTCGTTCGGGCGGCAATTTCAGGCGCTCGGCAAGATACTCTACCCAAACTTTACCATTCGAGTAACGCCCTTGAAAGTAAGTCGATCGAGGCGGATATTGACCCCCGGTCGATCGAAACACCGTTCCCATATCCGAAAGACTGTCCCCAAATACATAGAGTTCACTGACAGCCTCAGAACTTTGAGCTGATAGGATAAGTGCAACCATAAAAGATAAAAGCGCAAGAATTACTGCAAAAAACTTTTTTTTCAACATTGTTAAAATTTTTAAATAACTCTTTAATTTTAATTTAAATTGAGCATTTTTTTGCCCTATATGTACGTTATAGCGAACGAATTGGGGATTAAGTAATTACAACAAAAACTCAGTTTGTTACCTCATAACTTTATGTTCATCTTTATAAAAACAAATGTTATTTTTGATAAATTAATTGCTAATTCTTCCTCCGATATTTGAAGTTTTTTAGGTATAATAAACCAATGGTAATTACGCCTTTCGCTTTTCGCTATTTGTAATCAAAGCTCGCAATTAAGAATTGCAAATTAACAATTATGACTTGTTCAGTGAATGAAATTTTACTAATTGTAATTGTTGGGAATTGCAAATTAACAATTACGACTTGTTCAGTGGAAGGAACCTCTACAAATTGTAATTGTTGCGAATGGCTAATTAACAATTACGACTTATTCAGTATTGGAAGAACCTACTAATTGTAATTACGAAGTTCGCATTAACAATTACGAATTATTTTGACACTTGTCTAATGGTATCTAGCTCATAATGCTGTGGAGGGGAAATAACCGTACATATTTTGGGTAATTACCCCATAAAGTTAGGCAAGAGTCGAACAACCGGACGATCGAACTGCTGCTGGGTAATGCCTCCCCTATCGGGGAATAGTCAGCAGAAGTATTCTAACCACTCAAAATGTACCAACCACTGCACCTCAAATACCGCCCCAAAAGCCTGCAAGAATTAGTGGGTCAAGACACAATCAAAACAACCTTGACCAATGCCATCACCTCCTCCAAAATTGCTCAAGCTTACCTGTTTACTGGCCCCAGAGGAACAGGCAAAACCTCAACCGCTCGCATCCTTGCTAAATCCCTCAATTGTTTGAATAACAAAAAGCCAACCGCCACTCCTTGCGGAGAATGTTCAAGCTGCAAAACCATTGACTCCTGTTCAAGCTTAGACGTAACTGAAATCGATGCTGCTTCACATAATGGCGTGGATGATGCCAGAGAATTAATACAACACAGCAACTTTGCGCCAGCGATGAGCCCTTACCGCATCTGGATTTTAGATGAGTGCCACCAACTCAGTACCAGCGCTCAAAATGCTCTCCTCAAATGCCTTGAAGAACCTCCGGCTCATGTGGTGTTTATTCTCTGTACGACTGAAGCACATAAAGTCCTGCCGACAATTATCTCCCGCTGCCAAACTTTTAACTTCCGAGCCTTGTCAGTTGATGCTATTGTCGGACAATTGCACAAAATTAGCTCCGCTGAATCTATTGCGATCGCAAGTGAGGCCATGCGGGCGATCGCTCGCACCTGTGACGGGGGGTTAAGAGATGCCCTGCAATTACTTTCTCAGCTTTCACTGCTAAACTCAGAGATTACCCTAACTCAAGTTGCAGAAGTATCTGGCAGTATCAGCGAGCAAGAGTCGATCGCCCTTCTCAAAGCCATTCATTCTGGCGATACCCTAAGTGTACTGCAATCTTCGAGAACGCTGATTGACAGCGGCAAAACTCCCAAACTGATTCTCAGCAGCTTGCTAGCAGCAATGAGAGATTTGCTCATTGTCAAATCAACGCGCCACTGCCAGAATTTAATTGCAGGGCCAGTAGGCTACTCACAACTGCGATCGCTCGCTCTTCATCTTGATTTTGAAACAATTGATGCGGCTTGTGCACAATTGCAGAAATCAGAATTTCAATTGAGAACTAGCACCAATGCGGCTACCTGGTTAGAAGTCTGCCTGCTAAACTTGATGCTGTCAAGCAAACCTGTAGCCAAGGAAATGCGCTCGCCTGCAACTTCCCAATCTAATCAGCCTGACAAATTTGATAAAAGTCCTCAAAAAATAGAGGCAGATTCTCCTGACTTTGAGACAACTTGGGCGCAAGTAGTAGCAGCAGCGAAACCAGGCAATCGTAGCCTCTTAAACCGCGCTCAAATTGCCGAACTTTCTGCTGATTCATGTGTGTTAGCAGTAGAAAGAAAATACGCGAACAAGTTTCAGAGTCACCTTGAATCCGTGCAGCGGCTCGTTACTAAAGCTTTAGGCCGCTCTGTTACTGTAACTGTCAAACAACAGGAGGAGTTAGCAGCATGATTAGCATCCTAATTGGGAATGATACCTACGCAATTGAACGAGAAGTTGAAAATTTTAAGACTCAAACTCATCCTCTCTGGCGAGATTTCAACATCCACCGCAGAAATGCTTCTTCCCTGGATGCAGCCCTCTCTGCTGCTGCTTCAGTTCCTTTCGGCGGTGGAAACAAACTTATTGTCGTTGAAAATTGCGATTTCAAGCAATTTGGAGAAATGGGGCTAGAATTGCTGCAAATTTTGCCCCAATTACCTGCGACAACGCATTTAGTCTTCACTGCTGCTGTTATCGACAAACGACTCAAGGTAGTCAAGCATTTGTTGCAGTTTGGTAAACTTAAGGAGTTTACTCTCATTCCCCCTTGGCGTACCGATTTGATTGAAAGTGCGATCGCTACTACTGCTAAACAAAAGAATCTCTCAATTGCCAGAGATGCTGTCAGTTATCTAGCGGTAGCCATTGGCAACGATTCTGCTAGAAGAGTTAGTGAACTGGAGAAATTAGCCATTTATGCAGCAGGATCTCGCATTACGAAAGAATCTGCTAAAATCCTCGTTCCAGCTACCACAGCCAACTGTTTTCAACTTGCCGAAGCTCTTTTAAAAGGTCAAGCAGTGGCGGCAATTAAGGTGCTTGATGAATTGCTATCTCGGGCCGAGTTTCCTTTAGCAATTATTGCCACTCTCCAAACTCAGTTTAAAACTTGGCTGTGGGTAAAAGCTACTATCAATTCCGACCAACAACGTTCTGATAGCGAAATTGCTAGTATGTGCGGAATTAGTAACCCCAAACGGCTGTATTTCCTTAAGCAGGAGGTTAACGAAGTATCTGCGAACTCCTTAAGTCGATCGCTCTCCATTTTGTTTGATTTAGAAATTGCTCTCAAAACAGGAGATAAGCCTGACTCGATGTTGCCTGCTTTGCTCAGCATCACTCAACTCACTCACCTTAAATAACAGGAAAGCGCTGCCGAGTTAATTCGGCAGCCTTTCATTAACGGCCTTGTTAAAAAAGCTGTTGTTTCATTACTTATCCACTGACAGGGCGACAGGTCGCCTGAAGAGCAGACAGGGAGGGCACTCTAGTACAAGCAAGCGGAAGTTAGGTTAGTATTGGATGCTACTGGTTGATTGGAGGATGATACCGTGCCCCGACTAGCCCCAAAATCGCTGGTTCTGGAAACAAAGGAACGAAAAGAACTATGGCAGATACTCAGTCGCCATACCACTCCCCAACAAATTGCACTCAGAGCAAAAATCATTTTGCTAGCTGATGAAGGTAGAAATCATCATGAGATTGCTCGTGAATTAGAGATTAGCCTGAAGATGGCAAGGCTGTGGAGAAAACGATGGATGGAGGGACAGACAAAAGAGCTCCCCGTAGCAGAGCGATTATGCGATGCACAGCGGAGTGGGACACCTGCTAAATTTGAGTTAGAGCAGGTACTACACCTATTCAAACTAGCCTGTGACGACCCTCAAGATTACAACCGTCCCATCAGTCAGTGGACAAATCGAGAATTAGCGCAGGAAATGGTACAGCAAAAGATTGTCGAAGAAATTTCGCCACGCCATGTCGGTCGATTATTAGCCGAAGCCGAACTCAAACCACATCAGACAGGTTACTGGCTCAATCCCCCCCCGACCAAAATTTTGATGCCAAAGTAACAGATATTTGTCAAGTCTACCTGAATGCACACAAAAGAGCCAGTTACGGAGAACGCACTATCAGTTTGGATGAGATGACCGGGATTCAAGCGTTGGAACGGACAGCGCCAGACTTAACTATGCGTCCTGGCAAGATTCAACGACGAGAGTTTGAATACATCCGGCATGGTATCCAAACCTTAATTGCCAGCTTTGATGTCGCCACTGGTCGAGTCATTTATCCCAGCGTTGGCAATACCCGCACCGAATTCGACTATCTTACTCATGTACAACAGACGATTGCCACTGACCCAGATGCAGTTAAATGGCATTTGATTATGGATTGCTTAAACACCCATCAATCGGCCTCTCTAGTGAGGTATGTGGCACAGGTCGAGGGTTTAGACATTGACTTAGGCATCAAGGGCAAGAGTGGCATTCTGCAATCGATGAACACTAGAACAGAGTTTTTAACACAGGCCAGCCATCGTATTGTGTTTCACTTCACGCCCAAACATTGTTCTACAGCGAGATCAAATTGAAATATGGTTTGGTATTTTGATGCAGAAGTTACTCAGGCGGGGCAGTTTTCTCAGTCAAGCTGACTTAAAAACACGTATTCTTGACTTCATCGACTATTTCAACCGCACCATGGCAAAACCCTTTCAGTGGACTTACAAGGGGAAAGCGCTAGCTGCTTAAAATACTACCTCCACTTCCGCCTAACTCTACTAGACAAATAGCATGAAAAAAGATAGGATAAGAAAGCTTCTTACCCAAAAACAATTAAATGATACCAAAATTATATCATGCCCATTTGTCAAAAAAGCTGACACATTCTAATTACTTATTGACAATTTTATTAATTCAAGTAGTGCAATCGATTAAAGAAGTCACGTTAGAAACCCAGGCGACAAAACTAGCGATTCCCATTAAATTTTAAAGTAGAAGAAAAAAGATTCAGAGATTTTTATCGGAGGAGGAATGGACTCGCTTATAATATTTGGTTGTCACTGGTTATTGATTGGATTAAAGGTAGTGTTAAACAGAATAAGGTTGTATATTTAGCAATAGACCGAACCAAATGGCAATCAAATAATATTTTGATGGTCAGCATGATTTGGCGAAAAAGAGCTATTCCTATTTATTGGAAAATGCTTGACAAACAAGGAAACAGCACAAAGCGAAAATCAACAATTCGTATTAACGCCAGTATTCGATGCCTTATCAGATTATAAATTGATCGTGTTAGGAGATCGTGAATTTTGTAGTGTTACCCTCGGAAATTGGCTGAGGGAGAAGAAAGTAGATTTCTGTTTACGACTAAAAAAGAATGTTTGTATCAAGATTGAATCGGAGTTATGGGCTGAACTAAAAATGCTAGGATTAGAGCCAGGAAATAGCTTTTTCAATCAAGAAGTAACAATCAGAAAAACTGCACCCATTACGGGGTTTAATAAAGCCGATAAGTGGCTGGGTAAATATCGAAATATTACTACAAAAGAACCTTGGTATATTCTGACAAGCTTGGCAGATATACAAGCCGCAGTTGATGCTTATGCAAAAAGATTTGGAATTGAAGAGATGTGAGCGAGACTTTAAGGGTGGAGGATATAACCTAGAAAGGACTAATCTCACAGGTGAGCGACTGAGTAAATTATTAGTTTTGTTATCACTAGCATACTTGAAGAGTATAATTCAAGGGATAGAAATTAAGTCAAAGCAAGTTCAAGAATATCTAAGTAGAAAAACAGAAAATTATAGAAAATATGCACGTCATAGCACTTTTTATATTGGACTTGGGGTGAATCATGGGTCGATTAGATGTTTAGTAATTGGCAGGTTGTTGTTGAATTAATGTCTTTGTCTCCACATAAACTACCTAATTATCAACAAGGAATAAGAGCTATGAGGCTTATTCTATCAGCGTTATAAGCGACTTGTCGCCCCGACAGACTTATCCAAGTTATTTTTTAACATTTTTGCGTAATATAATGTACAATAAGTTCAGATTTGTTGCCAAATTTTACTGGAACTAAAGTCTAAGAGAGTCGCTTGCATCGAGCGGACTAAATAAAGTTTTGCTCGCTTTTCGCTTACCATATTTTTTCTGTAAGGTAATTTCGTCAATGCGAGTTACAACCGACCCAGCAGGTGGAGTTGTATTGTTGGCCCGGATGCTTGGTGCAAGTCGTAGCTGTATGATGTGACGTTGCCAAATACATCTGTCATCGATTTGACCTGTTCCAAGGCATCATAAACTACTGATTGACTGTTACCTTGGGAAGTTCTGATAGCGACGATTAGGCCCTCCGAATCCTCGTCGTATTCCATCGTTTAGGTGTGAGTTTGACCGTTGAGTCTAAATGTAGTTGTGGCGACTTCTATTTGACCGTATTGAGTCGGAATATTCGGAACATTCGGTGTCGAATTAGACCTGAAAGTTAACTCAAAACCCTGCATCGCACCAGTCGCTTCTGTTACAACTTATTAATTATCACTCATAGCGATGGCTTTTTGCCTGCATATTCAGGTATGCTGAGGAAATCAATAGCTATAAAAACCAACAATAAAATTGTGTTAAAATGTAAAGGTGTGAGGGCATGATTCCCGAATTTGATGAGAACGGCAACTTGCCACCAGGACTGTATTGGGCCGAATGGGAAGAATTCAAAGATCGCTTTGGAATAACACCACTTCGTACTCGCATGATAGAGGGTTTGCAAATGGCAATGGAGCAGCTAAAGGCAGCAGGATGCAGAACAATTTACATCAATGGTAGTTTTATTACTAGCAAACTAGCTCCTCGAGATTTTGATGCTTGTTGGGATAGAGAAGAGGTTGATATGAATTATCTGAAAACTCATGCTCCTCGACTGAGAAATTATGCAGATAGAGCCGCACAGAAAGTTCTTTATCGCGGTGAAATCTTTCCGTCCGACCAGCCAGTAGGTAGTTACGATCTAACTTCCTATGAATTATTTCAACGGGACAGAGAGCTGCATCCTAAAGGAATTATTGCTATAGATTTAGTAAGGTGGTCGCCATGATTAGAAATAAAAAGCAATATGAGTATACCCAAGAATTAGCGAAAAGATGTGAATCTACGCTAGCCCAGTATGACGCCCAAGATGAAGAGGTGAAAAAGAACGATCCTTGGTGGTTAGTGATGCGTGAATCTATCCAAAGTCATCTGGATACTTTTAGGGCAGAAATAGCTGAGTATGAAAGATTGGTGGAGTGCGATCGCACTCTTGACCTCAAAATTGAAGTAGATTCGATTTTAGAGCTGCCAAGAGTCTTAATTAAAGCTCGAATTGCTGCAAAAATGACTCAAAAAGAACTTGCGGATAGACTGGGGCTGGAGGAAAATCGAATTAAGCAATACGAAGACTCAGATTATCAATGTGCGAGTTGGGTGGAAATTATCGATATTACTGAAGCTTTAGCGGTTGAGCTGAAAACAGCTAGTTTTGTGGTGGATTTTCAGGAGATGGAAGGGAGGAAAAGTTCTCTCGCTGAGTTTGTAGAACGACAGCGAAAGCAGTTAGAATTTAAAGCTCATAGAGCCGAAAAATAGTCATTATTTATTGTCCAATACGGTTCATTTAAGACAGTCCGTTCAGTAAAACAATGTGAAAAACAGACGGGATTGCTTTCCTACCCTTCACCGAACGCCTTCGGCGAACGGATCGCGAAAGCTAACGCGAAGACGCTCGCAATGACAAAAATAGTTAACCCAAGCGTATTGAGTTATTGTCTAGATATCGCAGCAGTTTTTGAGGGTACAATCGCACTCTCATCTCTATTTGTATAAACTTCCGAGCCACAATAAACTTACCCACTCTCATCATTCTTACACTTCCCAGTGAAAATCAGTTAACCGATCTACTCAAAAAACGTTTAATAGCAGCTCATCTTTCCTGCATCATCCAAACCAGAAAGCCCAAGATTTGCTCAACCGGAGGAAGCGGATAATCTGTAAGATCAATGGACGCGCATTGCTCTTCTAGTTTAAGAAACCGCCAAACTGTACCGCTAGTAACCGTTCCATAAATCGTCGATATCGGCTGTTGCTTTTGTTGGTTAAAGCGTTGAGCTGCAACCATTTCTGCAAGGCATTGCCCAAGAGCCGGTTTAAGGTCTTCTTTCTTGGCTTCCACCAATATAACCGCAGGAGCTTTGATGAATAGTTGCTCCGGGGAACGACTCAGGAGAAAGTCAACATAGCCTGTAAGTTCTGCCTCCGGTTCTACATTGAATTCTTCACCAGAGAAAACGCTAATCTGTCCTTGAAGTTGGCGTTTTACTTCCAGTAACACGGGATTGATAATTCCCTCAGAACGAGCTTTTTCGCTACTCACCGCGATCGCCCAAGGAATTGTTTCTCTCAGAGTATCCTGAAGTAAAGCACTAGGAGTGACTGGGGAGATTTCTGGCAGGAATCGTGAGCCTTCAATGATTGTGAGATTAAAATCATCTACAGCTTTGCTGAGAGTGAATTTACTGTAAGGCATAAGTTTATTATTCTTAATCGGATATTATAACACTTCGGGGTTGAATGAGGTAAGTCTGGTAATTGGTAAAGTGTACTGTGTTAATTCTAGCGCCTCACGGGGCGAGCACGCAGTGAGCCAGAAACCTA
>Ga0164305_10000307_pt1 | contig 17749 bp, 15 predicted proteins | sample Whisoiple_237_MG_FD_110215 | JGI IMG/M metagenome (GOLD analysis project Ga0164305, IMG submission 110215) | Soil microbial communities amended with pyrogenic organic matter from upstate New York, USA - Whitman soil sample_237_MG | ecosystem: Environmental > Terrestrial > Soil > Agricultural...
ACCACGCGAAGCGCGCTGAGCACTTCCTGCACAACCGAGAAAGCGGAATTTTCAAAATGGGTGGCGTTACACCAGTGATCACGAAGGCGCGGGTTGAAGGTTCGCGCCCCGAGGTAAAGAATCGGTGCAATAGCAACGGCGACCACAGCTAGTTGCCAATCGAGCATCGCGGTGATGTAACTCATGCCGACGACCGTCGCTGCGGACGCAATAAAAGGAATGGTTCCGTCAACTGCGATCCACTGGATCGCGAGAGCGTCATTCTGGATTCGGTACACTGAATCAGCACTACCTCTCGCATCGTGATATGAAACGGACAGACGTTGCACGTGATCAAACAGCTTGGTTCGGAATGCCAGAGTGAGTTTTTCACCTATGTAGATACGCAACAACAGAGTTCCGAGCCGCTGGAGGCCGGTGAAGAGAGCGATGACGACTATCAGGACAACAACAAATAAAAGCGTCCCATTGGGTGGGCTGTTGAGTGCGTTCGGTATCCACGGTTGTAAAAACGCGGGGAGCGGATGAGAGCCAATGATGCTGTCGACGGCGATTTTTAACGGCAAGGGAATCAGCAACGCAAGCGGAGTCGATAACAACGTCACACAACAGAGCGCGCCGATATGCGGCCAATAGGGCCGGGCCTCGATCAGTAAGCGACGGTACAGGTCGAAATTAGTATATTTCTTTTTTTCCATCTTGAATCGCGTCCGAGCGCTGAAAGGTGTTAACCACTGCGGCGATCGCGCTCCCACAGCCGCGCAGCATATACGTCGTTAGAAAAATGCTTGAGAGACCTAGCACGAAGCAAGCGGCCCATGCACCATCGAATGCTGCCAGAACAAAAAGACTAAAGACAAAAAGCAGAGGAAGAATTTCAAAGAGGGAACATCTGGGCCACAGCCGGAGCCGGACGAATTGATTGCCCGCGCCGTGATCCTCAACCGCCATCAGCAACCGCGCGGCGCCAGGAAACCCCGCGCGCACTTCCAAATCCCATTGGTCGTAATCACCACCACGTCGAATAGAAGCCGCGGCTCGACGTAAATCCGCCTCGAATGATTCCAGCCTTTGATTGGGATCGCGCCAGTGCTCCGTCCAGACAGCAAACTTACGCGGCCACGGTACGGTAAAACCCGACGCATTATAGCGCCAAAAAGTCAGTCCCGAACGGATCCGTCCAGTGAGCCGCGCCAAAGGCTGGAGTAGATGAAGCAATGCGGTCACGCTGCGCAGTTTGATCAACTCCAAGCGCGACCTTCCTGATGCTGGAAAACTAACGCGTAATGAGCTCAACACGGCCTGACAAATTGGTGCGTAAAGCGCGAGGATCAACAAAGGCAGAGCGTAGAATAATGGAAACCAGAGAAAACCAAGAGCGCAAATCGGCGTAAGCGCGGCGACGACCAAGTACCATTCCGGCATGGATAGCCAGGATTCCAATGCACCGGCTGGTCCTTGGTAAATAGACTGGAAAGGCGCGCTACCCCACACACCGTGATAAATGCGTCCCTGGTTCCATGCTTTGTATTGATGCCCATTTCCGTAAACGCGTCCTGCCCATGTGACGTGACCAGCGAGATTGTACTTCTCCGGCCATTTTTTTTCGAGAAAAGATTCTGCCTTGCCGTAATTGTACTGCTGTTTCCAGTAGGCTCGAATCGAATTACGACGGTGATGCCAAACCATTGCTCCCGGGTTGTATCCCAGAGTCCAGCCCTTTTGCTGCAGCCGCCAGCATACATCGACGTCATCACCCGCGATGCGAAATTGCGGATCAAAACCACCGATCGCTTCGAGGGCGACTTTGCGAAAAGCCATGTTGCAACCGGGAATGTGCTCGGCCTCACTGTCAGACAGGAGGATGTGCACTGGGTTTCCTGGAGAGTGGGCGACACACTCAGCGATGGGCCCGTCGGCGGCAGGCGCTATATTGGGCCCGCCGACACCCACGTGGCGTGTGTTCATGAACGTGCCAGCTATATATCGCAGCCAGTGCGGGTCGGCATAGGCATCATCATCGATATATGCGACAATTTCGCCAGTCGCTGCATTAAGTCCGATATTGCGAGCGGAAGAGAGTCCTCGATTTTCAGTTGTGATCACGCGGAAGCCAGAGCTCGTAGCAATCTCAGGTGTGGAGTCAGTTGAGCCATCGTTTACTACGATAACTTCGTAGTTGGGGTAATCAAGCCTTAATAAGCTCTCCAAGCATTCCGAGAGGGTTCGGCTGCCGTTGAAAGTGCAAACGATGACGGAAATTTTAGGCCACGACAATTCCTTTGCGACCGGAATTTTCGTGAACGCTTCGCGCACCGCTTTGAGAGCGGGTTTCGGGCGGCGGTCTCGAGCGGTAATGCCGAAGGCCCAGTCTTCTACTTCGGCGCCCGCTCTATGCCATTCATCAGTCCAGGAAAATATAAAAGCGCCGGCGCAACCACTAGCGAAAGTTGTCCGAAGTTGCCAGTCGAGTGCATGCGCTTGCGTGGTCTCGCCGTTGCGCAAGCTATCGAGGCCGATCTCACTCATGAGCAAAGGTCGATCGCCGGCGATATTATGAAGTCGCGCCAAATAAGCTTCGAGCCGATCCTGCGATTCAAGATAGACATTAAAAGTCACGAGGTCCAAGAAAGGCAGGTGAAGGTATTCGGTTGTCGGATAATTCACGTAGCTGACAAGAGCATCGGGGTCCACGGCTTTCACAGCCTCGTACAGGCGCTCGAGGTAATGTTCGACTCGTTCGCGTCCGAGCCATCGAACGAGCGGAGCTGTGATCTCGTTACCGAGCGCGTAGCAAAGCAGCGCGGGGTGTCCGGCGCAGATACGCGCTTTGTTTTGGATTAACTTTGCGATATCCGGAGCACCCTTCCGATCAATCAAATAGCCGGCATATTGCTCCGCGGAAAGTCCCACCATCACGCGAAGGCCGTGCTTTTGAGCAACGTCAAGAAGCTCGCGGCGCGGTGTCGTATGAGGAATGCGAACGGTGTTAAGGCCGTTCGCTGCCATCAAAGCAAAATCTCGGTCTAGAACCTCGATATTCTCGTACTCGCCACCTCTGGGCCCCGGTTTGAATGCTCCGTACGTTACGCCGCGGACCCATAATTTATCGTTGCCAACAAATAGAAATTTACCCCTGGTATGTGGCCGATAAATTTTTCCAACGGATGAACTGACAGGTGTATGATTTTTCTTGACCCGTCGGAAAGAATCATCGCTCGGTTGAAAGAAATTCCAACTATCACAAAGCCTATTCTCTCCTGGGATAGCATTCACATCACCTAACGATGCACGACGTAGCTCGCCGAATGACGGCATCGGCAAATTCACAAGTCAATTTCCTCCTTGCTCTGCGGACTAGAAAAATCAGACTAGGAATGGAGGTAATTTCTGAAATGTCGACACCGAAGCGCAACAATGATGCCATTAACGGGCGAAAATATTTTCGTTTATTTTACACCCGGTTATTTCGCCAAAACCTGAACGGATCGTTGTTGCTGCAGGGTTTAGCATGCATGCGTTAGGAGAATCCGTGCGCCGTACGATATGATTTGTTTAAAAAATGGATAGACGAGCGCGGTTAGGAAAAATCTCGCTAAGTTGGATAATTTTAGAACGGGTGCCGGTTTGGCCGCTTCCGCTGAATGGAGCGCCGCGACAATAACCCGGGGTTCCCAACAGTGCGTCTCTTCCGGCAGAATCATCCAGGTGATTGGAACGGAGTAGTCGAGCGGGTGCGGACTGAGTTAAAGCAGTCGCCGAAAAGACGGCCTGCATTAAATTTATTATACCTCCGCAGGCCAACCAGTAGCCGCCAAAACTCGGCTTAAATGGAACCATCAGCCCCGCCACAATCTCTGGGGCCCCGACAATCATCATAATAAATGCAGTCGCTGCTATGCCCGTCCGCCGTGGCACTGCCAGGTACTGCGCTTTTCCCAAATCTGCAAATGGATCGATGAAAGCTGCCACATTTATACCGGGTCGAATATTGACGCGTTTTCAATCGAAAATAATCTTAGGTGAACTGGAACCGGTGTGTACGGCACCACTTGTTATCCGCGGACTCTGGAGGACACGCACGATGCGAGCGGCGGCGCCAAGGAAAATCGCGGCTGCGCAGCGGGCGAGGCGAGCGGGAGCGAAGCGGGGTTAATCAGAAAGAAAGTGCCGATGACGATCGCCCTTTTGGGTCCGCCATCGGCACTGGTTATTCGTTCAAGACAGGAACGGCTTATCGTCTACTTAGTTCGGATGGACTTCGTGTCCAGGTAGTACCATTCGCCCAATCGATTCTGTCGCGCCTCACATCGCCGTGGAGACCACGCCAATCGAGCGCCCGGACATCTCCGTCACGTCCTACTTCTAATCTGGTTGTATCGCCGTTTTCATTTCTCGCCTGAAGATTTTTGCCATCAGTGTTGATCTGGGCGGGCTTCTTCGGATCGCCGTTCACATACCAACGTCCTTGCAGTTGACGCGCATCCCTGTCATTCCACCCACCGTACCCTATCCTATCTGACGGCCTACGAGTCCACGTGGTGCCGTTTGACCATTCGATCCGGTTGCCTTTTACATCGCCACGCAAACCCTGCCAACCAGAGGCCCGTACATCCCCACGACGATCTATTTCCAGTTGACTGGTTTGCCCTTTTTCGTTCGTGGCTTCGAGCCTTCGCCCATTCTGATGAATTTCAGTGGGCTTGTTCGGGTCACCATTCATGTACCAGCGTCCCTGCAAATGAAGAGCGTCGTTGTCATTCCATCTCTCATACGAGTCATTTCTTCTGTTGTAGTCATCATCACGCGAGAACGCCGCATGCGGAACAACCAATACGCCACTCATTACGAGTACCGATAACAAAGCTTTTGATCTCATCTTGTCCTCCTTTTCGGATTCGAATCCGAACAGGCTTAATTAAGCGCAATGGGTATGCCACGGCTAAGTCTTCGAAAAATCGTGGATTCTTGGGGGTAGAAGTAGGAAAAAGTTACCCACAGGGAGGAAATCTGCCCAAGCGACCAACAGCTCTACGGCAAAAAAGAACTACGTTCCTGCTTATGTTGATGACGTATCAACTTGTCAGCGCCATCACCGCTTCAAAGCTATCGTCTGATTGATCGGCGTTGGAAGTCATCACCGGACCATCGGCTACTATCTGAAGCCGAATTGCGTCACAGCGCGCGCGACTCAGGGGCGAAACCGTGGTTGCAGCTCTATGTTTTTTGCCAAATTCCTCTGTCGTGTTGACCGGCGCAACAATCTGTCTTAACTAACGCAAAGTGCGCTATCAACTTCACGTTGTCAGCTCAGGAGGGAAACAATGGGCTTGGACTTTGTCTGCAACCAAGAAATTATCCAAATGGCGCGACGCAATCTTACGGATAATGTTTGGCACTATCTCACCGGCGGCGCAGAATCCGAAACAACCATGCGGCGAAATCGTTATGGTCTCGACTCCATCGCCTTCCGCCCGCGCGTACTCCTCGACGTTTCCCAAATCGATGCGTCGGCAACCTTGCTCGGCCATAAACTAAGAATTCCGGTCGTGCTCGCGCCGATCGGGTCGCTGCAGTCGATCACACCATCTGGCGGCGTTGCCGTGGCAAAAACGGCGGAACAATTCGGCACGATTAATTTCGTGAGCTCCGTAACCGAGCCAAGCTTGGAAGAGATCGCCGTATCGAGCCGAAATCCGAAAATCTTTCAGCTTTACGTGCAAGGCGATATGAAATGGGTTGGAAATCTATTGACGCGCGTCAGGCGCGCCGGCTATTCAGCGCTCTGCCTCACCGTCGACACGGCACATTATGGTCACCGCGAACGACAGATGATGGATCGCTGGCTGCCCCCAAGCCGGCGCGGCGCTGGCTATGAATACCGCGCTGGGCTCACCTGGAAGACTCTCGACACGATCAAAGAAATGGCAGGTCTGCCATTTATCTTAAAAGGTGTCGCTACAGCGGAAGATGCTGCAATCGCCATTGAGCACGGCGTGAGCGCGATTTATGTCTCCAATCATGGCGGTCGCCAACTCGACCACGGACGCGCGACTATCGACATGTTGCCGGAAATCCTGGAAGTCGCCGGTAACAAAGCCGAGATCATCCTCGACGGCGGGATTTTGCGCGGCAGTGACGTGATAAAAGCGATCGCCCTCGGCGCCCGGGCAGTCGCGATCGGCAAATTACAGGGCTGGGGACTTGCGGCAGGCGGCGAAGCTGGTTTGCTGCGCGTTCTAGAAATCTTAGAAAGCGAGATCGTTACCACAATGGGGTTACTTGGAATCGCGCGCCTCGATCAGCTCACTTCATCCTACTTATGCAAGGTGCAGCCATTGAGTCTCGTGCACGAGATGAGCACATTCCCGCACTTGCCTGGCGGACAACTGCTCTAGCGGGTGTTGCGTCGTGAGACCTTCTACGGGAACGTCAGCATGTATTCGCAGGGGAAGGATCAGCTCGCCAAGTCAAAGAACGAACTCTTCGGGAACTATCCCGAATAGCTAATTTCGGGGTGCTCTTTATAGCGGTTTTCCGGGTCGGCGGCGGAAAATGCGCAGATCAAGATCATCGGTTTGCGGCCGGTGTTGATCATCATGTGGCGCGTGCCGGCGGGAATGAGAATGGTGTCACCGGTAACAATCTTCTCAACTTCTCCGTTGACCCACGCCTTGCCAGTGCCGTTTTGCACGAAGATGACTTCTTCCATGGCTCGGTGGCTGTGTGGGTGGCGCGGTCCCGCTTCTCGAACCGGCAACAGTTCCACGAAGCGCAGAGCGATGCCTTTCGATTTAAGAACCTTGTGCGAAACTAGCTCTTGAAAAAAACGGCTTGGCAGCTTTTTGGGCTCGACCTCAGTTCGATTGATTTTGCGGATCGCCACTATACCTCCATGACTTCCCTGATCGCCACGGTGCGGCCGGTTTCGGCCGAGCGGAGCGCCGCATCGATCACAGCGAGAGCAGCGATGCCTTCCGGGCCACCGACTTCCGGTTGTTTTCGGCTGCGGATGCAATCTCCGAATTCTTCCAGCTGCTCACGAAACATATCGCCGCTTTCCAAAGCAATGGGCTTATGCTCGGAAGAGCCGCGATGTTGGATCTCGAGTTGGCTATGCCGGTCGACCACGTCAGAGCTGCTCCAGAAATTAAAATCCACTGTGAAGTAGAGGTTCGCATCCATTCCGTAGACGTAGGTGAAGAAAGTTCCCTGGGAAGCCCAATTGGAACCGATATAGCAGAGCTGGCCGCTCTCCATCTCGACGATGGTCATGGTCACGTCTTCGCTTTCGGCTGGCGTGTAAAGTCTTTTCGCCATGCAAGTGACGCTCTTCGCCGGACCAAATAGGTAATGCAATGTGTCGGTATGGTGTACCGCGAGTTGGATCAGCGGGCCGCCCGGGTTCCGGTCTCGGTACCAGCGCCATTTTTCAGGAGTCAATTCCAGGCTCCGGTCGTTGGAAAAATTGCATTCCGCCATCACGAGCTTGCCGATGCCGCCTCGATCCATGATCTGCTTGATTTTGCGGCTGCCTTTTAGCCGCCGCGCGCTATGGCCCACCGATAAGATGATGCCGGCCTCACGGCAGGTGTGGTCGATGGCGATCGCGTCGACCAATCGATGGGCGAGCGGCTTGTCGACATAAACGTCTTTCCTTTTTTCCGCCGCTTTGATGATCGGCTCGGCGTGAGCATCATTAGGCGTGGTGATGATGAGCCCCTCGACTTCAGGGTCATCGAGTAGTTCTTCATAGCTCCTGGCCTTCCGGCAGCCAAACTGTTGCGCGAATGCGTCGCGGCTCTTGTCCGAACGGCTGAAGCAGTTGACGAGACGGAGCCGATCGCTGCGTTTGATCGCATCGGCGAGAACTTTCGCCCATCGTCCGAGGCCGACGGCAGCTACTCGCACCGGATCATTTGCCATCTTCACTCAACTCCTTGAAAGTTTTCTCAATATATTCTGCGGCGGCGCTGGCTACGTCTTCTAAAAATTTCTTCGCCTTTTCCGGAGTGGCCTTTTGCGGCTCGCCGTACCAGCCAGTTGGGGCAATTTCTCTGATATCTTTTAGAAATGGATAGCCAGCGCGGCTGCGCCTCAGCGCATCGATCTTGCGCGCATGCTCCGGAGAGGACGAATTGGTTGCCCGCTCGAGGTGAACCAGAGATGGATCGTAAGCGAGCACCGGCAAAACCTCCAGCTCGCCACCGTGGGTGAGGCCGCACTCTTTGCCGAAAAGCTCCAAGGCAATATAGCATGCCTGCACCACGAGCACACGCAAGCCGTAGCGCTGCTGCACGGATACACCGGCCAGATTCATTGAAGCGGTATTCCCCTCGTGCCAATTGAGAAACACCACCCGCTTCGCGCCGTGCTGCGCCAAACTCGCACAGATATCTTCCACCACGGCAATAAAAGTTTGCGGCTGGAGAGTCAACGTTCCGGCAAAGGACATGTGAAAAGGAGTCACTCCGATAGGGCAGAACGGGACCAGGAGGGCGTCGACCTTGTCAGCGACCTGCTGGCCGATCACCAGTGAAGCGAGATAGTCCGTGCCGCACGGGAGATGCGGTCCATGTTGCTCGACGCTTCCCATCGGAAGAATGGCGAGACCACTGCGCTTTAGAATCACTTCAGCCTCCGGCTGAGTTATCTTGAGTAGAGACTCTCTCATCGTTGTTAGGCCTTTCTCTTCTCCTCAGGGCTTTTGCGGTGCATCAACTCCATACGGCTTTTGTTTGTCGGCCTTACCGAACAAGGCCTCCGCTGGGGTTTCCGAATGAAGCATCTCCCGAGGAAACACGATCTTCACCGCATCCGTCGGACAGTATTCCTCGCAGCTCCCGCAGTACCAGCATTCGTCTTCGTATTTGATTACGGGAATCTTTTGCGGATCGAGACGGTAGATGATGTCACCCGGACAGAATTGGTCGCAGAGCGTGCAACCTTTTACGCAGAGATCCTCGTTAATCAATATGGGCATGAATGGTCTCCGTGCGCGGATCTCTCAAATCAGTCGATCGGTAATCAACGGCGTAGCCTGGACCACGTTTTTGTAACACGATTATTTTGCGCCAGTTGACATCGTCCCGCTGCGGAAAATCTGCGCGGAAATGGGAATAACTCCCCCGGCTCTCGCGCCGTTCCAAAGCGGCGGTGGCTACCATCTCGGCAACCTCGCGGATATTGCGCGCTTCATGAACGCGCATGAGCTCGTGGTAATCGTGAGCGCCGAGCAAAGAGTCTTCCGTGGTCAGTGCCTTTAGTTGTTCGATCGCCTTGCGCAGCTTGTCCTCGGTTCTCTGATAACCGATATAGTCCGTTACAATCCGACGTACCTTGTCTTCATACTCTCGCGGCGCGATTCCGGTAGCGTTACGGCAAGGATAGAGGAGACGATCTTGTTCAGCCTCAATTTCTTGATCCTGCAAACTCGCTTCGGCTCCGTCGTTGCGGGCGAATAACGCTGCCTGCTTGCCCGCCTCATAGCCCATCACCGCTGCGCCGGAGATTCCTCCGCTCACCGTACAGCAATCCCCTGCGGCGAACAGCCCGCCGATATTGGTGCCGGTTTTATCATCGATCAAGATGCCGCTGCCGCGGAAATAGACGCCGCCGCGGCGCGAAGAAAATTCCGAAACCGTAACTTCGAACGGTTCTTTTTTTAAATCGATGTTCTTTTCTTTGAACCAGCGCGGCAGAGACGGGCGATCGACCCCGAGCGTATCCTCCAATCGTTCGAGAATATCCGCGGGTAGATGCCGGCAGTCGCAATAGATCGGAGCATTACCGGCGAGCGTTTCGCTGATAATCGCGCTCGTGAGAATGTCCCGTCGCGCGCGTTCGCCCGCGGGATCATACTTGAGCATGAAGCGTTCTCCCTTGGCATTGATGAAATGAGCGCCAAGCCCGGTCAGCGAATTGGTTCCCTGTGACGATATGCCCTTCGGCGTGATTGTGTTCTCCGTGAACTCCATATTGGCAAGCAAGACACCATGGCGTGCCGCCATCGCCTGAGCGTCTCCGGTATTGTAGGGACAGTGCCAACTGTCAAACGCGAGGCCGGATGAATTGCGCGACAGGCGGTTGGTGTCACCGGTCGCAAGCACGATCGCTTTGGCACGAAAAAAAGTAAACTCACCGGTGCGGATATGAAATACCGAAGCGCCGACCGTCTGATCCTTATGTGTCAAAAAATTGACTCCCATTGTACGCAGAGAAATCTGCGCATTGGAGTCGAGGACGGCGCGGGAGATTTTTGGCTTGAACTTGCTGCCGTCGAAATCGATATGATATTCACCCGGCAAACCAAAAGTTCGATGGCGGAAGTATTTGCCAGTTGAAGGGTCCTTGAAGGGCACCCCCATCTTTTCCAATTTTCTAAGCATCGCGGGAAGCCCGCGCACAAAAGTCTCCACCGGCTTGATGTCGACGACGTAATCGGTGAGCTTCGGCACGTGTTCCAAGAGATATTCCGGCGTGTCCCACTCGGCTCCATCCTCGGCAACCGCCAGGATCTGATCGACTCCTGCCGCAATGCTGCCACAGCGTTCGAGAAGCCCCCCTTTGTCAACCACCGCGACTCGGGCGTTCAGCTCCCGAGCGCCGATGGCGGCCAGACATCCGGCCACCCCCCCGCCGATGATAAGGACGTCAGTATCGATAATTTGCGCTCTGCAATCGTTCACGATCACTCATTTCCCGCAGCCCGCTGCGTTGAACTGTTTTTTTTTCCTGAGACCACCACTGCCGGATATTTTAAGCGGGAATTCAAACGAAAACGGAACTAGTTACCGATAAAAAACATTCACGGTGACATGCTAGTGTCCCGGAATCAAAGTTCGCAACGTAATTCGAACGTCATTCCGGGCAAGCTGGCGATAGCTAGCGCGACCCGGAATCCAGGAATTTCAAAACCTTCTAGATACCGGCCTTCACCGGTATGACGGCAAAATACAGAATGATTTATTGAATGCATTTTGATCCATGAGGCTAGATAAAACTATATCATGCCACGCCGAAGCATGAAGATTTAGGCTCGCGCCGCCGAAATCACGCTGATTTTCTCCGCGGGCAGGTGTAAGCACACCTTCGTCCCCTCCGTAAAAACTTCGCCTGGCGGAGTTTGAATTCTGAGAATACTGTCGCCTACGCGCACTCGATAATCTACCTTGTCGCCGAGATACGCCCCTTTTTCAACGATACCCTGTAGCTCGTTTCTCGTTTTGTTTACCTCTTTGTATATCTTGATGTTGTGCGGGCGTATGGAAAGGATGACGTCCGCGCCCATGTTCAGTTCCCTGCATCCATCGATTTCCAGTTCCTCTCGGCCGGCCAAGCAAACAGTTTTTTCGCTTGTGGCTTTACCGGGGAAGAAATTGGCTAGTCCGATGAATTCGGCGGTGAAAGGGTCTTCCGGACTGTCGTAAATTTCACGGGGTTTACCGATCTGCTTAATTTGTCCGTGCGACATGACCGCGATCCGATCGGAAATGGCCATCGCCTCGGCCTGATCATGCGTGACGTAGATCGATGTGACACCGATTCTCCGTTGAATCTCTTTCAGCTCGAATCTCATCTCCTCTCTGAGCTTCGCATCAAGATTGCTCAGCGGCTCGTCGAACAGCAAAATGTCGGGCTCGATGGCCATCGCGCGAGCCAACGCAACGCGCTGTTGCTGACCGCCGCTCAGATTTGACGGATAGCGGTCCTCCAACCCATCCAATTTGACCAATTCCAAGGCGGCGCGCACTCGTTTACCGATTTCTTCCTTGGATTTTTTCAAGTTACGCAGCGGAAACGCGACGTTCTCGAAAACCGTCATATGCGGCCACACGGCGTAGCTTTGAAAAACCATTCCCATATTTCTTTTTTCCGGCGGAACCACTTTGGTTCCTGGAGAGGACAACAATTTGCCACCGACGCTGATTTCCCCCTCCGTCGGTTCAATAAGCCCCGCAATCATCCTCAGGGTGGTCGTTTTGCCGCAGCCGCTCGGCCCCAAAAAAGTCATGAATTCGCCCTTGCCGATGTCGAGATCAACCCCGTCGACAGCAACGGTCTTGCCGTACAATTTACGGAGTTTTCTTAGTTCTACGTGCGCCAAGGAATTTCTTAATGTCCCGACTCGCGGGATCTGAGCTTAATGATAATGGCCGGTAAAATAGTGACCAGCGATAGCAAGGTCATCAGCGCCGCCGCGTTGGTCAACTGGAACGCCCCCTCTTCGAACATTTCGTAGATCGCCACCGAGATCGTTTCATTGCCCGATGAGAACAACAACAACGAGGCCGGTAATTCCCTGAGCGCGTTGATGAACACGATGACCCAACCGGCCATGACACTCGGAATCGTGAGCGGCACGATAATTCGAAAAAAAGTCCGGCCCGGCGGCGTACTGTGAATTCGCGCCGCCTCCTCCAGCGCGGGATCGACTCTGGAGAGCCCCGCATACGCCGCGCTGTAAGCATAGGGCAGATTCCGAATCAAATAAGCGAGCAGCAGGATCCAGATCGTGCCGATCAGTTGTAGCGGAGGCCGAATATATGTGTAGAGGAGCGACACGGCAATGACGCTGCCGGGGATGGCTATGGGCCATCGAGTCAGGTAACCCAATAAGCCACGACCCGGAATTTGCGAGCGTTTGACGACAACTGCCGCAGCGAGCGTGAAGAGCGCCAGCAGGGTCGCGGCAGAGATCGCCAAAAAAAGGCTGTTGCCGATGGCGCGGAAAACAAATGGATGCTCGGTAAAAATGTACACGTAGTGCTTGAAAGTAAAATTACTCAAGGTCAAATCCGCGCCCAAAGACGGACTGAGCGATACCATGATCATTCCAATATAGGGCAACAGAACTGCGATGGAGACAAAAAGCGACGAAATGGCAAATGCAACCCAGCGCCACTTCCCCAGAGTGGTGCGTTCCATGGTCTCTTTCCCCGTGACCGTGACAAACGACTTTCCAGCCAGTATTTTGTTTTGCCCATAGATAAGCAGGCTCGTTATCAGCAGGAGCACCACGGACAACGTGGTGGCAAAGCCCCAGTCCGGGGGATAGACCGCGATCGAGCGGTAAATTTCCACGGGCAGGATCGGAATGCGTGCGAGCACCCCGATGGTTCCACCGATCGAGAACTGCTCAATGGAGATCGTAAAGACCAGCATGAATGCCGCGGCGATACTGGGCGCCACCAGAGGAATGGTGATTTTACGAAAGGTTTTAAATTGGTCTGCGCCGCTCATGCGGGCCGCGTCTTCGAGTGATCGATCCATGGTCGCGAAGGCTGCGGACGTCAGTAGAAACGCCCACGGATACAGATGAGCCGCCAGCGCCCAGATCATGCCGGGCATGGTCAAAATGTTAAAGGGCGCGCTTTGCAAGCCGAAAAGCCACATGAGAAATCGGTTGAAGAGTCCGGCTTTGGGCGTGAGCAGAAATATCCAGGCGAGCGCAGCGGCGATGGTCGGCAGGCCGTAAGGTGCGATATGCAGGATCGTGAAAACCCTTTTAAAAGGTAAGTCCGTGCAGACGCAGAGCCAGGCGAAAATCGTCCCTGCGGCGGTGGCGACAAACGCGGAGCCGAAACCCAGGGTCACGGTGTTGATCATTATTTTGAAGAAACGCGGCGATAAAAGCTGGGTGTAGTTACCTATTGTAAGACCCTTATCGTCGAAGAAACTTGATCCGACGAGGCCGGCGACCGGATACACCACGAGCACCGCCAGAACGAGAAGCGGCAGAACCACCGGCAGGCAGCGGGAAAGTCGGCGCAGCGGTGCTTCGGCTGCCGTCGCCAAAGGTAGCCCGTTATTGTTCCATCCCCAGAGCGGGGTTGTTCGGTTTGCGCGTTCCGCCATAGCAGGTGCCAACTATGCGGATGATTCAGACTCTCATACATCTAGCGGAGTGATCGAACCCCGTTCCATCGACGATTCATAAGCTTACGCCGCCCGCAGAGAAAAAAATGGGAGCCGCGTATCGCTGCATTCGATTCAGACCTCTTCCCCTCGACGGGAGAAGATCGAGATGGGGGTGTCACCAAATCAGATCACCCCTACCTTGCGCCTGTCCGGGTTCGCTCGTGATTACTGCCCCATTCTCTTGCGAAAATCTTTCGTGACCTGCGCGGGATCGAGAGTCGCCCAATCAATTTTTGGGTAGCCTTTCACCAGTTCTTGTATAGGCGGCAGAACCTTTGCCATCGGTGTATCTTTGTTGAGATAGGCCACATAGCCGTGTCGTCCCTTGGACGCTGCAGCCGCCCCCTCGGCACTCATCACGAAGTTTGCCAAAACCTCGGCGGCATTCGGATGCGGAGCAGCTTTAGGGATCGCCATTCCTGCCCACCAGGCGGCGAGGCCGTCTTTGGGAAAAATGTTTCCGATCGGAGAGCCTTGCGCTCCAGCTTCGAGGATGTCGAAGCAATTCACAATAGCGACTGGCCGCTCCCCGGTCGCTAATAAGGCGACCGTCTCATCGCTGCTAGGCGCGACGATCGGATTGTTCGCGTGCAGTTTGTCAAAGTAATCCCATCCGTATTTGTGACTGATGTAAACAATCCAACCGAAGGTCGGGCCGGATTCCGGGCCCGCGGTAGTGACTTTGTCCTTCCACTGGGGCGTAAGGAGATCTTGCCAGCTCTTTGGCGCATCACTCTCGTTCATGCTTTTTTTATTGTACCCGATACAGCTGATCAGCAACCTTCTGGACCAGATGTAGCCGTCTCCATCCCTGAACAGATCGGAAACCTGCTCGTTGGCATGGCTGGCTTTCCACTGCTTCAAATAGCCTTTCTTTTTCCAGTCAAAGAAGACCAGCGGATTGGTGATATCCAGCACGTCGGAGCGAACCGTATTGGTTTCAAACTCAGACTGGGCGACTTTGAGAATCCGTCCGGTCGCCTGGCGGTTGAGCTCAACCGGGATGCCATACTTGGTCTCAAAAACCTTGACCGGGTCCGTGAGGGCGGTTCGATCTTCCGAGGAATAGAAAACGACCTTGCCCTCTTTCTTAGCCGCATCGGCAAGCGGATCTTTTGATTGACTTTGCCCCCATGCATCGAAAGCCATCCCCAGCAACATGACAGACACCAACATAAGATGTTTGTTCTTCATAGGACTCTCCCTCTTTTGCGAAACTCTAAATGCATCGATGCTCCTCCAATATGTTTCTCCTCCGGTTGAGTCAAGCCGCATTGTCCATTGACTTGCCCGGCTCGCGTCAAATTCGCGGTGTTTCTGCGGTCGGGTTCGAATCTTCAATGCCGTAAAGATTCTTTATTCACCAGGTGTTTCGGAATACCCCCGCGCAGGACGCGAATGACTTCGGCGCACGCTTTCTGACGCAATTCCATCTGGGATCGCTTTGTATACCAGGCGCAATGGGGCGTGATGACAGCGCGCTCTGAGAATCTGAGCGGATGATCGCTCTTTGGCGGCTCGTGTTCCATGACGTCGAGCCCGGCGCCACCGATCCGCCCGTCCATGAGGGCGTCCTGCAGCGCTTCTTCATCGACAAGTTCTCCTCTCGCCGTATTGATCAAAAAACTCGTGGCTTTCATTTCGCGCAACGTTTGCGCATTGATGATGTGGCGTGTCCTTGCCGTGAGAGGCAGATGAAGCGAGATAAAATCGGCACCGCGCACCAGCTGCCTCAATGAAACCGGTTTAGCGCCCTTTTTTTGGATCCGGCTCTTTTCGACATAAGGATCGTGGGCCCATACTTGAAATCCAATCGCTCGTGACATCCGGCATAGAGCTTGAGCAATGCGGCCAAACCCTACTAGCCCAAGAACTTGATCCCGCGGCGATTCGAGCGGTCGCAAGGCGGCGATATCCCAATCTCCGCCCTTTAGCGTCTGCTGAGCGATCGGTAATTTCCTCGACCAGTTTAGAATGAGAGTGAGAGCGTGAGTGGCGACTTCGTCTACGCAATAATCAGGAACGTTGGCAACATAAATCCCGCGCTTGGTGCATTCGGTAAGATCGACCGTGTCAACACCGATGCCGTACCGCACGACAGCTTTCAACTCGGGCAGCCGCCGGACTACCGCCGCAGTGATCTTCGGCGCGCCGCCACAAAGAATAACTGCGGCGCCCGTCGAAGCGGCGATAATTTCTTCTTCGGTGCGTCCTGCGGACTCGGATAGATCGACTCCGAGCGGAGCCAACGCCCGCGTCTCGACCGTTAGGTCGCCGTAACGAGCACCAAGAACAGCGACCTTTTTACGCGCCGATCGTTTCACGACGATAGCTGAGAGCCATTCATCATGCGGATTGTTTCGACTCAGGCGCGGCCCTGAAGCACATCGAGGTATTTAAGTCCCGTGGCGGTGTTGAAGATGACGACTTCGTCGGTCGGCTTGATCCAGCGTTGGTTAGCCAGTCGACGCAGCGCGGCGACGCAAGCGGCCCCTTCGGGGCAGAAAAAGATTCCCTCGGCCCGTCCGATTCGGGGAATCTCTGCGAGCATTTCATCGTCGGAAACGCTCAACGCCGTGCCATTGCTTTCGCGCAGCGCCCGTAACATGAGAAAGTCGGCAACCGCTTGGGGCACGCGCAGGCCGGAGGCGACGGTCTTGGCGTTTTGCCATGGCTCCGCTGTATCTTTGCCTTCGACAAAGGCTCTCACGATGGGAGCGCAACCGCTCGCCTGCACGGAGACCATGCGCGGTCGATCTCTTCCAATCCAACCCATCTCTTCCATCTCGGCAAATGCCTTCCACATTCCGATCAAGCCGGTGCCGCCACCGGTGGGGTAAATGATCACGTCCGGGAGCTTCCAGTTGAGTTGCTCGGCAATCTCGTACCCCATCGTCTTCTTGCCTTCGACCCGATACGGTTCCTTCAAAGTCGAAACATCAAACCAACCTTCGGCCGCTTTTCTTTCCGCGATGATTTTGCCGCAATCGCTGATCAAGCCATCCACCAAAGTCAGCCTGGCGCCGTACTGCCCGGCTTCGATTTGGTTTGCCGCAGGCGTGTCCTTCGGCATAAAAACATTGGCTTCGATGCCGGCGCGCGCCGCGTAAGCTGAAAGCGAACCGCCGGCGTTTCCTGCAGAAGGGATGGCGATTTTTTTTACGCCCAACTCTTTGGCGCGCGAAACCGCAAGGCAAAGTCCTCTATCTTTAAAGGAGCCGGTGGGATTCTGCGCTTCGTCTTTGATCCAGACGCGCCGAAAACTCAACTCGTGGGCCACCGTTTTGGCTTCGAGCAGCGGCGTGAACCCTTCGCCCAATGAAACGACATTGACGTCATCTTGCACCGGTAACAGCTCGCGATAGCGCCAGAGCGTGGCGCTTCGCCCTTGAAGAGAAGGCTTAGTCACTGTGGCCGCCGCTTTTCTGAGATCGTAGCGCACCAGCAGGGGGGACCCGCACGAGCAGAGGTTAACTAATTGGTCGAGGCGGAAACGATTATCACAGCGAGGACAAACAATCTCTTCTGCAAAGGTCATGGCGCCGCAACAGTGTATTTAAGAGAGATCATCTCAGGCCGATCGAAAGTAGGTTCTCAATACCAAATTGTCAACAGCGTCGCTACACAAGACGGTATGTTAATCTCGAAGATAAAATGTTTTCGACGATGGTCTAGCTCCGAGATCGGCGACAGACATAATTAACGTGCGCAGTGCCGCTTCCTTGATCGCGGGTCTATTTTACGCCTCAATTTGGCTCATCGCGGCGAATCGCAAACCGTTCAACATCTGCTGCGTTTTTTCCATTTTGTTTCCATTATCAACTCGACT
>Ga0164305_10000308_pt1 | contig 17718 bp, 19 predicted proteins | sample Whisoiple_237_MG_FD_110215 | JGI IMG/M metagenome (GOLD analysis project Ga0164305, IMG submission 110215) | Soil microbial communities amended with pyrogenic organic matter from upstate New York, USA - Whitman soil sample_237_MG | ecosystem: Environmental > Terrestrial > Soil > Agricultural...
GACGAAATGACCTATCCAGCCAGACTCGTTCAACCAGAAGGCGAACTTTGGTGGCTGCTCGATGCGGCTGCTGGCTCCTCCGTAAAATAGCAGACAGATCCGATCGCGTGCCAACACATTCAGCAGTTTCACCAACCCAATCAGGCCCATCACCGCGAAGGTCACGGCGTCAGCTCAGTTCCTAGTATTAGCGAAGCAATATAAGAATTGTGGCGGTTAAAGTTAAAATTTGACCATATACACGAGTATTTTTATGAGGCTGATTTGAAAATCTGGCCGATAGCAAGGAGAAATCGATGATTGTCTGTCCCAATTGCAATCACCAGAACCCCGACGGGGCCAGCCAGTGCGAGGCTTGCTACACGCCTTTACCTGTTACCGCAAGTTGCTCGAACTGCGGTGCAGCAGTTCAGACAGATGCAGCATTTTGCGGCCAGTGTGGCTTTAACTTGCGTCCGGGTTCCATAGTTCCAGAAGTAGAGGTGACAGTACCGTCCCCCTCGCCTGTAGGTCCGACAGTGGTATCGTCACCGGCGCCCGATTTAGTGCCACCCGATCCCCTGATGCCAATGGAACCTCTAGTTACCCTGAATAAGGGGCTCAACTTGGAAAAAACTCCCGCCAGCATTCCGACGATTCCAGATCCCCCGCCTTCGCCCTCGGTTCCTGTTACAACTGAATCGGTGGCAACACCAGTAAATATCTCTCCTCCGGTTCCGGGCCCACAGCCAGCAGGTGTAGCTAAAACTCAACTGCAACAGCAGTCGGCGCGCCTGCTACACGTTCAGACAAATACGCCGATGGAATTGCCTCACAGTCTGTCTGTGGTTCACATAGGCAAGCCAAATGACTTAGTACCGCCGGATATTGATGTTTCGGGATTTGCTAATTCTGAGATAGTTTCTCGGGTACACGCAAATCTCCGGGTGGAGGGAGATGCTTGCTACCTAGAAGATGTAGGCAGTTCCAACGGCACTTACGTCAACAATACTCCGCTACCCAAGGGAAACCGGCACCGGTTGCGACCGGGAGACCGCATCTCTCTGGGCAAAGGAGACCTGGTTACGTTTTTATTTCAAATCTCTTAGAGCGAGTTTGGATTGGGCGATCGAAAGTCTAAAATCTAAAATCGCATCTTGAGGCGCTCTACCAAAACTCAATGCTGCCAATGTGATTAAGCTGACCTTGCTACATCCACTCCAGTCTATACCCGTCCGCAGTTGGATCTTTGAAGACGAGCAGGTCGTGCGGATCGGGCGCTCGACCGAAAACCACGTCGTTCTTTTTAGCGCTGTGGTTTCTCGTCGCCACATCGAATTGCGGCGCAGCGGCATAACTTGGGAACTGATCAATTTAGGTACCAACGGCACTTACCTCGATGGTAAGCCGATCGCTAAGGTTCCCGTTGTGGACGGTCTGATCGTTCACTTGGCTCGCTCAGGTCCGAAAATTCAAATCAACGTAGGCCCGAATCAGTCCTCAGTCCAGTTAGGACAAATTAGCGTCAAGCCAAGGGAGGCTAAGGAAATTCACGCTCCCTCGGGCGGCGTGCACATTAGCACGATTCCTGTTCCCGACCACAAAGAAGTTGGCACTTCCAGGGAAGAGGAGGAGTTAACCGAGGCAGATAATACTCGCCATTATTCGGAAGAAGAATATTAAATCGGTTTCTTTGGACGATCGACATTTTTCAAAGGCGGCACTCAGGAGTTTATTTATGAGTACATCACCACAGATTGTTAGGCGCAGCGAACTGCTCAACCGCCGCACCATCGACCGCAGAACGGCGGAAGAGGTCGGCAGGGTAGATCGGATTTGGCTCGATGCTCACTCCCAACGGGCGATCGGCTTTACTTGCAAGTCGGGACTTTTGGGCAGCAAAAAAACTTGGTTCGCTTGGGCGCAAGTTGATACGGTGGGGGAAAATGTTTTTGTCACCATTAACCCGGAACTGCCGGAATTGCATCAGCCGGAACAAGCTGTTTGTCCGATCGGCCTTGAGGTGCTCACGGACGCTGGGAATCAGGCAGGTACGGTGGTTGACTACCTATTTGATGTCCGCACGGGTTCAGTCACCCACTACCTATTTAAATCGAGCGGCTGGCGCGGTGTTTTAGACGACATTTACTTGTTACCTGTGGCAGCTATTTCGACCATCGGCAGCAAGCGGGCGATCGTCTCTGAAGCTGCTGTATCGGAGCCAGTGCAGTACGCGGAGGGACTGCACAAAAAAGTCGGTCTGGTAGCAGAGTTTTTACATGAAGATTTCGACAGAACTCTCAAAAATGTGGCAGGGGTGAAGCGGGGCGCTCAAAGTCTGGCGGAAAAATTCCAAGATAAAGCTCTCGAAGTCAGGGATGTAGCTCAAGAAAAAGTTGCAGAGTTGAAGCGGCAAAGGCAAGAATCTGTCCCGCCAGAGCCGAACCCGGAGCCGCCTGAGTCAGATTTGAGCTGAAGTTTGGCCTTCCCGCTCGCCGGGGGACTAATTGCCGATCGCATTTTGGGGCGGCGCGCGCGAGGAAGGTCGATCGGTATTTTCCCTATGAGAGATTGAGGCGTTGTCGCTCAAAATTCCAGTGCTGCTCAAAGCATTGTATTTTAAAGGTATCGCATCAATAAGGAAAATGTTAGCAACTCAAAACGACCTATGCTGTTTGATACAATCAATAAGTATTTTATCGAGAGACCCCAGGATTAATAATTGGTTAACTTCTTTCTTTATAAACAGCGAGTCGTTGAGCAGTGACTGTCGCCCGATCGAGAAGTCGAATCAGCGGTGCAACCAGCGCGGGTCTGAGTTAAATTCTCTGGTTCATCAACGGGAAAATGATTATTTAGCCGATGGAATTGAGCGGCTCACCCATCGGCACAATCGCTCCCTCACAGACCAAATTAATCAAGCGGTTTTAACCGGTGTCCATCACTGGGAAGTTCACCCGATTAATAACATCGTGTTTGGTTGTTACCGAGGACAGCAAAAATTTGCGCCTGGGCCAAAAGCTAACCGTCAAAAGTTTGTTCAAATGCCTCAAGCAGCCAAAAGTTCGACTTTTACGGTAGAGCGATGGGATAGTGGCGCACTGACCACGCCTTTAAAAAGCAAATTTATTGCAGTATTCTACCAAAAAATCTCTCTGGAAGTATCCCCGTTTCTGTCTGGCGGTGGAGTGTCAAAACATCAGTGATTACCTTAACTCTTTTACATCCTATCCAGTCTGTCCCGGTTCAAAGTTGGTGTTTTGAGTCAGAACCGGTGGTTCGGATCGGTCGATCGAACGACAATGATGTAATTATTTACAGCGCTGTAGTTTCCCGCCACCACGTAGAACTGTGGAATCACGCTCATGGCTGGGAAATTATTAATTTTGGTGCTAACGGCACTTATGTAGATGATAGACCGATCGCTCAGGTGTCCCTTGTGGACGGGATGACAATTCGCTTGGGCAATTCCGGGCCAAAAATCAGGATTCGGGTGGGCGCAACGAATCAACCGGGCAAAATCATCAAGCCACCGCAGCGCGAACTCCGCCAAAAGGACGAAGTTTCAAAAGACAGGTCAACAGCTTGGCCTGGGGGCGTGGGAGTAATCGAAGACGATGAACTTGGAGGGCTGACTCAAATCGATCTTGACTGACCGGCAGCTATCTATCTATCCCTGCTGGCTAGTTCCAACAAAGCGACCGATGCCCAATTCGAGCGTCTAACTAATATTTGGGTAAGTGGCCTGATTTGTGCCTAAATATCCCTATACATTAATTAACAGCTTCTTTAGTAGGATTTCACCCTTCTAAAGATAAGATTGGGGGGAGATCGATCGATATTAGCTCACCTTCGCTGCTTGCCCAGCGGCGGTAATCTAAGAGCAACTGGTACATCAACCTCTGTTTGACGCTCAGCAGTACGCTCTTGAGCAAAGCATTCCCAGTTGCTTCTAAAATGGGTTTGGGCGTCAGCCAAAACGGCGGCGGTAATTCTACTTGCACTTCCAAATCCGCTTTTCCCTTCAAGTATGCTACCCCGCTGCTTTGGTGTACACAAAGCTTTCCTTTGAGATTGAGAGCAAAGCGATCGTTTATATAACCCACGCCGCGAATTTCGCAGGCGACGGACTCCAACTTGATTGTGCCGTCCGACTCGGCCCACACCCTCATGTCTACTGTGGGTTGAATGCTCAGCATCATAAATTGCAACGGTCGCATTTTTAGGCGGAAACAGTCATCGCTTAGCTGTTGTGTGCGACTTTGATCGACAAGGGCGTTCACCAGTCGCCTCGGCTGGCGCAGATAATGTTGAATGGGAACCCGTTCCTCTGGTACGGCGATCTCAACGGATTGGGAAGCATTAAAGCGGGTATACATGAGAAAATATCAAAATATAGGATTCCTAAGCATATCTTAATAAAGTATCACCTTTTTTAAGGTGACATACGTAGCGCACTAAGTCGCGCGCCCAGCAATGTCATCCGAGATATCACTGATAAAAGCTTTCGGGACATGGCTAATTTTTCATCATACTTCCTAGCTGATGAGAGTAAAGCAAACATTTGTAACCTAAAATTGCCTCTATATGAAAATTTCGTTAGCGAAGCCCTCGAAGAGGATCGCACATCTCGGCCCTGTTGGTACAAATGCAGAAACAGCGGCTCTAGCTTATGTCAATTGGTTGAGCCTGGAAACTAACTTGGAATGCACCCTGTGTCCTTATTCCACCATTTCTCAAGCACTAGAGGCATCTGCCGTAGGGCAGGTTGACTATTCAGTGGTGCCCGTCGAAAATTCGATCGAAGGCAGCGTGACTGTCACCTTAGATACACTCTGGCGACTGGATCAACTCCGCATTCAACACGCCTTAGTTTTGCCAATTTCTCACGCGCTAGTGTCTAAGGCTAAAAATTTTAACGAGATCCACAAAGTTTACTCTCACCCGCAAGCGCTAGCTCAGTGTCAGGTATGGTTGGGGCAGTTTATTCCCTCAGCTCAATTAATTCCGGCGAATTCTACCACGGAAGCATTGCAATATCTCGAAGATAGAAATGTAGCCGCGATATCTTCGCCAAGAGCTGCTGAACTTTACCATTTGCCAGTGTTAGCTCAACCCATTAATGATTATCCCGATAATTACACTCGATTTTGGGTACTCAGCAGGAGTTTTGGAGAAATCGCCAACGTAGAACCAGGGGAGCGCTCATCCCTTAAATCCATTACACAATCTGCTTCTAAGTTGATCCTCGATGCTTCACCGTCTAATTGCACCCATACCTCACTAGCTTTTAGCGTACCTGCCAATATGCCGGGAGCGCTAGTAAAACCTTTGCAAGTATTTGCCAGTCGCGGTATTAATTTAAGTCGGATTGAATCTAGACCGACTAAAAGATCGCTCGGAGAATATATTTTCTTTATGGACGTTGAGGCTAACGCCTGCGAAGCATTTGTGCGATCGGCACTGGAAGAGTTAAAAAATCACACCGAAACTTTAAAAATCTTTGGCTGCTACAGCTTACTGTCGGTAGTATAATTTCTTTTTATGTACTATACTTTTTAAGTAAAACTTAGGAGGCTGGCGAGATGAATGCTGATGAACTTCTCAAGCGATACGCAGCCGGAGAAAGAAATTTTCATGAAACCAACTTGAAAGAGGCTTTTTTGCGAGAAGCTTTCCTAATTGATATTAATCTAGCCTGCTCCGAACTCAAAGAAATCAATTTTTCCCTGGCCAACTTAAGGGGGGCAAACTTAATAGCTGCCAAGCTCAAGAATGCTTGCCTGGTGATGACCAAACTAAATGGAGCTAACCTGAGCCGAGCCGATCTAACTTTCGCCAGATTAACAGGAGCTGACATGATTGAGGCAAACCTCAAAAAGGCTAACTTGAGCGACACCAAAATGATAGGTGTTAATTTGAGCCGAGCAAACTTGGAAAAAGCCAACTTGATGGAAGCAAACCTCATAGATGCTTGCTTGGACAATACAAACCTCGAAGAAGCCAATCTAAGCGAGGCTAAACTGCGTGGAGTGAGTCTGAGAACAGCCAACTTGAGAGGCGCTTTTTTGTGTGAAAGTAACCTTGAGGGCGCAGATTTGAGAGGATCTGACTTGAGGGGTGCTAATTTGAGCGGGGCATTTTTATGCGGAGCTAATCTGGAAGGAGCTAAGCTAGATGAGGCAATTTTAAGTGGGGCAATACATTTTTGCGTCAGACAAGTTTGAGCTCACGCAATATATAACCGCAGAATCAGACAACTAAGGCCTAAAAAATATACTATTCACTTGGCTGAAAGTGAAGTCTATTTGCTGCTGTACCTTAGCAAAATGAAGCTGCATCTTGAGGATCTCTTTCTTGGAATTAGCTTGAGCAATCTTACTTTCCAAAGCCAGCAAGTTGCGGTTGAGATTTTCTACTCGCACAGTTTGGTAGTCTAAGTCAATTTTTAGTTCTGCAGCGCGATCGAATTGAATCTGCTTGCGAACCACGGCGAGGCGGACTGAATTTTCATCCTGTGTCTGAAGAGCTAGCAAAGCTCGCTGCTGCCACTGGTTGGCTTGAGATTCAGCTTGATTGTACAGCCACTGAATCCGCAGTTGGGCGGAAATCGCACTGCCAACAGCCTGACGCAGTTCTTTGAGAGGTTCCTGAATTTCTAAGATTAATAATTCCCAAAAATTCATCAGTTCGCTGGTAAATTCTTCCCGTTCTACAGAGGCTACCAGTGCTTCCAATAGCAACAAATTTGGTTGCATTTGCTGCGTAATTGTCTCAAATATTAACTGTGCTTCGGACATTTGCCGATCGTAATTTTTTTCTGATACTGCACCGGATGAGTGCTTTAATATTTTTTCCGCCCTGTCTAACTCAGCTTCTGAATCTGAACTTGAAGCTACAAAGGCCTGTAATTTTTCGCGGGCGATCGAATTCAGCCTTTGTCGAAGCAAATCGCAGGCTGCCCGCTGCACTGGCCCTGTTTCGCTTTGACAAATCTTGATGACTATTTTTAAGCCGGCATCGCCGTAATTCAATGTCTCTCTCAGGGCGGCAATTCGATGTTCGTTGACAGAACTAGACAGCCGATGTTTAACTCCTGCTAGTCCGCCGAGCACTACACCGCCGACAGGAGGTGGCAGTTGACCGCCTCTAACTGCATCGTATGGTTTTGGTTGGTCGTGATTTTCTAACACAAGCATTTACTGCTATAAGGAACCTATCTGAACCTGTTTGAAGTTAAGGATTAAACAGCTAGCAGTTCCAAAAAATAATGGAACTGTAAGCCCGCGATCCAAACCCTTAGTCGATCGGTCAATCGAAAATCGAAAATCGAAAATCGAATGATGTGTGTGTAATTCTTTCTTCAATGCAGGTCAAACCGATCGTGCTTTTTCCTAGGCAAATTGGCTACTTGAGGGTATCTTTAAGTACAGTCCTGGCTGCCAAGTGATTGCGAGTAGAAGTCAAAATTTCGGTTTCGCGTTCCAATCTCGCAGCAGTATCTTGCAATTCTAAAAGAGTTTGCTGTTCTGTCGCTGCGCCGTAAAGGTAGCTGGCTACCCAGTAGGACAATTCTGTAGGCAAACTGGGAATGTCTTCGGGCAGGTCGATCGGCTGATCCATCAATTTGCTGGAGAGGCGAACTACATCTCTGAGCAGTTGTTCGACATCTTTTCCCAAAGGTCTGAGGTCTTGTTGCGGCGGTGCGTCTTCGATCCATTCTACTAGACCGACTAAATACGGTTTTTCCCGAACGGCGTCGAGGACTCGGAACCGCTGCTGGCCGAGAGTCATAATTTTCATGCGATCGTCGGGGAGTCGCTGACAGTGAATCACTTCGGCGCAACAACCGACGGCGGAGACTTTATTTTGGTTCGGGTCCCACATGAGTACACCAAAACGGCGATCGCCCTCCAGAATCGTATTCATCATGATTCGATAGCGAAACTCGAAGATTTGCAGCGGGAGTGGCCTACCTGGAAATAGAACCACTTCCGGCAACGGAAATAAGGGGAGTTCGCGAACTGCTACAGAGGAAGAGGATGCCATTGTCGCTCAAAAGTGACGGTACTTGCGCTTATTTTTCTTACTTTAACTGATTAAAGGCAATTCCGGGGCAGGAGCGATCGGGCTTTTGCGCTGGCCACGGGATCGACGGCTCGCTATCTCCCGTGGTGGCAGCTTGACAAAGGCGTTATTTCGTCAAAATGTTAAATATACCTTTTTGCTGAACTAAGTGATACTGAAGGCGATGATAGCGACTGCTAAAGGATGGTTTTTGTAGCGATCTCGCCTTAATTAAGAATAATTATTTAAGTTCGTGCCGGAGCAGAAATTATTGCTGATTATTAAGTAATAACTAATATCTCATAACTAATGACTAGGAAAATTTCAACAAAAAGAAGGAACTATTTATTTAATCTTTGTTCCTTCTTTTCGATTTTTCGATCGGTCAATCTACAGCTTGACTTCGATATCTACGCCGGCGGGCAAATCCAGTTTCATCAAAGCGTCAATTGTTTTGGCCGATGGCTGGTGAATGTCGATGATGCGGCGGTGCGTGCGGGTTTCAAAGTGTTCGCGAGAATCTTTGTCTACGTGGGGCGATCGCAGCAAGCAGTAAATCCGCCGTTTTGTCGGTAGGGGAATCGGGCCGATCGCTGTGGCTGCTGTCCGATTTGCTGTATCTACAATTTTTTCGCATGATGCGTCTAAAATCCGGCGATCGAAAGCTTTGAGGCGAATGCGAATTTTTTGCTGTTGAATTGTTGCCATTTTTGTTTCTTGAATTTTCTAGGTTCAGTTTATTTTTAGTCATTAGTGATCAGTCATTTGTTATTTGTTATTTGTTATTGAACATTTAACCCATAACTACTAACAACTGGCCACTAACCTATAACTACTCACTACTCACTAAATAGCAGAAAAGCCTGATTGAATTTGGCGGCTTTTCTGCTATTTAAGCTGTTATCGGAGTCCTACTTGAGGATTTTGGAAACAACGCCGGCGCCGACGGTGCGGCCGCCTTCGCGGATAGCGAAGCGCATTCCTTGTTCGATCGCGATCGGGTGAATCAACTCAACAGTCATTTTGATCCGGTCACCGGGCATCACCATTTCTGCTTCACTACCGTCATCAGCGGTGAATTGTGCGATCGTGCCGGTCACGTCAGTGGTACGGACGTAGAATTGAGGGCGGTAGCCAGAGAAAAAGGGCGTGTGCCGGCCGCCTTCTTCCTTCTTGAGGATGTACACTTCAGATTCAAACTGAGTGTGAGGCATGATGCTTTTCGGCTTGGCAATCACCATTCCGCGCTCAATATCCGCCTTTAAAATCCCCCGCAGCAGTAGACCCACGTTGTCGCCGGCAATGCCTTCTTCCAGAGACTTGGTGAACATTTCCACACCAGTCACCGTAGTGCTGCGAGTGTCCTTAAGACCCACCAATTCGACTGTTTCGCCGACTTTGATAGTTCCACGTTCGATCCGGCCTGTGGCGACAGTACCCCGACCAGTAATCGAGAATACGTCTTCAACTGCCATCAAGAAAGGCTTGTCAACTTCGCGTTCTGGGGTGGGGATGTAAGCATCTACTTCTTCCATCAGCTTGTAAATTTTGTCAACCCACTCATTCTCGCCCTTTGTAATCTTGGGATTGGCAATCATCGCTTCGAGAGCTTTCAATCCCGAACCGGTCACGATGGGGATGTCATCGCCAGGAAAATCGTAAGAACTCAGGAGTTCCCGAACTTCCAGTTCCACCAATTCTAGTAGTTCTGCATCGTCTACCATGTCTTCTTTGTTCAAGAAGACAACCAAGCTGGGAACGCCAACTTGCTTAGCTAGCAGGATGTGTTCGCGAGTTTGAGGCATGGGGCCGTCTGCTGCTGATACCACTAAGATGCCGCCGTCCATTTGAGCAGCACCGGTGATCATGTTTTTCACGTAGTCAGCGTGTCCGGGGCAATCTACGTGGGCATAGTGCCGAGTTGCGGTTTCGTATTCGACGTGAGCAGTATTAATCGTAATACCCCGTGCTTTTTCTTCAGGTGCGGCGTCAATTTCGTCGTATTTCTTAGCCTTTGCCTGACCTAGTGCAGAGAGAGTCATCGTAATCGCGGCGGTCAAAGTTGTTTTGCCGTGGTCAACGTGACCGATCGTGCCGATGTTTACGTGGGGTTTATTCCGTTCAAATTTTGCGCGTGCCATTCTCGATTTGTTCCTTGTTTCTTTTAGCGATTTTAGATTTTAACATTTTAGATTTTAGACTTTGGATTTCATCCAAAATCCAAAATCTAAAATTCAAAATCGTTAGTTACCTTTGTTCTTAGCGATGATGGCTTCAGCCACATTTCGCGGCACTTCTTCGTAATGGCTGAATTCCATTGTGAAGATGCCTCGACCTTGGGTTTTCGAGCGGATATCAGTAGCGTAGCCAAACATTTCTGCTAGTGGAACTTTTACAGAAACTTTGGCAATTCCCTGATCTGTCTCTTGACCTTCGATCTGACCCCGACGCGAGTTGAGGTCTCCGATGACGTTCCCGATGTAATCTTCGGGAACTTCAACCTCTACTTTCATCATAGGCTCTAGCAGCACTGGCGACGCCTTCATCACGGCTTCTTTGATCGCCATTGAACCGGCGATCTTAAATGCCATTTCTGAGGAGTCTACGTCGTGGAAAGACCCGTCTACCATAGTAGCTTTGAGGTCAATCACGGGATATCCTGCTACAATACCTGATTCGCACGCTTCTTTCATCCCTTGTTCTGCTGGGCCGATGTACTCTTTGGGTACAGTGCCACCAACAATTTTGGAGACAAATTCAAAGCCACTTCCGACTTCGGTGGGTTCTAGTTCGATCACGACGTGACCGTACTGACCTTTACCGCCGCTTTGGCGGATAAATTTACCTTCGGCGCGGACGGATTTGCGAATAGTTTCACGGTAGGCTACTTGTGGCTGACCCACGTTCGCTTCTACTTTGAATTCCCGCAGCATCCTGTCAACCAGGATTTCCAGGTGCAGTTCGCCCATACCGGCGATGACTGTCTGGTTTGTCTCTGGGTCAACGTTGACTCGGAAGGTGGGGTCTTCTTCCGAGAGCGACTGGAGGGCTTTGGAGAGCTTCTCCATGTCTTGTTTGGTTTTGGGTTCGACAGCCACCGAGATGACTGGCTCTGGAATAAACAGAGATTCCAGAATCACTGGCGCTCCTTCTTCGCAGAGGGTGTCGCCGGTGAAGGTGTCTTTCAAACCCAAGGCTGCTCCCAAGTCTCCTGCCCGCAGTTCCTCAACTTCTATCCGATCGTCCGCTTTGAGTACAATTAGGCGAGAAACCCGCTCTTTTTTGTCTTTGGTGGAGTTCAGGACGTAGGTTCCTTTTTTGAGGATACCGGAGTAGACGCGAACAAAGGTCAGGCGGCCGTAGGGGTCAGCCATGATTTTGAATGCCAGGGCTGACAGCGGGGCGTTGTCGTCGGCAAACCGCTCTGCTGTGTCGCCGTTGGGCAGGAGTCCTTGAATTGGAGGAACTTCCAAGGGCGACGGCAGGTAGTCGATGACTGCATCCAACAACAACTGAACGCCTTTGTTTTTGAATGCCGAACCGCACAACATGGGGACGATCGTACCTTCGACAGTGCCGTGACGCAGGGCCAAGCGGATTTCGTCTTCCGTTAACTCTTCGCCTTCGAGGTATTTCTCCGTGAGGGCGTCGCTGGTTTCTGCTACGGACTCGATCAGCTTGGTGCGGTATTCTACTGCTAGATCCTTTACTGCATCGGGGATTTCTACTTCCTCGATGTCGGTTCCCATGTCGTTGTTGTAGATATAGGCTTTCATGTGCACTAAGTCTACAATTCCCCGGAAGTTTTCTTCACTGCCTATCGGGATTTGGATCGGTACGGCGTTCGCTCTCATGCGATCGCGAATTTGGCCGTAGACTTTGTAGAAGTTTGCCCCCATCCGGTCCATTTTGTTGACGAACACGATCCTCGGTACTTTGTACCTATCGGCCTGTCGCCAAACTGTTTCGGACTGTGGCTGCACTCCCCCTACCGAGCAGAACACTGCGATCACTCCGTCGAGCACTCGCATCGAGCGTTCGACTTCGATCGTGAAGTCTACGTGTCCGGGAGTGTCGATGATGTTGATTTTGTAATCTTTCCAACTGGTGGTGATAGCAGCGGCAGTAATCGTAATTCCCCGCTCCCGCTCTTGCTCCATCCAGTCAGTGACTGCTGTTCCCTCGTGCACTTCACCCATTTTGTGAACCATGCCTGAATAGAACAGAATTCTTTCAGTTGTTGTTGTTTTGCCCGCGTCTATGTGGGCTGCAATGCCGATGTTGCGAGTTTTTTCTAGCGGGATGGTACGTGCCACAGCTACCTCCTTAATCTTGTGTTGCTGTTATAATACTATTATACTACACAGTAACCCTATTTTGCACTCCCCAGCGACTTACAAAAGTCTCTGGAGCTTATTGTTACATTTTAATATTTTTTGCAAGATTTGTTTACAAAAATATTAAGGATGCGACATGGAGGATTCAGAGAGTGCGTGAATTTTGAGTGCGTGAATTTTGATTTTGAGAGTTTTGAGTTTGCTTCACGAATCGCAACTGCGCCAAGAGAAGCAATCTCAACACTCAACACTTACACTTTCCAATTTCTCACCCGATGCTTTTATACCGCACGATCGCGCCCTTCTCCATGCCCGTTGTTGCAGTTAGTAGCGGTAGTGAGCAAAAGCCTTGTTAGCTTCAGCCATGCGGTGAGTTTCTTCGCGCTTGCGAATAGCACTGCCTGTTTCGTTAGCTGCATCCATCAGTTCGTTGGCTAGCTTGGCTGCCATCGAGCGGCCGGTGCGGGCGCGGGCAAATCTGATCAGCCAGCGGAGGGCGAGGGTGGTACCGCGATCGGAACGCACTTCCATCGGCACTTGGTAGGTGGCGCCACCTACCCGGCGGGCTTTGACTTCGACCAGGGGTGTTGCGTTTTTGACTGCTTTTTCAAACAAGTCTAACGGTTCAGCCCCAGTGCGTTCTTGGATGGTTTTGAGGGCGTCGTAGACGATGCTGGAGGCAACGGATTTTTTGCCGTGCTGCATGATCCGTCTCACCATCATGCTTACCAACCGGCTGTTGTAGGTTGGATCTGGTGGAACTGGACGTTTTTGAATAACTGTGCGGCGAGACATAGTTCTATTTGGGATTTTTGATTTTGAATGATTGAGTTTGGGGTTTTGGGATCACATTTCGATTTATGACGATCGAGCTTGCAATTGAGCGGCGCGATCGGATTTTTTTTTGCTTCCCAACCCCGACGATCGGGCGAGTTCCGTGTTATTTTTTCTCTTTAGGACGCTTGGCCCCGTATTTGGAACGACCCTGCTTGCGGTCTTTCACCCCAGCGGTGTCTAATGTACCCCGAATGATGTGGTATCTAACTCCGGGCAAATCTTTTACCCGACCGCCCCGGATCATTACTACCGAGTGTTCTTGCAAGTTGTGACCGATCCCGGGGATGTAGGCGGTGACTTCAAAACCAGAGGTCAGCCGTACCCGAGCCACCTTCCGCAGCGCCGAGTTTGGTTTTTTCGGGGTGGTCGTGTACACTCTGGTGCAAACTCCGCGGCGCTGGGGGCAACTCTTGAGAGCTGGCGATTTGGTTTTTTTCTGCGTTTGTTCCCGTGCTGAACGGATGAGTTGCTGAATAGTGGGCATGAGTTACGGCATTTCTAGCTTTTTGCTGAATATAGTGATTTGGCTGTATCCGCACTGAAAGTCCCTTCCCCTCTGGGGGGACGGGATGAATGAAAATAATTATGGGTAAGTGAGGATACCAGACTCTATATTGTACACGACGCGAGTTTCTTTGGCAAGAAATTTGCGCGACCCGCGCTCAAACTTCATTCCTTGCTGCAAGTTGGGAGGGGGCGAGCGCAACGGGCGAATGGTATGTGACATCCTATAATTTAGGCGCAACTATGATGATTTTCACAGCCGCCAGCAAAATTTATGACGATCGCAATATCGCGCTTTTTCGATCGAATTACCATTGTGAGGAGAGGCGCATTAACTCCAGCCTGCGATCGCATCACAGTCTATAGCCGATCTACATCACATAAAGTTATCTAAAATTCCCGGACAATAAGAAATATACATTGAGTTGACGGCAGATGACAACCAAAGCTTATATTCCTGAATATAAAATTTCCGAACTTTACTTGAACATTTGGAAATCCGGTAAGATCGATCGGGATCAGTTCCAGCAAATTCAATACGCAATTAATTCTCACAGTTTAAAAAGTTCAGACGATCGAAAAATTGTCAGCAGGCTGCTGTATGCAGTACGGCGGGGATGGGTGTCAGTGATGGACTGAGTTACTTGGGAGTTTTGAGTCAGGGCGCGAGATGGCTTCGTGGCTCCCCGGGCGTAGCTGCGTCAATGAGTTTTGAGATTGCCATCCACTTGCCACCCACAGAGCACAACGCACACGGGGTGCATGAGTTGTGATCTAAAATCTCATCCATAAAATTAGAGGACTCCCCAATAGATGCACCGCTTTTAAAAGGAAATATTAAGGTAAAAGGACACGGTATGTTTAATTCTACAGAACTGCTGATCGAGGCTTTCATCGAACAACTTCAGAACGGGTACAGCCGCACTTACGGAGGCTACAAATCAGACTATGCTGACATTATTGCCTGGGTGGGGGCAATGGCGTTAGAAAACATCGCCAACAGCGACGCTCTTTATCACAATGTAGAACACGCCATTTGCATTAGCTTAGTCGGTCAAGAAATCTTGCGGGGAAAACACATTCGCAAGGGCGGAGTTTCCTGCGAAGATTGGCTGCACTTCATCATTTCTTTGCTGTGCCAAGACATCGGATATGTCAAAGGAGTTTGTCGGCAAGACCAAGAATCAGAAGGATTGTATGCTACGGGAAAAGATGGCATGAGAATTGCACTTGCTCCCGGTGCAACAGCGGCAAGCTTAGCTCCTTACCGAGTTGACAGAGCTAAATTGTTCATTGACGAGCGCTTCGGCAACCACAAGCTAATTAATGCTGAGATAATTAAGCAGAATATAGAACAGACTCGTTTCTCGGTGCTTGACGGCAACACTGACGAGGATGCAATTAATTACTCTAGTTTAGTGCGCGGTGCTGACTTGATAGGTCAGCTCAGCAACCCGCAATATTTGCAGAAAATTGGCGCGCTGTTTTACGAGTTGGAAGAAAGCGGTGCTACTAAACTTTTGGGCTACCGACATCCGGGCGACTTGCTGCAAAGCTACTCTAAGTTTTACTGGAGCGGAATTTATCCTCACATCAGTGAATCTCTCGGTTACTTGCAGTTGACGCAGGAAGGCAAACAGATTGTTGCTAGTTTGTACGCTAACATATTTCGGATGGAACACCTACGTTGCGATTCTGAGGTTGCTTGATTGCAAAAGTGAATTCAGCAGTCAGCAGTCAGTTGTCAGTTGTCATTGGTTATTTGTAGGTGCTAATAACTAACAGCTCATAACGAATAAAAAAGCACAAATTACCAATTACCACCACTTCCATATTACCGAAGTGTATTTCATCCAAATCAACTAATTTCCTCATCAATTTCTGAATGATATCTGGGACACAACCAATTGCTGGGTACCAAAGAAGGCCATCCCTCCCGTAGCGCTTCCAAACAAACCGCACGCACAGTTAACTGACAGTCTAGCAGTTCTACCCCAGCTTTTTCAACTTGCTTTTTGCCAATTTTAAAAATCGATTCATCGCTAAATTCAAAGGTTTTGTGACACTGAATGCAAACTAGATGGTGGTGGTGGTGCAATTCAGGAAAATTCAGTTCGTAATGTTTGTGTCCTTCTGCTAATTCTAGTTCCCGCAAAATTCCTATCCTGGCTAATAAATGCAGCGTTCGGTAGACAGTAGACAAGCCTATTCGTTCTCCTTTATTCTGCAAAGTCTTGTATAATTCTTCCGCACTTAAATGATTGCCTTGCGGTAGATTTTGAAAGACACTCAAAATAGTTTCTCGCTGGGGAGTCAGGCGACAGCCTCTTTGGTTGAGTTCGACTTTGAGTGAGTGAGCACTGTATAAATTCATGTCGGAAAAAATAAAAAAGTTGAACGAGGATTGTCATGGATTATCTGTTATTTATTCGTGCTATTTTTTAGATGCTCCTAAAGTATATTTTCCGTGATAATCCATATAAATCTAGACTCCCCCTTTAGTCCAGGGTAATCTGCTAGCCACCTATCTCCCTTGTTAAAAGTGGAACTAAAAAAGTTGTTTTCGGTATTTCTGCGTAATTTTTGTGAAGTTTAGAGCAATGTTGCTGATAAGCATTGGCAAAACCAGTCTTAGGTTCAAAGTCAGTGCAACCGATCGCATCTTCAATACAAGCAACGCACGGGCGCACTGTAAATGTGAGGCGGTAGTCCTTAGTAAAAAAATCCCAATAACAAGGAATTGGATACAAGCGCTTGATTGGATGCACTCTTTCTGGCAATGTTACGGACAGACTCCACAAAAATAATCAAAGTGGCGATACATAAATATTAGAAAAAGACAGTCATAAACCACCGAAATACATAGCTTTTGCCACCAACAAGAAGGTAGCGACACCCAGCAAAACTAGGCGGATGCCCAAGATGGTGGTTATTTTGTCTGCATCTTCCCATGTGTAGCCAAAGAAAGAAGTTCTTGCTTCGAGGGTGGCTGGCCCTTTGAAGGAGTGACAGATGTCGCCGAAGCCGAGAAAGGCTGAGCTGATTAGGTGAATCGCGCCAACGGCGAAGTACGGATCAGTATCGACAATTTTGCCTCCCGCACCCCCGCCCAAGCCGAGTCTGGCTAGGTTTGGCAACAGGATTAAGCCTTGTTCGTACATGGGCAATGGTCGGTTAAAGCGGGAAAGCTCTAATAGGGTATAGGCTGCCGCCCAGAAGACTATGAGGCCGGCGTGGGCGACGTGGGTACGGAGCCAACGGCCGGAAAGGTTGATTAAGCGGGCGTTGCCCACCCACCAGGGAAATGATGTTCCTTCGGCTGGGAAGGATTTTTTTGCCATGCTGGTCACGGCGATTTACCTCTTGAAAAAGATGGCAGGGGAGTTTTAAGCAATTACAGGTTATTGATATAGATAATCAACAATTTTAGTGCTTTCGTCAAGGGGTATTTGAGAAAAATTTTCACTGATTTGAGTTCAGGTATGTAAATGAGTAGGAAAAAACATCGTTATATCACGATTATGGCTGTTTTTGGCGCTTGAGCGGAATTTTGCTTCTCGTTAGCAAAAATAGCAGCTAAAGGAATACCTCTCAATTTATTGATAAATAATTTTATTAAGGAGTATGATGGCTAGAGTATTGTTTAAGTAGCTATCCAATCCTCTCGGAAAATACAAGGTGGAACAAGAAATCCGGTACTTTCCTATGGACAAGCTTCTCTAAAAGTACGGTTGGAGGCAGGGCGGTTTTATTCTCACGAAAATCGCGATTTTGTAGGGGTAGTTCCCCCGTGCCTACCCCCCACAGACGATTTCACAGTTTCAAACATGGGGGCAGCCCCTACAAGAGAATGAAACCGCCCTGCGGTGGGAGGCTACCGTGTACACACAAGTCAAAGTAAACTAGACTCATGTTTTGAGAGAGGTATAAACCGTGGACAACCCCATACTGATTCACGCCCAACAAATCGAAGGAACCGCCTTTGGAGACCCAA
>Ga0164305_10000309_pt1 | contig 17703 bp, 17 predicted proteins | sample Whisoiple_237_MG_FD_110215 | JGI IMG/M metagenome (GOLD analysis project Ga0164305, IMG submission 110215) | Soil microbial communities amended with pyrogenic organic matter from upstate New York, USA - Whitman soil sample_237_MG | ecosystem: Environmental > Terrestrial > Soil > Agricultural...
CCCGGGCGATCACGGCGCGTCCCTCGGGCGTCGGCTCGGCCCGCCGGCCGCTGCGGTCGATGAGCGCGGCGCCGAGGCGCTGCTCGAGCGCGCGCACGGCCTGCGACACGGCCGACTGCGTGACGCCGAGCGACTCGGCGGCCTGGGAGAACGACCCGCGCTCCACGACGGCGCAGAGCGCCGCGAGCTGCCGCGTATCCATGGGCTCAGGCCGGGGCAGCGACGGCGGGCTGCTCGCTGTCGGCACGGCGCGGGTTGGCGATCATCGCGCGCACCCGCTCGAGCGCAGCCGGCTCGTCGCCCTCGTTGACGAATCGCTCGACGGCGTCGAGCTCGCTCTCGAGCCACTCGGGCGAGATCGGCGAGCGGCGTGCCCGCATGAGCTTGTCGTGGTGGGTGCGCTCGACCTCCTCGGAATCCTCGAAGAGGCCCTCGTGCAGCTTCTCGCCCGGCCGGATGCCTGTGAACGTGATCGGGATGTCGCGCTCCGGCTCCAGCCCGGAGAGGCGGATCATGTCGTTGGCGAGATCGAGGATCCGCACCGGATCGCCCATGTCGAGCACGAACACGTCGCCGCCACGGCCGACGCCGCCGGCCTGCACGATCAGCTGCGCGGCCTCGTGAATCGTCATGAAGTAGCGCGTCATCTCGGGGTCGGTGACCGTCACGGGCCCTCCGCGAGCGATCTGCTCGCGGAAGATCGGCACCACCGAGCCCGACGATCCGAGCACGTTGCCGAAACGGACGGCCACGAAGGTCGTCTCGTTCTCGATCTGGCCGAGCGCCTCGACGACCCACTCGGCGAGGGCCTTGCTGGCGCCCATGGCCGTCTTCGGGTAGACCGCCTTGTCGGTCGAGACGAGCACGAAGCGGTCGACGGCGTGCCGCGCCGCGAGGCGGGCGACCGTGCGCGTGGCCAGCGCGTTGTTGCGCAGCGCCTGCACCGGATGCTGCTCCATCAGCGGCACATGCTTGTAGGCGGCGGCGTGGAACACGACCGCGGGCCGGTGGGCCTCGAAGATCGCCTCCATGCGCGCCGCGTCGCGCACGTCGGCGATCGCGGGCACGATCTCGGCGCGCGTGCTCTCGCGCAGCTCGCGATCGATCTGGAAGAGGTTGTTCTCGGCGTGGTCGGCCAGCACCAGGCGCCCGACTTCCATGCGCACCAGCTGGCGGCAGAGCTCGGAGCCGATCGAGCCGCCCGCGCCCGTGACCAGCACCGTGCGCCCGCGGACGTACGCGCCCACTGCGGCCGGGTCGAGCTGCACCGGCTCGCGGCCGAGGATGTCCTCCACCTGCACCGCGCGCAGCTGGGCGACGAGATCGTTGTCGCCGTTGATGAGGTCGTTGACGTTCGGCAGCGTCTTGACCGGGATGCCCGCCTCGCGGCACGTGGCCACCACCGCGGCGCGCTTGCGGCCGCTGGCCGAGGGCAGCGCGATGTGGACCTCGTCGGGCTGCCGCGCCTTGAGGATCTCGGGCAGGTCGACGGTCGTGCCGAGCACCTTGACGCCCTGGAAGCGATAGCGCAGCTTGTTGCGATCGTCGTCGATCAGGCCGATCGGCGTATAGCCGGCCAGGCGGTTGCTCAGCATCTCGCGCAGGATCAGGTTGCCGGCGTCACCCGCCCCGACGATCAGCACCTTCTTGCCCTGGGTGACGAACGATCCGCGGCGCGGGCGCTCGGTGATCGAGCGCGCGAGCACCCGGGCTCCACCCAGCAGGATGAGCGTGAAGACGAGGTCCAGCACGAGCGCGCGCTTGGACGGTGCTCGCTGGCGTGCCGGGCGCGGGAGGAGGCTCCCGGCGATCGCGTCCTTCTTGATCTGCTTGACGCAGCCCGCCACCACCGGGGTGCAGTCGGGTGCTGCGAGCTGGGTCTTCTGCCCGGCGGAGGCCTCCGGGTGGATGATCACGCCGCGCGGGAACTTGACGATCGAGAGCACGATCAGCAGCGCGATCGTCGCGATGCCGATCGCCCGCAGCAGGGCCATGATGTCGGGCAGCGAGAGGTAGCGCCACCACTTGTTGTAGGCCCCGAACGCGGCCAGGCTGACGAGCTTGACGACGACCACGATCAGGATCGTCTGCTTCCAGTAGGCATTCCAGCCCGGGTTGCGCGAGATCTGGAATCCGACCTCGTAGGTCGCGTACCACGCGATCGCGATCAGGAGCGCGTCGACGGCGACCTGCCACAGCCGGTGGCGGTTCAACAGCCCCATTGGGCAGGAAGTCTACGTTCTGGCGGGAGAGAGGGCCGTGACGGCGTCAACGACCTCGCGCTGCGCCGCCTCGCCGAGCGTGGGCGACATGGGCAGCGCGACGCATTCGCGCGCGCAGCGCTCGGTCACCGGCAGTGCCCCCTCGGGGTAGCCGAGGTGCTCGAACACGGGCTGCCGGTGCAGCGGAGTCGAGTAGTAGACCATGTTGCCGATGCCCGCCTCCGTGAGGCCGTCGACGAGGCGCTCGCGCTCCTGGGTGCGCACGATGTAGAGGTGGTAGACGTGCCTCGCGCCCGCGGCAACCGCAGGCAGCACGACGTGCTCGCCCAGGCCGAGCTCTTCGTAGCGCGCCGCGACCGCGATGCGGCCGTCGTTCCAGGCATCGACGTGGGGTCGCAGTTCGAGCAGGATGGCCGCCTGCAACTCGTCGAGGCGCGAGTTGTAGCCGACGTGCGTGAACGTCCGCTTGTCCTCGGAGCCATGGAATCGGAGTACACGGCACATGCGGTCGACCTCGGCGCTCGGCGTCGTGATCAGGCCGCCGTCGCCGAAGCAGGGCAGGTTCTTGGTGGGGAAGAAGGAGAAGGTCGCCGCGTCGCCCAGCGCGCCGCAGCGGACGCCGTCGAGCGAGGCGCCGTAGGCCTGCGCTGCGTCCTCCAGCAGCGCGAGGTCGTGCTTGACGCAGATCTCCCGCAGGGCGCTCATCGCGGCCGGGTGACCGAACAGGTGCACCGGCATGACCGCGCGGGTCCGCGGCGTGATCGCCGCCTCGACGGCCGCCGGATCGAGGCAGTAGGTCTCGTCCTCGATGTCGGCGAACACCGGCACGGCCCCCACGGCCGCGATCGACTCGGCCGTCGCGTAGAACGTGAACGAGGGGCAGATGACCTCGTCGCCCGGCCCGACGCCCAGCGCTCGCAGCGCGATCAGCAGGGCATCGGTGCCGTTGGCGACGCCGATGCCGTGGGCCGTGCCCACCTGCTCCGCGAACACACGCTCGACCTCGGCGACGCGCGGGCCGAGGATGAAGCGGCCGGAGTCGATGACGTCGCCGATTGCGCGGGCGATCTGCTCGCGCACCGCGGCGTACTGCGAATGGGGGTCCATCAGGGGCACGGTCATGGCCCCGACCCTAGCAATCCGCCTGCTATCTGGCGTCGGCGGGGATCTCGGTCACCGAGATGCCCCAGGCCTTGCCGCTGGCGAACAATTCGTCGGGATCGACGTCGTCGAGCCAGCCCACGAAGTGCCGCTCGTGCTTTCTCGGCGTCGATCCGAAGACGGCCTTGCGCATCCGCCGCTTCACCTTGTCCGGGCCCTGTTCGGCCGCTGCGATCCGCTCTTCGAGAGCCGGTCCTTCGGCATACCCTTTACCCATGACCCGAAGCGTAGCGCGAAATATGTCGATTTCTACCGTTTCGGTGCACGGTCAACCGGCCGCGAGCGCCGCCGCGCGCTCGAGCAGAAGCGCCTCGGCGGCTTGCGCAGCGGCCAGCGCGCCCCGCGACCAGGCGCGGTCGGCCGCCGACTGAGCGTCGACCTCGGCCAGCATCGCGTCCATCGCCGCACTCGACGACGAGCCCGTCTGCAACCGGGCCTGAGCGCAGGCAGCCGGGTCGAGATCGGCCGGGTCGACAGCGAGCGCGGTACCCGTGAGCTCGAGCGCGGCCTCGGCGACGGCGTCGGCGGTGAGCTCGCCGGCCCCCTGCTCCACGAGCCGGCGGACTGCCAGCCCGACGACCTTGTGGGCGGTGCGGTAGTCCAGGCCCTCAGAGGCGGCGAGCACGTCCGCAACGTCGGCGGCGTTCGTGAAGCCCTCGCGCGCGGCGCGCGCCATGCGCTCGGTGTCGACGCGCATGCCCGCGAGTACCGCGGCCGCCAGCCGGGTGACCGCACCCGCCTCCTCGAGCGCGCGAGGTACGAGGCCGTTGAGCAAGTGGAAGTGGTCGGTGCGCGCCGAGCCGGTGTGCATCACCGTGAGGGCGGCGGCGACGTCGCCCGCAGCCTGGCCCGCCTGCGTGCGGATCGCCGCCAGGGCGTACGGATTGCGCTTCTGCGGCATCAGCGCGCTCGCGCGCGAATGCCTGTCGGCAAGCTCGATCAGCCCGAACTCGTGACTGGCGTAGATCTCGAAGTCCTGCGCGAGCTGGGACAGGTGCGTGGCGGCGATCGCGATCGCCGCGAGCAGCTCGACGTAGACGTCCCACTGCCAGGCGGCATCCTTCGTGTGCGCGATGAGCCCCTCGCAACCGAGGAGCTCGGCCAGCCGCGTGCGATCGAGCGGCCAGCGCGAGCCGGCGCTGCCTCCCGCGCCGGCCACGCTGCGGGAGAGCTCACGGTGCGCCCTCTGCAGGCGCTCGGCATCGCGTAGGGCCGGGTACGCGTAGGTCAGCAGCAGGTGCCCTGCGGTGGTCGGCTGTGCCGCCTGCAGATAGGTGTAGTCGGCGGCGAGCGCGTCGCGCAGCGAGCGGGAGTGCAGCGCCAGGGCACCGCTCGCGTCTGCCAGAGCGCTCACGAGCTCGGCCGCGCCGCGGCGCGAGCAGGCCCGCAGCGCGACGCGGAACGCCTCGCGGCGGGGCCGTCCCGCGCTGAGCCAGCCGGCCGCGTCGCTGCCGATGCGCCGCACGAGCTCGGCCTCGCGCGAGTTGAACGCGTCGCCCAGCGGGGCGTGCCATGGAAACTCGGCGGGCGGGATCGCATGCAGCTCCAGCAGGCCGCCCAGCAACACGCGCGCCGTCTCGGCCGGCAGGGCGCCGCTCTCCGTCAATGCCACCGCGTGGGCGATGTCGGACAACGAGAGGTCGTAGGCGAGCCGTGGAGCCGCTCGCAGCTCGTGCGCGTAGGCGGCCTCGACGAGCTCGTCGGCGGGGCCGCCCGCGAGTCGCCCACCCGCGCCGAGATAGCCGCCGTCAGCCATGCCGAGCCAGTCTAGGGCAGGGCCTACGCGGGCCCCCGCCGCGCACCTGGGAGAGGTGGGATACTGCCCCGCATGCACTCCTCCTACGCGCTCAGCTCGGATGACTTCGCCGTCGAGCGCGACGGTGCGGCGGGATCGCTCAGCGAGCTCTGGCCGGGTGGCTATCAGCCCGGTGACCGCCTCGGCGTCGTGCTCAACCAGCCCATGGATCCGTGTGGCTGCTCGAACCTCATCTGCGGTACGAACACGCTCTTCTACGACCTCCTGCGCGAGACCAAGGGCACCGGCGGGTTCTTCCGCTACGCCGACACGTACCTGATCGGGGTCGGCTGCGAGCCCGGCGACTTCAACCAGCTCGACGTGTGGCCCATGCACAAGTTCGTGGGCGTGCTCCAGCCGACTGCGGAGGCCGTGCTCGAGACCATCAACGATCGCCGCATCACGCTGCTCGTGCTGCCTGAAGGCGGCCTGCGCTGCCGCGGCGAGGTCGTGCTCTCGACCTGGAATGCCCTGCTTGCGCAAGTTCGTTGCGTTGTCACCTACGCCCCGCGGACGGGCCGCGCGCGCGGCGCCGACGTCGGGCTGCTGGGCAACAAGATCGTCGAGAGCTACGTCGAGCAGGCGATCTTCTCGACGCCAGGCATCGGTGCCGGGGAGCAGGCGCGACTGCGCCGCCTGCGCCGCGCGATCGACCGCGAGCCGTTGCGCAGCTACGAGGAGTACCGCACGCTCCCGAACGCGGCGGCGGCGCGTGCGCTGCTGGGCGTCACCGAAGTGCTCCCGCCCGGCCATCAGGAGGTCTCGCGCCGCTCGGCGCCGACGATCATCATGCCGCTCGAGGTGCCGATGGCGCCGCTCGATGCGCCCTCGGCGCCGCTCGACGCGCCTGGAGTCGCAGCGGCACCCGCCGAGGACGAGGACACCGGCGCCTACGAGCTGCCCTCCACCGGCACGCTGCTGCACACGCCCTTCGACGCCGTTCAGCGGCGCATGGGGGGCCAGTTCGCCGAATGGGAGGGCTGGGACTGGATCTCCGACTTCGGCGATCCGATCGCCGAGCACCACGCAGTGCGCGAGACCGTGGGCATCTGGGACGAGTCGCCCCTGCAGAAGTGGCTGTTCAAGGGCCCGGACGCGCTGGCCGCCGCGGACTACTGCTTCACGAGCGACATGGCAGCGCTGCAGGTCGGGCAGGTTCGCTACGGCGCGTTCTGCGACGAGCGCGGCCGGATGCTCGGCGACGGAACCGTCTACAACACCGGCGCCAACGACGCGGGCATCCTCGTCGTCACGGCACTTTCGACGGACGGCGACCATTTCCGCCACGCGATCGCCGAGGCGGGGCTCGATGCCGAGGTCGTCGAGCGCACAGCCGAGATGCCGCACCTGCAGCTGCAGGGGCCCAAGTCGCGGGAGCTGCTCGAGTCGCTGACGGACGCCGACATCGAGTCCCTGCGCTATTTCCGCTTCCTGGAGGACGTCACGATCGCCGACGTGCCCGGATGCCTCGTGTCGCGCACGGGCTACTCGGGCGAGCTCGGCTACGAGATCTACACCTCGCCCGAGAACGCCGAGCGCCTCTGGAGCGCGCTGCTCGACGCCGGCCAGTCCCTCGGCATCCGCCCGTACGGCCTCGCGGCCGTGGAGTCGCTGCGCATCGAGTCGGGCCTGATCTTCCTCGGCTACGACTACTTCCCGGCCTACACGTCGCCGTTCCACATGAATCTCGATCGCATGATCAAGCTCGAGAAGCCCGCGTTCCTCGGCAAGGACGCACTCGCGGCCGAGCACGCGGCCGGGATCACCCATCGCATGGTCACGATCGTGATCGCGGGCGAAGAGGCACCCGACTACAACACGCCGGTGTATCGCCACGGGCGCGAGGTCGGGCGGCTGCTGTCGCCCAGCGCCGGGCGCTCGCCGACGGTCGACCGCATGATCGGCATGGCATGCATCGAGAGCGACTTGATCGAGGTCGGCACCCCGCTCGAGGTCGCGCTCTCGGACGGCCGCACGGTGCCAGCGCTCGTCGACCAGTACCCGATCTACGACCCGGAGAAGACGCGACCGCGGGCCTGACGCCTGACCGCCCCGTGGGCATCCTGGCGGAGGACGGCCACGGGATCGCGGTCGCCCGCGCCCTGCAGCGGCTGTTGCCCAGGGAGGACCTGCTGCTGCTCTGCGACGACGCCTACGCGCCCTACGCGCGCAGGCGTCCCGCCGTGGTCGTCGCGCGCGTCACGAGCCTGCTCGGCGAGTTGCGGGCCGACGGCGCCAAGATCATCGTGATCGCGTCGCCGCAGGCCGTTCTCGACGCGCTCGCGACTCAGCCGGCCGGGAGCGTGGCGCTGATCGGCCTGGAAGCGCCGATCGCGCAGGCCGGAGCGGTCTCGGGCGGCGGCGCGGTCGCAGCGGTCGTCGTGGAGGGCGGCGTGCGCCCGCGCACGTTCGGCCAGGCGCTGCGGCGCACGCGCGGCGCCTCCGCGATCCACCTGGAGCCGTGGCCGCTGGATGACGCGGACGCCGTTGCAGCGCGCGTGCCGGCGCTGATCGCGGCAGGGGTCGGTGCCCTCGCGCTGACCTCGCCCGCGCTCGCGCGCCTGCGCCCGGCCATCGAGCGTGCGAGCGGGGGCGAGCTGCCGATCGTCGAGGCGGGCGACGTGGCGGCCCAGCGCGTCCAGCGCACCCTGCGTCACGCGGGCCTCCTGGCACGTCGCCGCCGCCCGGGCCGGCTGATCGTGATCTCGAGCAACCCCTCCCGAGCAGCCGGCCCCCTCACTGCATGAATCGAGGTCAGCCCCCGATGGATGCAGCTACGGGGATGGCTCGTAGGGCAGGGAGTCTCGCGTCAGCAGCGGCCACAGCTCGCGCAGGCCGGTGCGGCGGCGGACCTCTCCGCGGCGGCGGAGCGCGCGGGGTGCCTCGGTCGCGTACGGCTTGAGCCGCCGTAGGTAGCCGGCAACGCCCTCACGGGCGGCGCGCGTCTCGTAGGCCTCGCGAGCCGGCAGCAGCGCGAGGTAGAGCGCGAGCAGCGGAAGCGGCAGGCACTTGAGCGCCAGGATGGCCTTGTTGCGACGCTCCAGTGCGCCGCGCCACTCGCCCGACGACGCGCCCTGGGCGTGGTGGACGATCGCACCGGGCACGTACAGGCAGCGATGGCCGGCCAGTGCGGCGCGCAGATCGAGGTCGACGTCCTCCCACGAGAGGAACAGCTGCTCGTCGAAGAGGCCGATGTCGTGAAAGAGCTCGCGCCGGTAGAGGGCCGCCCCGGCACACGCGCCGAAGACGATGCGCGGCTCGTCGAAGCGCGGGCCGTCCGGCTCACGGATGCCGCGGTTGTAGCCACCGCGGCCGCGAACGTCGAAGCCGTCTCCCGCGGCGTTCACTCCTCGCTCGCCCGTGAAGAGCATGCGCGAGGCCGCGAACGAGAGTGCGGAGTCGCGCTCGAGCGCCTCGACGAGCGCCGCAAGCCACCCCGGCTCGGGCACCGCGTCGTTGTTGAGGAGGGCCACGTACGGGCTCTCGGAGATCGCGATGCCGCGATTCACCGCAGCGGCGAAGCCGTTGTTGACCGCCAGCGCGTGCCACTCGACGCCGTGCGCCTCCGCGACCGCCCGAGAGCCGTCCACGGATCCGCTGTCGACGACGATCACGCGCGCGGGCGCGAGCGTCTGGGCCTTGACGGCCTCCAGGCAGGCGGCGAGCAGAGCTTCGCCATCGAGGTTCGGGATGACGAGATCGACGGCGGCGCTCACGCCGCAATCATGCCGTGCAGTCAGGCGCGGTCGAGCGCGCCGCTGCCGGCCGCGTCGAGCGCGCGCTCGAACCCGACGTACAGCGACGGGCACAGGAACGCGTCACGCGCCTCGAGGGCGGGCACGCCGACGACGTGCTCGGCGCCCGCGTCCTCCTGGACGTGCAGCCAGACGATCTGGGTGCGGTCGTCCCAGAGCAGCCGGACGGTGGCGGTGTCTTCGCGGCGGCTGTCGAGTTCCTGAAGCATGGTTTCGGTGATGGGCGGGCGTGCCACGGCACGCATGCGCGCGCGCAGCCAGCCCCTCGATCCGCAGTTTTACATATCCGGCGGGCGCCGTTCAACGGTCGCGTCCGACCGCTCGTCGACAGCGGGCCCGGGCGCCGGCAGCAAGGCGCATCCTGACGCTCGTGAACACCTTTCCCCCAGCCCTTGCTGTCATCCCCACCTACAACGAAGCCGCGACGCTGCACCGTCTCATCGAGACGTTCGAGCGCGACGCGCCCTGGATCGACGTCCTGATCGTCGACGACGCCTCGCCCGACGGCACCGGCGCACTCGCCGACCGCATGGCGGCGACCCGGCCGTGGTTGCACGTCCTGCACCGTTCCGGCAAGGACGGCCTCGGCAATGCGTACCGCGCCGGATTCGAGTGGGCGCTCGAGCATGGCTATCCCGCGATCGCCCAGCTCGACGCCGACCTCTCGCACCCGCCCTCGATCCTGCCCGAGATGCTCGCCGCACTCGAGAGCGGCGCCGATCTCGTGCTTGGATCGCGCTACACGCGCGGCGGCTCCACCGAGGGCTGGCCGCTCCACCGACGGATTGCCAGCCGCCTCGGCTGTGCGCTCTCGGCGCGCGCGCTCGGACTCCCGTACACCGATCTCTCCGGCGGGCTCAAGTTCTGGCTCGCCTCCGCGCTCGACACGATCGACGTCGCCTCGACGCGCTCGCAGGGCTATGTCTTCCAGGTCGAGACGACGCAGCGCGCGGAGCGCGCCGGACTGCGCATCGTCGAGGTGCCGTTCACGTTCAGCGAGCGCACCGCAGGCCAGTCGAAGATGCGCGCGTCGATCGCGCTCGAGGGCGTGCGCATGGTCGCGCGCCTGCGCCGCGACGGCTGGAAGCCTCAGCGCATGGTGTCGGCCGTCCGCACCGGCGCGTAGTCCGAGTCCGTCACTGCGTCGAAGCGCTGGATCGCGCCCAGAGCCAGCGCCGCGCGCCCCTCGTCGCTGTCACCGAGCGCGGTCAATGCCGTGCGCAGGGACGCGGCCAGGCCCGCATCGCCCCCGACCAGCACGACCGGCGGGCTGGGCAGATGGCCGAGCCGCGCGATGCGGCGCAGCGACCCGAGCTCCGGATCGGCGCGCCGCTCGAGCGCGAGCACCGTGGAGTCGATCGGCGCCGCCTCGACCTCGCCGCGCAGAAGTGCCCGCAGCGAGTTGTGGTGGCTGCCCGTGCGCACCCACACGTAGCCGTCGGGATCGACGCCGAGCTCGCGTAGCGCGTGGCGGGGCATCACCCAGCCCGAGAGCGAGTCATCGCCATTGAATGCGACGCGCGCGCCGCGTAGCTGCGCAGGCTCCCTCTCCCGCGCGTCCGGCGCGACGAGGAGATCGGCTCGGTAGAAGGCGGCGTCCTCGTCTTCGGGCACCGGCGCCGCGAGCGGCTCCACCTCGGAGCCGGAGTCGCGCATGCGGGTGTACGGCAGACCGCACAGGAAGAGCAGGGCGGGCGGACCGGCGACCACGGCCGGGAGATGGGCGAGGGGCGTCTCCCGCAACGGCTCCACCGCGACGCCGGCCGCCTGCGCGACGGCGGTCGCGACCGCCTCGTAATGCGGGCGCGCAGCCTGGCCGAGGAAGCTGTGAACGGCGAGCGTTTGCACGGGCGGAGGGTAGCGCCGTGGGTGGTTCACCACTCGTTGACCAGATCTTCACGAGTCCGAGATGCCGATCCCCAGGCCGTATGCCTACGGTGACATGACCGTGCGGGGGCGAGCGGCTGGCCTGCTCCCGCGTGCCAACACCGGGAAGGAATGGGCGTGACCGGAAACAGGGTACGGATGGCAGGAATCGCAGCAGCACTGGGAGCAGTTGCGGTGCTCGGCGCGACGACATTCGCGAGCGGACCGTCGATCACCGACGCAGGTCCAGCGAACACGAAGACGGCAGGCATCACGCTGCCCGACAAGCTCTCGCCGCAGTGGCGGCAGGTCACCGTGGCGCAGGGCTCGACGGCGCTCGAGAATCCGTCGGCCCTGACGAGCTGGTACGGCTACTTCAACGACGGACCGATGGTCCCGGCCCCCGGCGACGTCCAGGCCACAGGGCACAACGTCGAGGCGACCAAGAGCGAGCCCGACAAGAACACCTATCTCGTGATCAAGGGGCAGCACGGCGCCGATCCGAAGTACGACTACGGCACGCACTTCCTCTACCAGGGACATGAGCTCGACACCGCCAAGGGCGACTACATCACCCGCATCAACCTCGACGCCGACGCGGCCCACCGGGTCACGAAGCTGGCGGAGACCGAGACCGACGGCAGTTCCATTCCCGAGATCGACGGCTCGACCTGGGACCCCTTCGCGCAGCGCCTGCTCTTCAGCACAGAGGGCGGTGACCAGGGCGGTCTGACCGAGGCGACGCTCGACTTCCCGTCCAAGGTCTCGAAGCTCTGGGGCGTGGCCGGGCAGGGCGGCTTCGAGGGCATCCAGAACGACCAGTACGGCAACCTCTACATCGTCGAGGACAGCGGCGGGCCGGCCGGCAAGGTCAACACGCACGCCAAGCAGCCGAACAGCTTCATCTATCGCCTGCTGCCCTACGACCCCGCCAACCTGGATGCGGGCGGCAAGCTCCAGGTGCTGCAGGTGGAGTCGCTCGAGCATCCAGGTGCGATCGTCTTCGGCAGCGACCCCGACGCGGACATCCTTTCGGCCGACACGAAGGACCTGCACACCTACGGCCACACGTTCAAGACGCTGTGGGTGACGATCCACGACACCAAGAAGGACGGCACGGCGGCGTTCGACGCCAACGCGGCGGCCAAGAAGGGCGGCGGGACGCCGTTCAAGCGCCCCGAGAACGGCCAGTTCAAGCCAGGCACGGGCTTCAAGAAGTTCTTCTTCGCCGAGACCGGCGACACGACGCTGACGACGGAGGCCGGCACGCAGTACGGCGGCTTCGGCGCGATCCAGGAGCTGTCGCAGGACCCGAAGAGCGACAAGGGGACGCTGCGTCTCTTCTACCAGTCGGACAAGACGCACTCGAGCTTCGACAACGTCACGTTCTTCGACAAGACGCACGTGATCTTCGTCCAGGACCAGGGCGACGGCCTGCACAGCTCGCTCAACGCGCTCGACTCGGCCTTCATGTTCGACGTGAACGTCGACTACTCCAAGGGCGACCAGCCGGTCAGGGTCATCGCCGAGGGCCGTGATCCGTCCGCCACGATCGACTCGGCGATCAGCGGCACCTCCGGCAACGGCTTCAACAACGAGGGCGACAACGAGCTCACGGGCATTCACGAGTCCAACGGCGACCCGACGGCCGGCGGCCTGCTCGGCGCCGCGATCCCGAAGGGCCTCGGCCACGGCTGGAGGCTCTTCTACACCCACCAGCACGGCGACAACGTGACCTCCGAGGTCATCCCCGCCTGATCAGTCCGCTCCAACGGCGCGGCCGGTCGCCCGACGGCGGCCGGCCGCACCGTGTCCTGCCCGGACTCAGTGCGGCGGGTAGATGCGGACGTGCATGTGGTTGTCGTGGCCGACCAGCGGCTCGACGATGCCGGACGGGCCGTGCAGCGGCAGATGCGGGCCGACGAACACGAATTCGGGCCTGGCGGCCAGGAACAGGTTCAGCAGGTCCTGGGAGAGCGGGACGTTGACCTGGTCGACGCTCGTCGGCGCAACTTCGCGCCGGTCGAGGCGCGGGTAGTAGACGTCGACGTCGAGGCCGTTCTGGTGCGATGCGTGCTCGTCCAGCGGGCCGCCGCCGAGGCGGCTGATGTCGCCGATCACGAGCCGCGGCGCTCCCGGGTGCGAGTCGTGGAACTCGCGAGTCACCGAGAGCAGGAGATGGATGAGCTTCGCGCTGCCGTAGCGACGGTAGCCCCGGTCCGGCACGCGGTCGAGCGCCGGATCCCAGGTCGTCCAGAAGGGGCTCTGCACCGGTAGCTGCACGCCGTCGATGAGACGGCCGTGATAGGGCAGGCCGAGCGAGATCGAGTCACGCCACACGACGTCCGGGATGACCGATGAGCTGCCTCCCCGGGCGGGCTCCGCAGGTGTGAGCGGTGCGAGGTGCGGGAGGGCAGTCGGGCCGAGCGTGACGGGCGGCAGCGGCATCGTCGCGCTGCCACCACCGACGAGCACGCGCGCGATCGGTGCCGGAGCAAGGACGAGCGCCGTCACCGCGGGCAGGAAACGGCGGCGGAAGCGCCGCTTGCGCTCTTCGGACCAGGGGCGTCGCGCAGGCCGGACGCGGACAGGCCGCGTGACGACGACGGCGACGGCCTGCGGCTCTACGACGGTGCGCAGGATCCGCGGCGGTGCGATCTCGGCCCCGCCGCGCGGGGCTACGCGGACGCGCTCCCGCTCGACGAGCGAAAGGTCCTTGGGTCCAGGGTCGCGACGGCGACGTGCCTCGACAGCGGCCACCCATTCATCCTAGTCCTCTCTCCAGAGACCGACCCCGGTCCCGTGCGCCGGCGATCTCGTACGCGCTATGACCTACGGGCCGCCGACGTAGCGTGCGACGACGACGTCGAGGTAGGCATTGCCCAGCGAGCTGTCGGCGCGCCGCCCGGAGACCACGAACCCACTCGCCGACGCGACGATCGCCGTGGCGTAGCCGGTTGCGCCGAGTGGTGTCGTGACGGCGCCGCTGGGCGACCAGGTGGTGTCCGGCTGACCGGCCGTGGTGAGGCGGGCAACTGCGAACGAGGACACGTTGCCGGTCGTCACGGCGCCTCCCGCGATCAGGATGCGGCCGTCGGCCTGCAGCGTCAGGGCCTGGCCCTGGTTGTTGCCCGTGCCTGCGAGGAGGCGCACGACGCCGGCCGTGCCGAAGCCGGCCGAGGGGCTCCCGCCAGGGCCGAGCTTGGCAACCAGCAGGCGCTTCGCGGTCGCGGCGCCGGTGCCCTCGCCGGCAGCGAGGACGCTGCCGTCGGGATAGACCCGCACGGCATGCAGGGCGGCCGTCGGGATCGTCGTGGTGCCTGCGGTGCCGAAGCCGGTGTCGACAGCGCCGCCGGCAGTGAAGCTCGAGATCGCGCCGTTCACCGCTGCAGTCACGAACGAGCCGTCGCCGCGCACTGCGACTCCGTGGTAGATCCGGCCCGCGAGACTGCCGTCGAGCAGCGTTCCGTCGTGGCCCAGGCCGTCGATCACCACTCCCGACGAGCCGAGCGGCGCGCCGGTCGTCGGAGACGCGCTCCAGCTGCCGCAGCCGTTGGTGCGCGCCGAGCCACCCGTGACCTGCACGACGGCGCGCGCGCCGTAGAACTTGTAGGGCGTGCCGTGCCAGCGGTCACGCGCCTGTCCGGCGATCACGACGCTGCCGTCGGCGCGCTGGGCGATCGCGTACGCCGTGTAGTCGATCAGGTGCGGGGCGAAGCAGACGACGCTGGCGGTCATCGCGCCGCTGGGCGAGAAGCGCGCGACGAACATCGACTGCGAAGCGCCGAAGCCCGTGGCGAGCACGTCACCGGAGGGATCGAGTGCCAGTGCGGTCGCCGCGGATGCGCCAGGCTGGCTCGTCGGCGTGCCGGCGAAGCGCGCAGTGACGAAGCCGCCCGTGCCGTAGGTGGTGTCGAGCGTGCCGTCGGCGTTGAAGCGCGCAAGCGTCGCTGCGCCGGCGCGCTGCCCGGCCACGACGATGCGGCCGTCGGCCTGGACGACCGCTGGGACGCGCACGCTCTGCGTGGACCAGGCGAGCCCCTGTGCGTTCGTGCCGATGCGCGGCGCGCCGCCGTTGAAGGTCGCGTCGAGCTGACCGTCGGCGTACGCAATCGCGCCGCCCGCCAATGCCGCCGCCAGGACACCCGCTGCTGTCGCGGCACGCAGCCGCTGTCTGGAGAGAATCGCCACTGCGCCATGAAAGCCGCCGGTCCGCGTTCGCGCCCACGGCGGACGGCCGGTTCCGTCTACCCCGTTCGGGGGGCATGCGGAAGCGGCCTTCGGCCTCTCCGGTCGGCCTCAGCGCGGTGGGAACCCCAGGGCGAGCCGCAACCGGTGCTTCAGATACACCGCGTCGATGGGCGGCAGGACGCGCGGCAGGTCGGTCGGCTCGACCTTGCAGACCGCCAGGTTCGGGCCCGTGAACGCCGTCAGGCGCGCCCGCAGCTGATCCACTCCGGCCGACTCGCGGACCTCCGCAGTCCAGGCGAAGCCGCAGGCGGCGGCGACCTGATCGATGCGCACGCCCGCGCCGGTATGGCTGCGCTGCATGCCCGTCTCGGCGTAGCGCTCGTTGTCGAGCACTGCGATCGTCAGGTTGGCGGGGCGCTGGACGGCGATCGTCGCGAGCGCACCGAGGCCCATCAACTGCTCGCCATCGCCCGTGATCACGAGCACGGGGCGTCGCGGCTGCGCGATCGCGAGCCCGAGGCCGACGGTCGCGGCGCTGCCCATCGCGCCCCAGAGGTAGTAGTTGAGGTCGTGATCGCCCGCAGCGACCGTGTCGTAGGACGGCGAGCCGAGGCCGGTGACGACGGCGAGGTCCTCGCGCCCGGCGAGCAGCGTCCGCACGACTGCGCGCCGCTCGAGTGCTTCGGCTGCCGGGCTCACCAGAGCTTTCTCCCGATCAGCCGCTGCCCGAGCAGCACCGCACCGCTCATGTCGCCGGCGAACGTCATCGCGAGGGCTCCGCTCACGAGCGGCTCGACCTCGTCGGCGCGCTCGGCCCGCCAGGTGCGCACGCCCATCAGGCGCAGGCTCTCCTCGGCCGCGCCGCCCGCGGGGTTCTGCCACGGGTTCAGCTCGGCCCACTCCCCTCGCATCGTCACGAGCATCAGCAGCGGGAAGCGCGCCTGTGCCGCAAGTGCGAGCGTGTTGATGCAGTTCCCGACACCGCTCGACTGCATCAGCAGCACGCCCTTGAGCCCGCCGAGCCAGGCGCCCGCGAGGTAGCCGATGCCCTCCTCCTCCGTCGTCAGCGGCACCGCCGTGATGCTCTCGGCCTCGTGGGCGAGCGCGATCACGCGGGCGTGGCCCGCGTCCGGCACGTAGGCGACCGTGCCGATCCCGGCCTCGAGCAGGGAGGAGAAGAGTGCGTCGGGCCAGTCGGTCTCGGGCGTGCTCACGGCCGCCGGAGTATTGCGCAGGGGTCGCTCAGATCACTCGGTTGAGGGAGTTTCCGCAACCCCCGTGAGGGGACATCTCGACCACACACCCTCGAACGCCCCCTCAGGCAACTCGAGGTAACCCCGTAGAGGGCCCGCTCCCGGCGGGCCCTCTACGGACGTTGTCCGCCAACCGGCACAATCAGGTGGATGTCGCCGGGACCGACGCGGTGAGGCTCGCGGACGCGCACAGCGATCTGCTTGTGGAGCTCGTGCACTTCCGCTCCGAGGAGCGGCCGTTTGCCACGCGCTGGCTGCCGAAGCTCGAGGCAGGCGGGGTGCAGATCCAGGTCTGCGCGCTCTTCAGCGACGACGTCGACCTGCCCGAACTGGCCCTGCGCAAGGCCTTGCTCGGCGCCGGCGAGCTCCAGCGCGCCGCGGCCGAGAACCCGGACGTGGTGGCTGTTCACTCCGTCTCCGATCTGGACGCCGCGCTGCAGCCCGGGCGCACCGGCCTCGTGCTCTCGATCGAGGGCATGGAGCCGCTCGGCTACGACCCCGGGCTGATCGACGTCTTCTGCTCACTCGGCGTTCGCATGGCCTCGCTGACCTGGAACCGGCGCAATCCGTTCGCCGACGGCACGGCCGAGAGCCCTGCCGGCGGTCTCAGCCGAATCGGCCGCGAGCTCGTCGACCGCATGACGGGCCTGCCGATCGCGTTCGATCTCTCGCACGCCAACGAGGGCACGTTCTTCGAGGTGCTCGAGCGTTCGGCGGATCGGCCCGTGCTCGCCAGCCACGCCCTCTGCCGTGCAGTCTTCGACTCGCCGCGCAACCTCAGCGACGACCAGTTGCGGGCGCTGGCCGAGCGCGACGGGGTGGTGGGGCTGATGGCGCTGCCGTTCGTGATGCACGAGAGCGAGCGCTCGATCTCCTATCTCGTCGACCACATCGATCACCTCGCGCAGACCATCGGCGTCGGCCACATCTGCCTCGGTGGCGACTTCGAGCAGCAGATCGGGCAGTCCGGCGCCTGGGGCGTCCCCGCCGAGACGCCCATGGCGATCGACGGCCTGGCAGGCCCGGAGGACTATCCGGCGCTCTTCGAGGCACTGCGCAATCGCGGGTACGGCGAATCCGATCTGCAGGCGATCGCGAGCGAGAATCTGCTGCGCGTGCTGCGCAGGACGCTGCCCGCGTAGGATCACGACCGCCCATGACCCTCCTCCTGACTGGATTCCCGAGCTTCGCCGGCGTCGAGCGCAACCCGAGCGAGCAGATCGTGGCGGCTCTCGGGGGGAGCGCGATCGGCGGTCTCGAGGTCGTCGGGCGGGTGCTGCCGGTATCGGCCGAGCGCACGCCGGGCGCCGTGCGCGCAGCCATCGCGGAGACCTCGCCGAGGCTCGCGCTCCTGCTGGGAGTCGCGCCGGGTCGCCCGGGGCTCGCGATCGAGCGCACGGCGGTCAACCTCTTCGACTTCCCCGATCCCGACAACGACGGTGCGCAGCCCGTCGACGTGC
>Ga0164305_10000311_pt1 | contig 17656 bp, 12 predicted proteins | sample Whisoiple_237_MG_FD_110215 | JGI IMG/M metagenome (GOLD analysis project Ga0164305, IMG submission 110215) | Soil microbial communities amended with pyrogenic organic matter from upstate New York, USA - Whitman soil sample_237_MG | ecosystem: Environmental > Terrestrial > Soil > Agricultural...
GCCGTGATCGTCGCCGGCTTCGCTGCCGGCGAGCAGCCGTGCCGAGGCGTGCTTGGTGCGGTTGTCGGCCGCGGCGCAGCACCCGCGAATCCCCTAGAGCGGGTCGCCGCAGCGGCCGCGATGCCCGTAGGTTTCTTGTTGGACTCGACGGCGCACGTCATGGACGCAGGTGAACCCGAGTCGCACCACCTGAAACGGGTCGAGCACCCGCACCGCGGTGGGCAGACCGGGCCGACAGGGCTGCGCCGTAGCCGCGAAACGGGTCCAACGCCGCTACTCTTATCCCGGCGGCCCAGCCGCTATGTTGCTCAGATAGCTTGTCGGACAATACTTATCGACTCCGACGGGGTTATGACGTCAATCGGTCATCCGCGATGCAGATCGACGATCCCGGTGGCAAATCCCGAACTCATGTCGAGCGACGCGCATGCAACGGCGCGATCGCCCGCATACTGGGCACCAGCCGGTCGCCGAGTCGTCTCTCGACGGCATATTCCAGTTCGCCGTCACGCTCAGACACCGCCAGCACGGCCATGCCTTCCGACCCGAGCATCACCGTGGCACTACTAAGGATAGGTGCGTGCACCACTGCTGATTGTGGTGTTTGCACGATGGTCCACCTCGGTCTCGGCCCGTAAGTTCATCGCATCGCCACAGATCCACGAGAGAGAAAAGCGATGCGCGCCAAGGCCGAAGGCCTCGTTTTCCGCACAACACCAAAATATCGGTTCGGGCTCTGATTTTAGTCGATCCGAGCAATCCGCCCGGTCAATCATGGTTTTAAACACGGTCCTGCATCCCGGATTGGGTGAGCGGTCCGGCGATGGGAGATATAAATGCACTTTTTAAAGCGGGAACGCGACGTTCTCGAGGAACTGCTACCTGGATTGGACGCCGCGCTCGCGGCTACCTCACTGATGGAGTTAGAGCTGCCGGACAATCCAGGCCTCAAGGCCTTCAAGGCTCACGGTGGCCCTGGCCTGTTGGTGCCGACTGAACATGCTGGCATCGGCGCCGATGCGGTGGCGGCAGTGCGGGTACAGCGTGCGCTCGCGTCACGATCTCCGTCACTAGCAGTGGCTACCACGATGCATCACTTCTCTGTCGCCACCGTGGTTGAAACGTGTTCAGGCAGTCAGGGCTTCGAATGGATGCTCCTGGCGGGTATAGCCCGTGAGGCGCTACTGGTCGCCTCGGGATTCGCCGAAGGCACCACGGGACAGGCGATCCTGTCTCCCACAATGCGTGCCGATGTGCGCGACGGCAAGTTGATCATCAACGGCAGCAAGAAGCCATGCAGCCTCAGTCGTTCGATGGACCTACTCACTGCATCCATTCGCCTGCCGGCCGAGGACGGTTCACGCGAGCAGCTAGCAGTAGCACTGATTCCCGCTGGCAGCCCAGGCATGCACGTGCGGCCGTTCTGGAACACGAACATCCTGGCCGGCGCGGAGAGCGACGAGGTCGTCCTGCAAGAGGTCGAAATACCGCTCGATCTCGTCATGCGTACAGAATCCGCACCCGCAGAACCACTTGACGCTCTCCAAACCAGCGGGTTCCTCTGGTTCGAGCTTCTGATGACCGCCTCCTACAACGGCGTTGCCAGTGCGTTAGTTGAGCGGGTGCTCGAGGTTGGCAAAGCAGACGCCGCCCTACGCGCTGATCTCCTCATTGCGACTCAGGCTGTGACGTGCTCGGTGGAAGGGATCGCTGCGGCTCTGAGCAGTGGGCGCAGCACCGAGGCTACTTTCGTCGATGCGCTCGTCTGCCGGTATGCCGCCCAGGACACCATTGCGTGGATTGTCCGGCGCAGCGTCGAAGCCTTGGGCGGCATGCAATTTATTGGTTCTAGCGATATCGCTTACCTGGCCTCGGCGTCGGCTGCTATGGCATTTCATCCACCCTCGCGGGCTCGGATGGCGCAGCCGCTGTGCGAATACTTCGCTGGCCAACCCCTCCGAGTTCCGTAGCTCGCTTCGCCTGCACCACCAAGGAGCTCAACATGGTTTCCCTACGTAGAACGGTTCTCCTCACCGGCGCTTCCGGCGTCGTCGGTAGCGCACTGATACCCGAGCTTCGGGCGCACCGGGTAGTGGCCCTGAGCCATCGTCGGCGACCACCAGGTCCAGTGGCGCAAGTGCACGGTGATCTCACGAAGCCCCGACTGGGACTCAGCCGACAGACTTATAACACCCTCACGGCGCAGATCGACACCGTAGTGCACTGCGGAGCTGTAACCGACTTCGCTACCGGGGCCAGAGAGACTTCGGAGGTGAACGTCCGCGGTACCGAGAACGTCGTCCATTTCGCAGCCGAGGCCGACGCGCTACTCATCTATGTCAGCTCCGCCTTTGTCGCACGAATTGACACGACGCGCGGGCAGCTGGGCGAAACATCCGCCGACCCGGTCCATTACTTAACTTCCAAGCAAGCCGCGGAACAAAAGGTTCGCGAGAGCAACGTAAAAGCGATCATCGTGCGTCCGTCCGTGGTCATCGGTGACTCATGGAGTGGGCAGATCGCAAGGTTTCAGGGGCTACTGGCTCTTGCTGCGGCGGTACTGAGGAACGCCATGCCGTTGCTGCCGCTCAACCCCGATTCGCGTATTGACGTCATTCCCCAGGACGTAGTGGCCAAAGCCATCACCGCTCTGATGCATCGTGGCGAATATGGCGGCGAGTACTGGCTTACGGCGGGCCCGGCGGCACCCGTCGCCGGGGAGCTTCTAGATATCGTCGTCAAGATTGGCCAACATCGCGGTATCGACGTGACCCGGCCTCGGCCCGTGGCTCCCGACATGATCGATCGTCTCGTCCGGCCGGTTTTCATCAGCTCGCTACCGCCGATAGCTCGCCGACGCTTCGACGACATGCTGGCGATGACCGCCTTGTTTAGCGCTGCACAGCCGTTCGAGTCGTCGCTCAATCAAATACCAGGCCTGCGGTGTCCGTGCGAGTCGGATTTGGAACGAGCATTCGCCGCCTCCGTCCGCTACCTCGCGGCTGCAAAGCGAATCGAAACCAACTTGTTGGAGGTAGGCGCATGACCGTAGGGACCGCAAGCGCGCGAGAAACACTGCGGCTATATAAGCTCCACCTGAGTCGCGGACGGGCCCGCCTGGCGGAAATGACCGGCGCGGTCATGGAAGTGTCCTCAAGCGGCGCTCTGGTTTGCGACGAAAGCGGCGGAACGTATCTCGATTGCGGTGGATACGGTGTATTTCTCCTGGGGCACCGGCACCCGGACGTGACGGCGGCTGTGGTGGACCAGATTAACCGCCATCCGATGTCGACTAAGCTGTTACTCGAACCGACAGCCGCGAGAGCAGCACACGCGCTGGCAGAAGTTGCGCCGGCAGGTCTAACACGAGTGCATTTCGTGAACTCCGGCGCCGAAGCTACCGAGACAGCGATCAAACTCGCTCGTGCACAAGGTATAACGAATCTCGTCTCTGCCAAAGGTGGCTACCACGGCAAAACGATGGGCGCCCTGTCGCTCACCGCCAACGAGGTATATCAACAACCGTTCCGTCCATTGCTGCCCAGCGTTCACCATGTGCCCTTCGGAGATGCCGCCGCGCTGGGTGACGTCCTGGCAGATGGCCGCGATTACTGCGTCGTCGTCGAGCCAGTGCAAGGCGAAGGAGGGGTTGTGGTCCCACCGTGCGGCTATCTGGGTGAGGTGGCCCGACTGTGTCGACAACACAACGCAATGTTCGTGCTCGACGAGATACAGACCGGGTTAGGAAGGCTGGGCAGTTGGTGGGGCGCTGACCGAGAAGCGGTAACACCGGACATCATGCTAGTCGGCAAAAACCTCAGCGGCGGTGTCGTTCCCGTTGCAGCAATCGTCGCAACGGAAGCCGCATACAAGCCCTTCGATCGTGACCCGTTTTTGCACAGCTCGACGTTCGCTGCCTCACCCGTCGCGATGGCCGCCGCAGCGGCCGCGGTGAAGGCGATCGGCGAGCACGATTTGGTTGCCGCGGCGGCGCATCTGGGCGCCCAGCTGATCGACGGTCTCAGTGAGATCATGACGACCACGTGCCCGCACCTGGTGACCGAGATTCGTGGTGTCGGACTTCTGATCGGTATCGAGATGCGCCACGAACAGCTCGCCGGCGATCTCGTACTTGAGTTGCTCGATCGACACGTGCTTGTCAACCACTCTCTCAATGCGCACACCGTCGTCAGACTAACGCCGCCTGCCATCATGACAAGCCTCCAGATCTGCTGGTTGCTAGAGGCTTTCGCTGACGCAGCTAAAGCGCTCGCGATGCGCTACCCCGATCTCTCACGGAGTGCCTGATCATGCGTTACGTGAAGATAGAGGCCCTGGTGCCCTTTGCCGATCCAGACCAAGTCTTCGCCCGTATAAGCGACTTTCCTCGATACAAGGACTACACCGAGGCAGTCCGGGAAATAAAAGTGACCGCCGAGCTGGATCGGGCGACCCTCTCGGAGTGGTCGGTTTACTTCCGCAACGGAATCCTGTGTTGGACAGAACGGGACGAAATCGACTCAGAGCAACGCACGATCGACTTTGAGCAACTGGATGGCGACTTTGACAAATTCAGCGGCACCTGGACGGTAACACCGGTCGGCCACGACGTGCGTGTCGTTTTCACCGCGTCGTTCGACCTTGGCATGCCAAGTCTCGCCGGAATCATCGATCCGATCGCTGAGCACACCCTCCGCGAAAACATGTGCTCCATCCTGCGCGGCTTGCTGGGCCCGGGTGTGAAATTCCTGGACGGCAATGCTCAGATCCCGGTGACCGAATCCGTGGAGAGGTGACCAACCCTTGAGAATGACCGCACACCTGCTATCCCGCCCTACCACAGATTGGTGACATCAAGATGACAACCTTGCGAGACCGCACCCTGACGGTGAACGACAACTCGTTGATACCACCCTTCCTGACTGACTACGCACCGACCCGCACTCGCCGAGCCATCACGCCGTTCTCGCGCGTGCCGGCTACTGGACACCTTGGCGAGGCTTGGCACGTCGCCGCCCAGCGTGCATCGGGCCAACGGGTGATCGTGGACAGACCGGCCGATATCGACCCCTGCGGCGGGACCGACCGCAGCTACGGTGAGTGGGCAGAACTGGTCGACCAAGCCTCGGCTTGGCTGTACGCCGCCGGCGTGAGGGCATGGGACCGTGTCGCCATCCTCAAAGCTAATCATCTCGACGTGGTGCTGCTCGCCTGCGCCGCGGCGCGTATCGGCGCGGTACCCGCCATGTTGGCTTGGACACACAGTCCAGAAATTGTTCGTGCGTTGCTCACTCGGCTGGATCAACCTTTCCTGATCACCGATCAGCACCAACTGAGGTCCGCGGATCTAAGCCCGCGAATACTTGGCGAACTGACCCGAAGGACGATCTCGGTGGACGATGGCGACCGCGACGATGTCATCCCCCTGGATAATCTCCGCAATGCTGCATCGGCGCGAATAACGCTGCGGCCCCCAGATCAGCCGATGATGATTACGCACACATCCGGAACGACGGGCATCCCCAAGCTCGTTCTTCATTCGGCCGATTCGATTTATTCGCTCGCGCTTGTCGAAGCCGAGCGGTGGCCGATAATAGGATTGAACGGGCGCGACACCGTCGCTTATTGCGATCCGTTCTGCCACCAGCGCATGGCCACCGCGCTGGCCGCGATGGTTACGGTGACGCCGACGGTTCTCATGCTCTCCGATCCAATGTCAAATGCGACACGGCAACTCATCAACCACGCCCAACCGACCGTGGTTGAAACATTACCCAATATTTACCTTGCCTGGGAAACATTCGCTCGCGACTCGGATCGTCCCTTCCGAAACGTCCGCCTCTACATCAACTCGTTCGACGCCATCCATACTCGAACGATCCGCACATTCTTGCACGCGACCGACCGGCGGCTCCCCGTGTGGGTACAGTCATGGAGTCAGTCCGAGGCGGGCGCCATCGTCATCCGTCCGTACCTACGCCGATCTGTGCGCCACATCGGCAAGCGACCGCCGGTTACCCAGGTTCTCGGATGGCCGATCCCTTTTCTGTGCAAGCTTCGCGCTATCGATGCGGTGACGGGGAAAGAAGTCAGTTCTGGACAAGTCGGTTTGATTGAGGTGTCGCAGCCGGGAAGGTCGTTGGCCTACGTTGGCGAACAGCAACGGCACGATCGAAAGCGCAACGGCTGGTTCTGGAATACCGGCGACCTGGGAGTGATCAACCGGTGGGGTGCGGTCCGGCTGGTTGATCGCGAAATCGACCGCATACCGGGCGCCAGCGGGCTCGAACTCGAAGACGTGCTGCTGGATCGCCTTCCCGAGACGACCGAGGTTGTCGTGCTCGCCGTGGACGGCCAGAAGCCGGTGCCCGTTCTCAGTACCGCCGACGATGTACCGCTGGACCCGGGTCGATGGAGCCAGGCAACTAGTGGCATGCCTCCACTGGCCGACCCGATTCAGATAGGTTGGGACCAATTTCCGCGGACCGCCACATGGAAGATTCGGCGCGTCGCGCTCCGAGACCAGTTGTTGTCGGGCGCTCGTCCTGTCGGCGAAGGTCGATGGACATGACGCATGTGTCGTGCACGTGACACTTCGCGATGCCACGTGACTGCTTTTCGTATATGGGTTTGACATCTCCGGCAAGCCACTCTGCATTTTTTAAATGGCCGTCAGATCAGAAACGCTGATTGAGAACAGAAGGGAAAAGTTATGTCGCGGTACGACTGGGGAAAGAGCCACCCAGGAATCGACTTTCTTGAGCACGCGGTGGAATCCACCCGTCAAAGGGTGGTCATGCATCCACTGTACGGCAACCTCAATACCCATCAAGCGATAGTGACGTTCATGGAGCATCACGTGTTCGCAGTATGGGATTTCATGTCTCTGCTCAAGTCACTGCAGCGCAATCTGACATGCGTTGATGTTCCATGGGTACCCAGGGGGCCGGCCGCCAGCCGTCGCCTCATCAACGACATCGTTATGGTCGAGGAGAGCGACCAACTGGGTGGTGGCTATACCAGTCACTTCGAGTTGTACCTCGCAGGTATGACGAAAGCAGGAGCCGACAGATCAGTAATCGACCGCTTCATCGGCATGCTCGAGGCGAACGAACAAGTGTCAACCGCACTGAGGGCTGCGAGGGTCCCGCATCCCTCTGCCGAATTCGTCAGTGCGACATGGGCGTTCATCGAGTCAGCTCCGGTGCACTGCCAAGCTGCGGCCTTCGCGTTCGGCCGCGAAGATCTGATCCCGGAAATGTTCTCTCAAGTGGTGGCTGTCAACAAACAGGTCGGCGGCCTCGAGACATTCCTGGACTACCTGGAGCGGCACATCGAGGTTGATGGCGAAGAGCACACCCCAATGGCAATGCAAATGCTCGCGGACCTGTGCCAAGACGACGAAGACAAGTGGAGGGAATGCGCTCGAACAGTCAACGCCGCCCTTGTCGCTCGCTCACGGTTGTGGGATGGTATCCAAAGCGCGATTTGCCGTGGTGAAGCTGCTTTCGGCGAAGACACCCGCATTCCCGCCTAACCGGTGCGCCACGGTGAGGCCGCCCAATCGTCGAAGATGCTCCGCTACAACGGAATTCACTGCGTATAGCGAACTGCACCAGCCGCCTGAACACCTTCACGGCTTGTCAGGTCTGGTCCGGCCAGTTTTAGCCGTGCACTGGAAGTGGGAATGACCTCCACCCTGTGCTCGGGCGGAGCGCGGACTCGGAGAGGCCTCTTGCAACCCAACACCGTTACCGTTGTCAGCTCAACGGCGCCTCTGTCAACCTGTCGACGCTCAGGAGCCATGGTGGTGTTAGGGATGTCTAGAGGGCACATAAACGTGGCCGCTGCTCTGGGATCTGCTGCATGGTGTTCGACGGGTGGGCATGTGACGCCACCGGCTGATATTGATCGAACAGCGAAGGCGACATGATCATGGCTTCGACGACAGCTCAGACGACTCCGCGCCTACGGCAGCTTTGGCCGACCTCTAGGCACGGACTTGCACATCCAGCTAAACGCCGAACCGCGGTGATTACCTTGGTAATCACGCTGCTGCTCCTTGCAGCAGGGGCGCTGTACGGCCTCGACGCTCCCAAGCACCTGATGCACGGTGGGTTCGATGACCCGGCAAGCGAGTCGAGTCGCGCATCCGAGCAACTAGATGCCGAGTTCCGCGGCGGCACACCGAATCTGGTGGTCATCCTGTCTTCAAACAAGGGTGTCGACCATCCGGAGGTTGTCGCAGCTGCACACCGAGTACAACAGGCTGCTCAAGCAAGTCCATCGGTGACGGACCTTGTGTCCTACTGGGACGGCGCAACGCCAACCTTGCGATCGCAAGACGGCACGCAGGGCCTCATCATGCTTCACGTCGCCGGCAATACTGACAAGGCTGCACGTAATGCGGCGGAGTTGGCTCCGGCTCTAGCCCAGGCGGCCGGCAGCGTGAGAATCGCGTTGGCCGGAGAAGCCCAAGTGCAATCTGAGGTCGGCAGCCGTACCGAACACGACTTGCTTCGAGCCGAACTGATCGCGGCCCCACTCACGTTACTGACGCTGGTGCTGGTTTTCGGCAGTGTCGTCTCAGCCCTTTTGCCCCTAGTGATAGCTGGAACGGCGACCGTGGCAACGATGGCGATTCTGAAGGTCATCGTTCACTTCACGCCCGTGTCGGTGTATTCAGCGAACATCACCACCGCGCTGGGGCTGGGCTTGGCGATCGACTACTCGCTGTTCATCGTGTCGAGATTTCGCGAGGAGTTGACAACCGGACAGACGGTCAACGAGGCACTCGCCACCACGATGCGGACCGCCGGACGTACCGTTTTCATGTCGGCTATTACCGTCGCGCTATCGCTCTCGGCACTGCTGGTCTTTCCACTCTTCTTCTTGCGGTCCTTCGCCTACGGCGGAATAACTGTTGTGATGTTTTCAGCAGCCGGCGCTTTAATCGTTTTGCCGGCGCTGCTCCTGCTGATCGGGCGGCGAGTTGACACTTTTTATGTGCTTAAGCGATGCCGCAGCCGCGGACCCACTGCTTCGCGGGATACGTTAGCTCGTGGATGGTGGTACCGTACGGCCAAGCGAATCATGCGCCGACCCTACACTTCTGCAGTCGTCGCGCTGGCCCTGCTCATCACACTGGGGTCGCCTTTTCTCCGAGCATCGTTTGGTCTCACCGACGATCGCGTGTTGCCCCCAGAGGCTCCGGCCCACCTCGCAACCCAAGAACTTCGGACTCATTTCGACGATTCCGCCGCACGCGCAATCCCCGTGCTCGTACAGAGCGGCACGACAAAGCAAACGGACCCGGCGATCACCGACTACGCTGCTCAAGTCTCCGCCCTCCCCAACGTTGAGCGCGTTGATACCGCTACAGGTTCCTACGTAAACGGGCGTCGACTCTCCTTACCGAACGGAAATTCTCCACGGTTCAGCAGCGCTGCGGCAACCTGGCTGGACGTGATCGCCAAGCCCGACCCCATGTCGGCTTCAGGGACAAAGCTGGTTCACGACATTCGCCAGACTCCGGCCCCCGCAACGGTGCTTGTTGGTGGTACTGCGGCGATGTTGGCAGACACCACTGCGGCCATCAGTCATTGGGCACCCCTCGCGGTGGCGATCATCGTGCTGTCGATGTTTGTGCTGCTGTTCCTGTTCACCGGCAGCGTTTTCCTTCCCTTCAAGGCATTGCTGCTCAACGCGTTAAGCCTTACAGCGACATTCGGGGCAATGGTATTTGTCTTCCAAGAGGGGCACTTGGGCTGGCTGATTGGTAAGCCGACGGTGACCGGCCTCATCGACATCACCCTGCCGATTCTCGTATTTTGCATAGCCTTCGGGCTCTCGATGGACTACCAGGTATTTCTGATTTCCAGGATCCGCGAGCGCTATCTCATGACCGGAGACAACGTCGAATCGATCGCCGTGGGCCTAGGGCTGACGGGAAGAATAATCACCTCAGCGGCAGGCATTCTGGCTGTCGTGCTGATTATGCTTGCCACCTCCGGAATCACGCTGCTCAAGCTTGTCGGCGTTGGCCTCACGATCGCGATCGTTATCGATGCTACCGTCGTGCGGACGGTATTGGTGCCCGCGTTCATGAAAATTGCCCGACGCGCCAACTGGTGGGCGCCGCCAGCGCTCCGCCACCTCCACGAGCGGTTCGGCCTCGGCGATCGACCTGCCCCTGAGGTATCGGTTTCACGGCCGGTACATCTCACGCGACGTAGCGGCGCGTGCAGACCCCGGTGCCCCAACAATGCTGGCAACTAACAACAATGCGGAGAACTGATCATGGGTATCGGCACGGGCGTCGCGATCGTGGGTATGGGGTGTCGACTGCCTAGCGGTGTCAACAGCCCCGAGCAGTACTGGGATTTCATGCTGCGCCATGGCGATTGGACCGTCGAAGCGCCTGCCGAGCGGTGGAACGCCGACTTGTTTTACGACGCCGATCCCGACGCACCCGGGCGGGCCTATACGCGCCACGGTGGATTCGTCACGATGTCGCCGTGGGATTTCGATGCCGAGTTCTTCGGTATGTCACCCAACGAGGCCGCAGTAGTGGACCCGCAGCAGCGATGGGCGCTGCAGGTGGCGTGGAAGGCGCTCGACGACGCGGGTATGGCCAGCCTGGTCTCCGGCCGCGACGTCGGTGTCTACGTTGGAGCGATCCTGAACGATAGCGAGACACCTCGGCATATCTCGTCGGCCATGATCGCAATGAACCGCCGCGAGGAGAGCCGCCGGTTGTCGGCGACCGTGTCCGACCGGTTATCCCACGCGCTGGACCTGCGCGGTCCGAGTCTAACGATCGACACCGCATGCTCTTCGTCCTTGGTGGCGATACACGAGGCGACGCTTGGGCTGGTCCGCGGCGAATGCGGGGTGGCGCTGGCGGGCGGTGTGAACGTAATGCTGCATCCCGAAGTGTTCGTCAGCTTGTGCAAGGACAGGCCTTTGTCGCCCGACGGTAGGTGCAAACCCTTTGCCGCCGCCACCGACGGTTATGGACGCGGCGAGGGTGCGGGCATCATCGTCCTCAAACCCGTCGAAGCCGCCGTGCGCGACGGCGACCGCATCTACGCGGTGATCGAGGGCAGCGGGACAAATCATGACGGGCGCGCGACGGGCGTTACCGTCCCGAACCGCAGGGCGCAGCACGATCTGGCGCTACGGGTCTGCGCCCAAGCGGGTTTAACTCCCGACCAGATCGGTTACTTGGAGGCGCACGGCACCGGCACGGCTGCCGGTGATGCCATTGAACTAGCAGCTCTCGGCGAAGCATATGGTCGCGCCGAATCGAGATCCCACCCTCTCCTTGTCGGTTCCGTGAAGGCGGCGATCGGGCGTCTCGAGGCCGCAGCGGGTGTGGCCGGAGTTATGAAGGCGGCGCTGGCGTTGCACCACCGCACGATTCCACCGCAACCCAGGTTGGACATTCTCAACCCCGCCATCCCATTCGCCGAGCTCAACGTCGAAGTCGTCACCACCACCACGGCATTCCCGACCAGTGCCGGCCCAGCGATCGCCGCGGTCAACGGATTCGGGCACTCCGGCACCAATGCTCATGTCATCTTGACTCAAGCGCCGCAGCCCGCCTTGCCCGCAACCGGTGTCTGCTGCGACTTGGTAAGTAGCCGAGTCGAGCCGTGGCCATGCTTGGTGTCGAAGCGTTGGGAAGGACGTGAGATCGCATAGTTTGACCGGTCCATTGCCATCATGGCATGATCGACCGGCCAGCACCCAAAAACCTTGCTGTGCAATAATTCTGGACAGCTGTGCCGCCAAAGCACAGACGTGCAACAGTGGCTGGCCCGGCACAAGCGGCTCCACTTGCAGTTGACCGCGACCTCCTAGGCCGCGGCACATTCAGCACCCGCGCTGAACTCATTGTCGCGATCGAGGAATACCTGATTGTGGCGACGGTCCAGCCCGACTATCGCCGTGCCCGCGAACGCTACCGCGTGTAGAGGCCGTGTTCGCCCAGCCGCGACGCCGCGTCCAGCAGCATCGCCGCTTCCTGTGGCTTCTCCGGGATTTTATGGTCGAAGCGACGGTCTGCGGGCCGCTCGTACATCGGCCGCCCACCGGCGATCGCCGACGCCAGCCGCCGCTGTCCGGCCAGGCTGCGCTCGGTGGCCTGCTTGGTGTAGGCCTCCCGCTGTTCGGGATCGAGCGCCGCGAGGAACGCCTGCGGGTGGACCAGCGCAATCAGGCCCGACACGTGCCCGAAGCCGAGGCTGGTCACCAGCCCGGCCTTGAGCGGGAACCGCTTGCCGAGCCGCAGGGTCTCCCGCGGCCACACGAAGTGGGTCGACGAGGCCATCTCGTCGTCGACGCAGTCCAGGCTGCGGTTCGGCGGGATTACGCCGTCGCGCAGGATCTGGCACAGCCCCATCATCTGGAACACCGCAGCGCCACCCTTGGCGTGGCCGGTCAGGCTCTTCTGTGACACCACGAACAGCGGCGCGCCGTCCGATCGGCCCATCGAGTCAGCCAGCCGCTCGTGTAGCTCGGTCTCATTCGGGTCGTTGGCCAGTGTCGAGGTGTCGTGCTTGGAGATCACCGCGATGTCGTCGGCGCCCACGCCCAGCTTCGCCAACGAGCGGGCCAACTGCGAATCCTTGCCACCACGGCCGGCGCCCAGCGCGCCCATGCCCGGCGCCGGGATCGACGTGTGCACGCCGTCGGCGAAGCTCTGGGCGTAGGCGACCACGGCAAGCACGGGCAGACCCATCCTCACCGCGAGATCACCGCGAGCCAGCAGGATCGTGCCGCCGCCCTGGGATTCGACGAACCCCAGGCGCCGCCGGTCGTTGGCACGCGAGAATTTCGAGTCGCTGATGCCCTTGGCGCGCATCACCTCGGTGTGGGCGGTGGCCGCCATGTCACCGAAGCCGATGATGGCCTCGTGCGTCAGGTCGTCGAAGCCGCCTGCGACCACCAACTCGGCCTTGCCCAGCCGAATCTTGTCGACGCCCTCCTCGATCGACACCGCGGCGGTGGCGCATGCGCCGACTGGGTGGATCATCGCGCCGTAGCTGCCGATATATGACTGGATCACGTGGGCGGCAACGACATTCGGAAGCGCTTCCTGCAGGATGTCGTTGGGCTTGTTCCGGCCGAGTAGGTTGCCGTGGTACATGGTCTGCATCGATGTCAGGCCGCCCATGCCGGTGCCCTGCGTGCTGGCCACCAGGCCCGGGTGCACCCATCGCATCAACTCGGTGGGTGTGAATCCCGATGACAGGAACGCATCGACGGTCGCGACGATGTTCCACAGCGCCACCCGGTCGATCGAGTTGACCATGTCGGCGCTGATGCCGAACACGGTCGGGTCGAATCCAGTCGGGATCTGCGCACCGACAGTCCGAGACAGCTTCGTCTTGCGCGGCACCCGAATCTCGGTGCCGGCCTTGCGTGTGACCCGCCAGTCGGTGCTGTCGGGCAGCGGGGTGGCGACGGTGTACTCGGAGTCGAACTGCACGAACGCACGGGCGTCGGCCTCCGACGACACGACGAACGTGAAGTCTTTGTCCAGAAACACCGACACCAGCAGCGGCGACGCGTGATCGGGATCGATCGCGCCGTCGTCGACAAACTCCCGGATGCCGCATCGCTCGACGACCGCGTCGTGATACCGCTCGACGAACTCGGCTTCAGGCACCAGCTCACCGGTTTCGGCGTCGTACCAACCTGGCTTCGGATCGTCCTCCCACTTGATCAGGCCGGTCGTCCACGCCAATTCCAGCACGCCGGCCGACGACAGCTCGTTGTCGACCTCCATCTCGAAACGCGTCCGCGACGAGCCGTACGGGCCCAACTCAGCGCCGCCGACGATGACCACCAGATCGGCAGGATCAACATCCAGGTCGTCCCAGTCCGGCACTGGCGTGGCCGTGACGCTTCGCGGCGGTGACGGTAGTGCCGCGATGGTATGCGCGGTCGGCTCGTCGTCGGTTTCCGCCTCGCTCATCATCTCCTCACGGGACGTGGCAGCCAGCTCGGACATGTCGAGGTCGACCTCTGCCAGCCCACCGGTCAGGTCCACCTGCAGCGGTTCAAGCGCCGCTGCGATCTTGGACTCGATGTCACACAGGTCGAGCAGCATACGTGCCATCTCGTCCGTCGAGTAGGTGGTCACACCCGCTTCCTCGACCGCGCTGACGATGGCGTCGTTGTGGCCCATCAGCCCGGTGCCTCGCGTCCAGCCGATCAGCGGGTGGGCCAGCGTAACGCGTTGTGCCCACGACGATTCGGCCTTCCACCGCGACACCACCGCGTCCAACGCCGACTTGGCTTCGCCGTACGCGCCGTCGCCGCCGAACATGCCGCGGTTGGGCGAGCCGGGCAGCACGACGTGCAGCCGCGACGCGATGTCGTAGTTGGCGCCGATTGCCGACAGCCCGCTTATGAGCCGCTGCACGGCCCATAACAGCACCTTCATCTCCATCTCGGACCTTGAGCCGGCCTCGGAGAGGTCGCCGGCGACGCGCGGCGCCGCGAACGGGAACAGCAGCGTCGGGTTCTGCACGTCCTTGACGTGAAGCGACTGCGGCCCAAGACTTTCGATCTGCTCGCTACCGATCCAGGAGACCAAAGCGTCGATGTCGGAATACGACGCCATGTTGGCCGGCACCACCCACAGCGTGGCGCCGAACCTGGCGTGATCGCGATACAAGGTGCGGTAGAACGCCAGCCGATCGTCGTCGAGTTTCGAGGTGGTGGCGATCACGCTCGCGCCGCCGTCGAGCAGTTGCGCCACCACCGACGCGGCGATCGAGCCCTTCGACGCGCCGGTCACTACCGCCAAGTCGTCACTGTAGCGGCCCTTGCCGGGATTCTCGGCGCCGGCCGCGGCACGTGCGAACAGCGAAGCGTGCAGGATGCGGCCAGCGGCCAGTGCCTTGCCCTGCCACCAGCCGGCCTGGGTGGCGACGACGTGCCCGGCGCCCTCGAAACGCTCCGAGAGTCGCGGCCAGTGGGCGTCGATTTCGTCGTCGTCCATCAGCCAGATCCTGGCGAGATCCTCGCGGGCGCTGGCCCAGCGGTCGTCGAACACGACCGCCTTCTTGGCGTCGAAGACCGGCGCCACCAAACGTGCCCAGTCCGAACCGAGTTCGGCGGTGACGAGGTCGAGGAGCTCCGCGCCGGTCGCTGTCTCCGGGCTGGTTACCGCGTCGTCCAGCCCCAGCTGGTTAAGCACCAGCCGGGCCACCGACGCCAGTACGCCGTCGCGGCCGGTGACCTGTTCTGCGAACTCACCCAGGGCCCCGGAGTCGACGACTCCGCCGGCGCCGCCGTCCGCCGACGGCAGTGATACCGCCACGCCCTTGCGCGCTGCCACCGCCGACACCGCGGAGTCGATGACCTCGTCGACGCTTGCCGCATCGGCGAGCGCGCCGTCGTGCAGCCCGCCCAGTGCACCGCCGCGAACGCTGGAGCCTTCACGGGTGCCCAGGGCGACCTCGACCGTCACGTGCTTGACCCAGCCGTCGCCGAGCTCCCAGGTCTTCTTGACCCGCTCGGCGATGTAGGCCGGACGCTTGCCCGACGGGCCGAGCACCGTGCGCAGCTGATCGTTGATCGCGTCGGACAGCACCGGGCCGTAAGGCTTGTAGGTCCGGGCCAACTTGGTGAGCTGACCCGTCAGCCCGGCCAGATCGGCTTCGGCCGCACCGTCGATGGCACCCAGGTTCAGCTCGGAGCCCAGATCCACCAGCAACTGGTTGCGCCGCGACGACGCCCCGTCGGTGATCGACTCGATGGTATCCAGCGGCTCGATCTGATCGATGCGCATCTTGGCCGAAAACGCGATCAGCGCCATGGTCGCATCCGCCGCGTCATAGACGATCTCGTCCCGGTGCTCGCCACCCGCCAGCGCGACCGGTGCTACCAGAGCGACCGGAGCGACCACCACCGAAGCGGCTCCCGCCGAATCGGCGGCCCCCGCTGCAGCAGCCTCGGCAGCCGGGGATTCCTCGGGCTCGGGGTCGGTGTCGGTGGCGGACAGCACCGCGGCGTCGCACTCGGCGTTGAGCACTTCCACTGTGCTGTGCGAGTATTCGGGCAGCTTCAGGGTGTTGGTGGCCAGGCCGGCAACCGTCGGCGCGGACTTCACACCGATCTCCACAAACCGCTCCACGCCAAGGCCACCAGCGGCCTCCTCAATAAAGAGCAGGTCCTGGGTCTCGATCCAGCGCACCGGGCTGGCGAACTGCCAGGCCAGCAACTCGACGATGATCTTGCGGCACAACTCCTTCGGCCGCTCGTTTCGCCACGTGTCGTAGTCGGCGAGGATCTCATCGAGCGGCTCAGCGGGCACCAAGTCACGGATCTCCTGGATGAAGTCGCGGTCCAAGGTGAACGGCCGTGGCACCAGGTTGGGGATGTACCGCCCGACAACGAGGCTCGGATCCTTGCCCCGCGGCATCACCCGCTCCAGTAAGCAGCGGAAGTCGGCCACACCGACCCGCAGCACCGACGAGTGGAACGGCACGTCGATCCCGGGCACCAGGGTGAACGAACGCTTGCCGCAGCTGATCTCGCGGCGCCGCTCGACCTCTTCCTCCAGCGCCTCCAGACCCCGCACCGTGCCGGCGATCGCGTACTGTGAACCGCGCAGGTTGAAGTTCACGATCTCCAGGAATTCCCCTGTGCGCTCGGAGATCTCGGCGACGAAGCCCTTGACGTCGGCATCATCGAGGTCGATCTGCGACGGCCGGATGGCGGCCATCCGGTAATTGGAGCGACCCTTCCCATCGCGCGGCACGATGTCGTGCATCTTGCTGCCGCGATGGAACACCACCTCCAGCAGGCCTTCCAGTTCATACAACCCGCTGACACAGGCCATCGCGGTGTACTCACCCACCGAGTGCCCGCAGGCGATCGCACCCTCGACAAACGCGCCCTGCTCGCGCATCTCGGCCACCTGCGCCGCGGCGACGGTAGCCATCGCGACCTGGGTGAACTGGGTCAGATACAGCACGCCCTCGGGGTGCTGGTAGTGCACATCGGAAGCGATCAGGCTGGTCGGGTTGTCGCGGACGACGTGCAGCACCGAGAAGCCTAGTGTCTCCCGGGTGAACTTGTCCGCGGTGTCCCAGACCTTGCGGGCGGCCTTCGAGCGGGCGCGCACCTCCATACCCATGCCCTTGTGCTGGATGCCCTGGCCCGGGAACGCGTAGACAGTCTTGGGCGCGCCCAGCCGTGCTGTCGCCGACATAACCAGCTCAGAACCGACGCGTGCCGCGATCTCCAAAACCTCTGCACCCTGGTCGATTCCGACGCGGTCGACCCGGATATCCACCTCGTCACCCGGCTCAACCATGCCGAGGAAGCGGGCGGTCCAACCGAGCAGCCTGGCCGGCGGACGGCCCTCCCCGTCGGTGGCTGTGACGACGTGCTGGGCGGCGGCCGATAGCCACATCCCGTGCACGATTGGAGATTTCAGCCCGGCCAGCAGTGCGGCGGCCCGGTCGGTGTGGATCGGGTTGTGGTCCCCTGAGACTACCGCGAAGGGCCGCATGTCGATGGGCGCGGTGATGGTGACGTCGCGACGGCGACGCCTTGGCGTGTCGGTGGCGTTGTCCGACACCGCTCCCCCGGCGCGCGCCGGAACTGTCAGCTCCGCCGCACCGGTGCGTCC
>Ga0164305_10000312_pt1 | contig 17654 bp, 16 predicted proteins | sample Whisoiple_237_MG_FD_110215 | JGI IMG/M metagenome (GOLD analysis project Ga0164305, IMG submission 110215) | Soil microbial communities amended with pyrogenic organic matter from upstate New York, USA - Whitman soil sample_237_MG | ecosystem: Environmental > Terrestrial > Soil > Agricultural...
AAAAACTCTGCCGTAATTAATAAGACTACGGCAGAGTTTTTCTAGCTTTTTAAGCCTTATTTGGGGGAGTTTTTACCAATACTAGAAAGCTTAATTGCCAGCCGTTAATGATGCTCTTAAACAAAAACGCGATGTTGCAGAGAGGGCATCTGACGGCGAACTTGCTCTAGACGAGTGGGGTTAATTTCTGCGATCGCTATTCCGGGAACATCACCCGCATCGGCTAGGATAACGCCCCAAGGGTCAATAATCATAGCGTGACCATGGGTTTGCCGTAAGGAATAATGCTGACCTGTTTGAGCGGGAGCAATCACATAGCAAGTGTTTTCAATCGCTCTTGCTTGCAGCAAAATTTGCCAGTGATCTTTTCCGGTATAGGCAGTAAAGGCAGCAGGTACAAAGAGAATATCAGCTCCTTTATAGGCAAGGTGTCGATAGAGTTCCGGAAAGCGAACATCATAACAGACAGAAAGCCCTAAAGTCCCTAGAGCCTGGGATGAATAAACCGGGGGCAGTTGAGTTCCTGCCATGACGGTACTAGATTCTTGATAGGTGTTGCCATCCGGTAAGTTGACATCAAATAAATGAACTTTCTGATAACGAGCCAGTTCAGTCCCCGTGGGGTCAATTAGCAAAGCGGTGTTATACACTTTGTTCTTACCCACAGGCACGGGAAAACCACCCCCCAGAATGGTGATCTGAAAGCGCTGAGCCATGGTTTTGAGGAATTTTTCACTTTGGAGAGCGATCGCCTCTGCTTGAGCAATCTTGTCATCCTCTAATCCTAGGAATGAAAAATTTTCTGGCAGGCTTACCAACTCAGCACCCCGACGCACGGCAAGCTCAATTAGTTCTTCGGCCTGAACCAAATTTTTTTGCAGGTCAGGCAGGCTGGTCATCTGAATGGCGGCGGCGAGATAAGGTTTCATGAGTTCAGCAGATGTGCTAGACAGAGTATCAGGATAAATTGCCCAGGTTATAACATTACAGGATTGGAATTCAGTGATGCTGTTATCTCATAACTAGCAAAACGGAAAGCCTGCCCTACAGAAGCGTGCTTTTGCTGAAAAGCTGTGTAAGTTAGAACCCGTCGGCTTTCTTTAATCTAAGGCTTAATCAGGCAGTTTACAGGCTGTGGGGTTCGCCTGACTACCGTAGTTTCGCTCAACCTTTGCACAGTGAGATCAAAAACTGTGATTTCTCTCTAATTAAGCAAGTTGGAGACGCAAGAGAAGGCTAGGTAAACAAAAGTTGATAAAAATATTAAAATTTGCCATCTCTCCAGAGATGTGTTTTTCTATACCTTTGGGTATACTTGGCTAAACTGCGATCGCGTCACTTGTATCAAACGCTCTCTGGATAGCACCCAGTTAGCTAGCATGGACAGCTTGGCGATTTCGTAGGTTGTTAAGTAGCTAGATAACTAAAAGAGGAGTGCCCAGCATGAATGCATTAGAGTTGGAAGCTGAAGTTGGCAAAGTATCCAGGGCAATGATGACTCGCAATACTCAAATTGGAGATGCTATCATCGCCTACCTGAGAACAGAACTCACGGATGAAGAAATTGCGGGTATATTTCTGATTAGCCTTGAACGATTAATCTGGTTCGATCAAGAGTTATTTTTGTGGAGTATCAAAAATTTTGTACCTGCCGATGTAATGCAGGAGATTCGGAATCTCACCTCAGTCACCATCTATAAGCAATTAATTGGTAAGAACTTTGTGCCAGGGCAAGACTTTAGTGTAGATGCTTCTGGAAAACTACTCTTAAACGAAAATGCGAAGGCGGCAATTTTGCCTCGCGCTCATCCTTCTAGTGAAGCCGCTTGTAAAACTCTCAAATCTTAACTTTGAAGTCTACAGATTAATTTAGCTACACTGACCAATCTTGAAGAGTTAGTCCCGGTACTTTCCCGAAATCTTGCAGGTTTCTACTTAACAAAATACCGTTGTGAGTAAAAGTAATTGCTGCAATTCGTAAATCTAAAGTACTAATGCGAATCCCTGCTTTTCTGAATTCTCGAAAGTATTGGTCAGCTTTGAGGTCGTATTCTAAAATGTCCAATCCTGAGAACAGAGCAAAAATTTGTTTTAATTTACTATATGCCCCAACCACTGCTTGAGGCGTAGTTGCTTTACGAATTTGAGCGATGCGTCCAGCGTACTGTTCCTCAAGACTCACAACTGTTGTGAACAAAGTATCAGAAGAATATTGTCGCGTCCTAATAATTCTCGCGCAGACTTGAGGGTGATTGCGTTCGTATAGGCTAAGATGGTCTGTATCCATTATGTAGCAATTCATTCAAAAACCTCTTGCTCAGAAACTTGCTGACGATAAGCTGCAACTTCTGCCAAAAAATCGTCAAATGTTGGGTCTGAAGCAAAAATACCCATATGTTTGAGCCAAGGATCAGTTTCTGGCTGCGATTGCTGTTTACCTACCTCGATGGTGACTAACTCACCCGATGCCAGTTGGGTTTCTAATACAGCTGTGGCAAGCGCGATGGCTTCTTCTTTTGTGCTACCTTCAACCGTACTATTAGGAATGCCAACAATAGAAGCAATAAATTTATTCTCTGGATGACTTTGAACAAAAACTTGATACTGCATAGTTAATTCTTCTAAATTTTTAACGGGCTTTCTTTCAGGAGGGAGCGGTACGCTTGTAGCGGACTTTCAGAAGATCGATGAGTTGTTCGATAGTTACAGGTCGGAATTTGACAGCAGAAGTTGAGGAGACTGAGCAAAGGGTTATTGAATTGACAACAAATCTCAAACTGGGGAGCCGTAGCACCCCAGCCAGTTCTCAACCCAATGTTTTAGATTAACTTGACAGCTCGGAGGCTAAAGAATAGCCCTAAAGCTGCCGCAACAGCCCCTCCCAAAATCAAGACGTAAGCGATCGCTCCAGACATTGAATGTTCTCCATTACAACTATTCTGCAAACATTAAAACATCCAGTGGGATAGAATACAGCCCACAGGGGCTTAATTAATTGAGTTTGGCTATGGAATCTGTTATTCGTGTAGAGTTGCCGCAGCAGTCTTACAATATTGCGATCGCGCCGGGAAACCTAGATCAGTTGGGTGCAGAGTGTACCCGTTTGCAATTGGGTAAGAAAGTCCTGGTAGTTTCAAACCCAGCAATTTTCAAGCAGTATGGAGCAAGAGCCATTACCGCTTTAGAAAAAGCGGGTTTTGAGGTTTTTCGTTGCATCCTACCAGCCGGGGAACGCTACAAAACCCTGGCTTCGATCCAAAAGATTTACAATGCTGCCCTAGAAAACCGCTTAGAACGCTCCTCAACCATGGTAGCCCTTGGCGGTGGAGTAATTGGCGATATGACGGGTTTTGCCGCCGCTACCTGGCTGCGAGGGATTAACTTTGTGCAAGTCCCGACTACCTTGCTATCTATGGTGGATGCGGCTATTGGGGGGAAAACCGGGGTGAATCATCCCCAAGGAAAAAACCTGATTGGGGCATTCTATCAGCCGCGACTGGTTTTAATTGACCCGCAGGTATTGAAAACGCTGCCTGTACGCGAGTTTCGGGCAGGAATGGCAGAGGTGATTAAGTATGGCATCATCTGGGATGCAGAGTTATTTGCTCAGTTAGAGCGATCGCCTCGCTTAGATCAATTACGGTATCTCACTCAAGAATTATTATCTGAAATCCTGACGCGATCGTGCCAAGCCAAAGCCGATGTGGTAAGTAAGGATGAGAAAGAAGCCGGACTACGGGCAATTCTCAACTATGGTCACACCATCGGTCATGCGGTAGAAAGCTTAACTGGCTATCGTTTGGTCAATCATGGAGAAGCCGTGGCGATCGGTATGGTAGCCGCCGGGGAAATTGCCGTGCAACTTCAGTTATGGGACGCAGCAGCGCAAGCACAGCAAAATGCCTTAATCCAAAAAGCTGGATTACCGACGCAGTTGCCCAAAGAAATAGAGATTGATGCGATCATAGATGCCCTGCAAACCGATAAAAAAGTGAAAGCAGGGAAAGTACAATTTATTCTGCCAACTCAAATTGGTGCCGCAATCGTCACCGATCAAGTCTCATCAGAGGTAGTACGCCAGGTACTGCAATCAAACCAATAATGTGCTTACTCTTCCACTCGATAGCCTAACTCTGCCAACTGTAAACGGGACTGCCGCCATTTAGGTTGCACTTTCACAAATAACTCTAGATAAACCTTCCCGGCGATTAACTTTTGCATTTGTTCACGGGCAGCACTGCCAATGGCTTTGAGCATACTGCCCCCTTTACCAATTAAAATTCCTTTTTGAGAGGAACGTTCCACATAGATGGTGGCTAGGACACGGGTAATCGTGGTTTCTTCTTCCACAATATCAACGGTCACAGCTACAGAGTGAGGAACTTCTTCGCGAGTCAGTAGCAGAATTTGTTCTCGAATCAGTTCTCCCATAATGAAGCGTTCTGGTTGATCGGTAACTAAATCAGGAGGATAGTAGTAAGGGCCGGGTTCTAGGCGATCGCTCAATACTTGCTGCAATTCCTCCATTCCCTGACCCTCAAGGGCGGAGAACTTAATCAGCGTCCAGTTATAAGGCTTCGCTAGCTGGGCATAACTTTCATCCAAAAATTCAGAAATTTCAGGTTGTTGGTCAATCTTGTTCAGTCCTAAAATCACTGGAGTTTTAGTCTTCGTCAGCAAATCCACAATAAAGCGATCGCCCCCGCCAGCATCTACTGACGCATCCACCACAAATAGCACCACATCTACAGACTGAATAGCTATTTGAGCATTTTTTACTAATACTTTCCCCAGTTGGTGATGGGGTTTATGAATGCCTGGAGTATCAACAAAAATCATTTGTGCGGTTGGCGTTGTCAGAATGCCCCGCAAACGATTACGAGTTGTCTGGGCAATTGGTGAAGTGATCGCAATCTTTTGCCCGACTAACTGATTCATCAGCGTTGACTTGCCCACATTCGGACGACCAATAATGCCGATAAATCCGGATTTGAACCCCTCTGGTGCTGCGGGAATACTTGACCAACCTGGAATTTCTAGGGGCTGGCTGTCTACGATTAAATCTGGGTTGTCACCGTCTTCCATGCTGTGCAAGTTGCGCTATCTGCTTACTTAATTCTTTAATGTAGTGTGCCAAAGGATGAATAGCAAAAAACGAAGTCCACCGAGGCGAACTTCGTTAAATCACTCAATGACACGAGTGTCAACAATTAACGACGCTTCTGAGCGTAATAATCTCTAAACGATTGGTAGCAATTCTCTGCATCATAGAGACTGCACTCATCTGCAACGCGCTTCATCATAGACCAAGAGAAGCGGCACTCATATAGATAATCTCCCCAATTTTCTTGCAGACTGCGATGCACTAACCGTAAGTTATAGGAAGGAATCGCTGTAGAAAGATGGTGAGGAACGTGAACGTTGATATCGTGGCAGAGAAATTCTACCCAACGGGGATAATCGCAATGAACGGTTCCCGATAGCTGCGCTTGTGCTTCATTCCATTCTTCAGCAGGCTTAAAGGGAATATCCGGCGCTGTATGGTGAACCATGGTAAAGGTACTCATCCAGAAATGGTAACCCATCCAAGGCAGCAACCAAAATTTAACAACACCCCAGATTCCAGTTGTTGCTATTAGAGTTGGGAAGGCGATCGCGGCAAATCCTAGCACAACTAGCACAGATAATCTCACCTTCTGCCGCTCTTTCCCTTGAAATTCCCACCAGCTAAAGTGCAAACCTGCCCAGTGAACAATTGAAGCCAGCCACCAAGCCCGACCTCGCATCAACCAATAAGCCCGTTGGACAAAGACTCCTGTATTTTCATAAAACTCTACTTTAAAAGGCTGCCAAGCATTATCTACATCCAGCTTATTGGTATGTCGATGATGATAATTATGCAAAATCCGCCAACTGTGGAACGGATACAGCAACGGTAACATCAACACATGTCCCACCAGATCATTAACCCAGCGTCTATTTGCAAATGATCGATGACCACAGTCATGGGCAATCACAAAAAAGCCAGTCAATGCTGTACCCGTCAAAAACCACAAAGGAGGTAAACAATACCAAGGAGCAACCGCAAGCCCCCAATAGCACAAACCAACAATTAAGACATTTATTACTACCTTTGTCCAAGCTTTACGACGATCCTTCAGGAAGGCCTCGCGGGGCAAAGTTTTTAAGATATCTTTCAAGCGCAGATCTGAAGTGGTTGTAATAGAAGCCAGATTCGGATCTGTTACTTTAGTTATCGATAGAGTCATGAATAGATGAATTTCTCCAGAAGTTAGTTCAGTGAATTAGCACACATAAAAAACCTGCTAGAGGCAAGTAGCAGGCGACAGTGCTTCTTGTAAGTTTTGCTGATGCTGCAATGCCTAAGCAAGCTCACATCAATAGCAGCTTGAAAATTAGAGATAGCGGCCTCTGCGGTTACAAATAACACTGCGGCGGTTTATAAAACCTTTATTTTTATACCACAGTCTTTGGCCTCTCCAGCATTACTGAGTGATAACTGATACTTGAATATCCTTACAATTTGAATTTGAAATCTGTTCTATAGCAAAAAGCAGAGGTTGAGGGCATTGATTGTAGGCAGGTAACGCAGCCTAAGCAACTACCCTGCGGAGTCCTCAACCTCTGCTTTGGCAACAAAAAGCCTTCAGACACTCAATCAGTTGTCGTTACAATTGACTGAATCTTGCTGATCAGAGTCTAAACGCTCCTGTTTGAGATTTTGTAGCTCTTGTAAAAGAGTTTCGACTTCGGCTTGCAAATTTAGATATTTAGCTTGCTGATCAGCTTGGTAGAGTGATTGCATTAATTGCATCAGGCGGGAATTACCAGAGGCAACAGCGAGATCACTTTCACTGCACAAGGCTTGAGGACGTACCAGAGTAGATGAACGAGTAGACATTAGTGGTTAAATTAGTTATTTCTGCTTACTCACACCAAGAAGTTATTGTAGCCTGAACTTTCCTTGCTGTTGTATTAAATGTGTCGATTTTTAAACTGGATAATTTTTTCGCGCCGAGAAATGCTTATGGTTTATGGGACGCAACTAAAAATGAGCCAATCCAGTTTTAACCAATTTGGGTTGTCAATCTGGTTGAATCTCCATCGTCCCCAGCAAGGGCGTAGAGTCACTGCGTCAGTCCTGAATTTGAGATAGCAACGAGTAGGAGAAATTAACTAGGTCAACATAATAAAATATAAGCTCTGATTTCTGAACTCCCTCTGCTTCCTCTGCCTCCTCCGCTTCCCCCGCCTCCTCTGCTCCCTCCGCCTCCTCGGCTTGCCACCATCTTATGTTTTATTAAGTGGGACTACTTATCTTTACCCCGAATCCTCCCTGCTGAGAGCTTAGTAAAGTCCTGGCAGCAGCTTCTTAACTTGTTGCTGGTAGTGGGAGTAGTCAGGGTACTTTTGGGTTAACCAGGCTTCTTCGCGATTAGCCTTGAAATCGAAGAAAGCAAACAAAAGAGCAGTCCCCACAAGATGAGAGACACTCATCTGCAATAGACTCCAGCTAAGGGCTGCAAGAATCAATCCACTGTAGATAGGATGACGTACCACCCTATAAACACCAGACTGTACTAAGCATCCATCTTCTCTGGGGTAAGGGAGTGGAGTGAGATTGTTGCCCAAGTCAAAAAAACCTTTGAGAAAAAGTATAGAAGCCTCTAATCCCAAAACACCTGCAAAACCCCACAAGATATATAATCCCGTTAATGAGTGAAGGCTCCAATCAATAGGTCGGTAAACGGGTAATAGCGTAAAGCCAATTACCAAGACACCCTGAAGCACGACTAAATATTCGCCATGCTGATTGTCACGCCAACCTTCACGAGTAAAACCCCAATCGGTCAAGAGTTTCATCAGATACACTCCGCTTCTACTTCCCTATCCTCATCCTAGCCAGGGACGACTTACCTGTTCCAATTGAGCGACTTCCTCCGGGTTTAACATCCATCCCAAAGCACCAGCATTTTGACGTGCTTGTTCTGCTGTTTTCGCACCGGGAATAGGGATTACATTTTCTTGAGCAATTAACCAGTTGAGCGCCACTTGAGCCAAAGTGCGTTGGTATTTTTCGCCAAGTTGCTGCAATAAGGAAATAACAGGCGTAATTTTCTCTAAACCACTGCGACTAAAGCGAGAGTTGAAGCGGCGAGCACCACTCGGCGGTTTGTCAGCCCTATATTTACCTGTCAGTAACCCTTGCGCCAAGGGACTATAAGCTAAGATGGTGACTCCCAACTCCCTAGCGGTATCTAAGACACCCTGGCTTTCTATCTGGCGACTCAGCAAAGAGTAACGTACCTGATTCACTGCTAACGGAACTCCTCTAGCAGCTAAAATCTGGTGTGCCTCCCGCATTTGCTGGGCTGAGTAATTACTCACCCCCACAGCCGCAATTCTGCCTCGCTGTACTTCATCTGCCAAAGCATTCAGCAAAATTTCTTGACTCATCAAAAAGCTAAAAGGCCAATGCACTTGGTAAAGAGTGACTTGCTCAAGTCGCAGACGTTTTAGACTGGCAGTGAGGGCATCAGACACGGATTGAGCAGTCAATCGCCAAGGAAGAGGTCCATATTTAGTAGCAATTTGTACGCTTTTACCAGTTTCTTGGATAAACTTTCCCAGTAGCTCTTCTGAAACTCCCGGTCCATAAACTTCAGCCGTATCAAAAAAGGTAATGCCAGCTTCTACAGCCGCTATAAAAGCTTCTCGTACCTGAGCCTCGCCATAATCATTGCCGTAGCTCCAAAAAAGTTTGTCACCCCAAGCCCAAGTTCCAATGCCAAGCGGTACCACAGCAGGGCCTGCTAAACCTAATGTAATGGTTGACTGACGAGACTCATTTGAACTCATAAACGTTTTACTTTGTACTGGTTTCTACTTATTTTCTACGTTGAAAGCCCAAGGCCTTTGTCTAGTTGCTGTAAGCTATCAACGTGAGGAAATATATTACTGACTGCTTGCTTCAACCTACTTGAGCAACCCGGCCACTACCCCCACTCTAATTGAAACCCTCGCTAGCTACGTCCCGGCGTTGATTATTCGTCGTTCTCTTGCCCAATCAACCGCCGTCAGTGAACCTGTGCGAGAAAGCTTTGCTGCGTCAGTTTTGTTTGCAGATATTTCTGGCTTTACAGCTTTAACTGAAAAATTAGCCCAACAGGGACCTGTAGGCGTTGAAGAACTGACGAGAATCCTGAATGCCTATTTTGGTCGCTTGATTGCGCTCATCCATGCCCATGGTGGCGATATTGTCAAGTTTGCCGGAGATGCACTTTTAGCATTGTGGCCAGTAACAGCCGATTCAGATTTGGCAAGTGTTACCCAGCAGGTGGCTCAGTGTAGCTTAGCGATTCAACAGGAACTGAGTCAGTATGAGGTTGCTGAAGGCTTGCGCCTAGCTTTACGCATGGGGATTGGGTGTGGAGAAGTTTTTACCGTTCATGTTGGGGGTGTCTTCAAGCGTTGGGAATTTTTAGTCGCGGGTGCGCCTTTGGTGCAGGTGAGTATGGCCGAGCATCAGGCACAACCCGGAGAAATTATTTTGGCTCCAGAAGCGTGGGAGCTTGTAGAAGCCAGTTGTCGGGGGCAAGTCCTACCGACAGGGGGGATACGTCTAGAAGCAATCGAAAAAAATTTCCCCCTGCATCCGTTGCAAAAACCCGATTTAAGCGGTGCTGCTGAGGTAGCGTTGCGGGGCTACATTCCCGCCGCTATTTTAGCCCGTCTGAGCGCAGGACAAAGCGGTTGGTTAGCGGAACTACGCTGGGTAACGGTGATTTTCATTAACCTGCCTGACCTTAATTACGCAACTCCTATAGAGCAGGCACAGACGGTTATGCAAGCGCTTCAGACGGCGTTGTACCGTTATGAGGGCAGTATTAATAAGCTGAGTGTCGATGATAAAGGCATCACCCTTGTTGCTGCCTTAGGTCTACCGCCGCTTGCTCATGAGGATGATGCTGTCAGGGGCGTACAGGCAGCATTGGCAATGCAGGCGAAGTTGCTGGAATTAGGAGAACGAGCGGCTATCGGGATCACAACGGGACGAGTGTTTTGTGGCTCCGTGGGGAGTGAGCAGCGCCGAGAATATACGTTAGTTGGGCATGTGGTGAACTTGGCGGCTCGATTAATGCAAGCAGCCCCGGATGATATCCTGTGTGACGAAACAACCTATCAGATAGCCCATAACCGTCTTACCTTTGAGCAGCTTCCAGCCATCAAGGTGAAAGGGAAAGTTGATCCAGTTCCGGTTTATCGCCCTAGTGGTCAAACGAAGAGTGTCGTTCGTCCCCAAACAAAAATGGTGGGTCGAACGATAGAACGCAAGATTTTGACCGAAAAAATCCAAGCTTTGCTGCAAGATGCGGCAGGGGGCATTGTTGTCATTGAAGGGGAAGCGGGAATTGGCAAATCTCGGCTGGTGGATGACCTGCAAAAACAAGCGAAGGCTTTAAAACTAAAGACGTTGGTGGGGGCAGGAGATGCGGTTGAGAAATCGACCCCTTATTATGCTTGGCGGAGTGTATTTAGTCAGTTATTTAATCTGGAGGCGATCGCCTCTGAGACTCTTCCTGACCTAGAACTGCGGCGTAGCAACGTTTTGGCTCAGTTGCAATCAACTCCCGATGGGTTGCGGTTCGCACCTTTGCTCAATTTAGTCTTACCCCTAGACTTTCCCGAAAACGAACTCACCCAGCAGATGAGTGGAAAGTTGCGCTCTGATAATATTCGGGAGTTGTTACTGCAAATTCTCCGAGGAGTTACTTCCGAAGCTCCCTTGCTGTTAATTTTGGAAGATGCCCACTGGTTAGACTCGGCTTCTTGGGCACTGACTTTAGCCGTTACTGGGCGACTTTCCTCTGTACTGCTAGTTATTGCTACCCGCCCTTTAACTGATCCTTTGCCTTTGGAATATCGGCAAATCCTTCAGGGATCAGAGACTCAGCATTTACCACTCGATCCCCTTCCTGCTAAAGATACCGTCAAATTAATTTGTCAACGTTTGGGGGTAAAGAGCCTACCAGAACCAGTCATTAGCTTAATCCACAAAAAAGCTGAAGGACACCCATTTTTTAGTGAAGAGTTAGCCTTCGCTCTCCGAGATGCAGGCTTAATTATTCTGGCAAATGGAGAGTGTCACATTGCGGCGGAAGTGGGGGATCTGGATACTCTCGACTTCCCCGATACCATTCAAGGAGTGATTACCAGCCGCATTGATCGACTGATTCCCGCCCAACAGCTGACGTTAAAAGTCGCGAGTGTGATTGGGCGCGTCTTCTCTTTTCGTGCCCTACAGAATATTCATCCCATTGAAGTAGATAAAGCCCAACTGGTTGATTATCTCAATACCCTACAGCAACTAGATATCACTCCTCTAGAAACCCCAGAACCGGAACTTTCCTATATCTTCAAGCACATCATTACCCAAGAAGTTGCCTATAACTTGATGCTGTTTTCTCAACGTCGGCAACTGCATCGGGCAGTCGCTGAGTGGTATGAGCGAACGTATGTTGAAGACTTAACCCCGTTTTATCCCCTGTTAGCTCATCATTGGGGGAAAGCGGAAGTGTTTCCGAATGCGATCGCCTATTTAGAGAAAGCGGGTGAGCAAGCCCTACATAGCTATGCTAATCGAGAAGCTGTGTTGTTTTTTACAGAAGCTTTGAGGCTAGATGCTCAACTGCAATTACCAGGACTGACAACGACTCCAGAGCGACGCTGGCAACAGGCTCGTTGGCAACGACAGTTAGGGGAAGCTTATTTAGGATTAGGTCAACTTCTAGAAAGTCGTCAACACCTAGAGCAATCCGTAGCGCTGTTGGGTTGCCCAGTCCCCACTCAACGGATCAATATCCTGGGAATTTTGTTAGGACAAGTCGGGCAACAAATGCTGCATCGCCTCTTGCCGCAAAGTTTTCTCAAAGACTCTCCAGCCGCTCGTCCCCAGTTATTAGAGGCGGCTCGTGGTTATGAACGAATTACAGAACTTAACTACTACGCCAGCCAAAAAATACCAACCCTCTGTGCCTCTATTTGCACGCTCAATTTAGCAGAACGGGCCGGTCTTTCTTCTGAGTTAGCACGGGCGTATGCCAATATGTGCACGGTTGTCAGCTTAATTCCCTTAGTGTCTTTGGCAGAAGCGTATGCTCGTAAAGCACTAGCAGCCGTGGAGTCTCTTGATCACCTCTCAACCCAAGCTTTTGTCTTATCCAGAACGAGTGTATATGCCATTGGGGTTGGTCAATGGCAGAAAATTCGAGAAGCGATCGCCCAAGTGATTCAAATTTCTGAACGCTTAGAAGACCGTCGCCAATGGGGAGAAGCTTTAGTCATCTTAGCGGGAGTTGACTACTATCAAGGTCGGTTTGTTAACTCTATTGAGCGATACACCGAGCTTTACACAGTCGCTCAGCGTAAAAATGATGTGCAATTTCAAGCCTGGGCGTTGAGTGGTCGAAGTCAGGCACTTTTAAGACTAGGGCGCTTAGATGAGGCGATCGCAGATTTAGACGCAACCTTCCCCTTATTATTGCAAAGTGCCGATCGCACCCGCGAGATTGTAACTTACGGAGTCTTAGGAATGGTACGCTTGCGCCAAGGCGAACTCGATCTAGCCCAGCAAGCTGCCGAAGCCGCCACCACGCTCATTGCTGATTCCTCCCCAACGTCTCGTTACTTACTCGAAGGCTATGCTGGAACGACAGAAGTTTACTTAACCCTTTGGGAAGCGAGTCTAAATCTATTAGATCAAGCATCTCAACCTTGGGAAAAGTTGGCTCAACAAAGTTTAGCTAGCTTACACCAATATGCGCGGATCTTTCCCGTTAATCAACCTCGATATTATCTCTGGCAAGGGTTATATTTTTGGCTAAAAGGTCAACAAGCCCAGGCTTATTTAATTTGGCAAAAAAGTCTGGCGGTTGCTGAACGCTTAGAGATGCCTTATGAGGCAGGTTTGACGCATTATCAAATAGGGCGACATACGACCGGAATTCAGCAACAAAAGTCTATAGTCCGCGCCTGTGAAATTTTTCAGAACTTGGGTGCTGTTGATGATTTAACTCGTGCCCAAGCAATTATGCAACGTCAATCTGTAGAGAGTAAGTAGCTCCACTTAATAAAACATCAGATGGTGGCAAGCAGAGGAAGCGGAGGAAGCGGAGGAAGCAGAGGGAGTTCAAAAATCCGATCTTATCTTTAATTATGTTGACCTAGTTATTAGTTAATGAATATTTAAGTAATATCTCTAAGCTGTTACAAAAAATCCAGAAAGTCCGGAAAAATAATTTCCCTAATCAAAAATTGAGAATAGGAAATTAAAATTTAGTAACAAGATCAAGTTTTCTAAAAATTTTAGGGCAAATTATAGATGAGTATCAATTAGCTTTAAAGGAAGTATTAGTCGTATGAAAAAAGGATCAAAAGCTGTTGCAGCACTTCTCGGTTTTAGCTCGCTCTTATTAACGCTGCCCGCTAAAGCCGACGCTCCTGCCCTGTATTGGTGGCGAGAAACGGTTAATTACAGCATAGCAGGTTGTTATAACCAAGCTGAACAAATCATGCGAGAACAAGGACTTCAAGATATTGAAGTCGGGAAAGAAGATGTTTATGGACATACTGATAATGCTGCGGTTGCCGTTTCCTGTTTTAAAAATGGTCGAGAAACCGTAGCCCTAATTATCGTCACGGGTTCAGATAATACTGAAGTAAAAAATCTTCGGGAAACCATCAAAAACGGTTTTTAGGGATTGACAGTTGCGAGATTAAGTTGCCTGATTCTTCAGCGATCGCAACTGTCAAACATCCAAGAAATCACAACCAGGGGGTGGGAGCGATTTAACGAGATGTCGACGAATAACTGCCTGATTCAGATTAAAAACTGGATGGAAAGCCTATAGGAGCCGAACCTCAATATGCCTCCTTTGCGTGAATGGTACTTTGTTCGTTTTGACGATCGCGCGATCGCGTTGCAAGTGAACCCACCAGACGGAGAGGCTTGGGAAGCAACGATTCCATGGGAGCGAATTAGCCGGATCTGCTTTAAGACGGGTGATTGGTTTGAGTCTAGTGAAATTTGGCTTCTTACTGACGATCGCCCAGAATGGTATGTCATTCCCACGGAAGTAGAGGGAGGGCAAGCTTTGTGGGACAAGATTCTGGAAAGAAAGTTGTATCACGGTGAAGTTGCCATTGATCTGCCAGCAACGATAGTAGAGGCTGACGCATTGCCTCTTGATTCTCCCGAACAACTGCCGGAACTAGAGGGCGAGACGCTGCTCCTGACTTGGGATCAAATCCAATCCGACAGCATTATTCTTCATGGGGACGTGATTATCTGGCGGGAAAGGACTGGCTGGGAAGTGTACGATCGCTTCGAGGAGATTGCTATTATCCTCAAACGCAAGTATGGAAAGCGTTTAGTTGATATCTTGCCAACAGCAAGAAGTCTGTTCGCGTTGTACGGAGACAGCACAGCAGCATCCTTTCACGTTACCTCCGTTAGGGAATCGATAGTTAAGGAAATTAAGATTGATGCGCTACTACGTTGATCGTCAGTGATTAAACAGTATTAATTTCTAATAATCCAGACGGCGGTGTAATTTCTACCCGACCTACTTGCAGATCAACGACGGGAACAATCTCTTTGACAAACGGAATCAAAACCGTTTCTGGCTTCGGTGCTTTGGGAGATTTTCCTCGCTTGTTAGTTTTGGGGGTAGCTTCAGCATCCGGAAGACTGGGTGTCTCTGCTGTAGGCTTCGCGGGTGAGTGTAGCTGTACTTCTAGCAAATCGTTACCCGCCGGAATGACCGCGACAACAACGCCAATATTTTCCCCTGTTAGCTGGTGAAAAACTTCTAAGCCGATTAAATCGAGAATATGATATTCATCTTCTGCGAGTTGGGGGCGATCGCTCTCTGGCACCATTAATACACTACCCCGCAATCCCTCTGCCTGAGTCCGGTCTTCTACCCCCGCCAATTCCACGGCGTAGATACCCTTTCCCGGAATAAACCGTCCCCCTAACAACTCAATCGGCTGTGGTTCTGTTTCACCAGGTCGCAGTAACCAGCGCTGTCCGGGTTCCTCAAAGCGTTCTGGAAAATCTGAGTTTGGATAAACTCGCACCTCACCCTGCATCCCTTGAGGAGCAACAATCGTACCAATTTCTAACCAATCATTCATTCGTTTTTGATTTGAGATCTGAGATTTGGGAGAGTCCCTATCACTAAACGCTGGGGACTGAAAGCATTTTTTGATGATTAAACAAAAACTCTTATACTCTAGAGCGTACTGAATTTGATCCGTCAGAGCAATCTGTTTATCCGGCTGCTTTGTCAGCTACAGGATGTTGCCCATAATACGGGAGTACCTCTGACCAATGGGGACGCTTTCCCTGTTGCCAATCTAGATAGGCAAGTTCTAAGAGGCTAGAAACAGAGTTACCTAATCCAGCCGCAGTCGGAATTTCAATCAGATGGTCAACCGAGAAGCTAGCGAGAGTTTGCTGCCAAGTTGCCGGTTTCATCACATTATCCGGCAAGATTTGAGTTAACCCAGCCCCCGTTGCGGAGATTTGATAAATGGCTGTAAATAATTGTTCTCGTTGTGCTGGCATTTGCACAGCGATCGCGTAATTTTGATGGGTGCCTGCCAACGATTGCTGTTGGTTCCATACCACAGCCGCTAAAGTAGAAATTCCAAATAGCGGAATATTGAGTTGTTGTGCCATCGTCCGGGCAGTCACGACCCCAATTCGAGTGCCTGTAAAGCTACCAGGACCGATTGCTACTGCCATAAAGGTGAAATCTACCCAAGTCTGAGGCTGAATAAATTCAACTAAATAGGAGTGTAAATGAGTTGATAAATCTCGTCCTAACTCCCAACTTTGACAGCGAGAATCCCCAGCAAAGTTACTGATGGTTAACCCTAATTCTGAGCTACTTGTGTGAATTCCTAAACTATATTGAGGGCGAACCATACTATTTGATATTTGAGATGAGGACTGATTAAAATACAGAACTTACGCAAATCATGGTCATAAACATCATGTGTAGGGGCAACCACGGGGGGATTGCCCCTACATCTATGATCTGTGGCTAAGTCCTGAAATAAATACTTTAGACAGTGTTCCCAGGGAAATCAAATGACTCTGCATTATTCATATCGCCAAATCTTAATCGTTTTATCCTGAGATCCACTAGCGATCGCGCTACTATCTGAACTGATGGCGATAGAGTTCACAGCATCTGTATGTCCATTGAGAGTATAGAGCAGTTCACCTGTACCAGGATGCCAGATTTTGAGCGTCTGATCAGCACTACCACTGAGGAACAGGCGACCGTTAGTACTAATGGCGACTGAGTTAACGCTACCTGTATGTCCTGTGAGAGTGTGCAACAGTTCGCGAGTGCCTAAATGCCAAATTTTGAGCGTTTGATCTTCGCTACCACTGACCAGGATTTGACCGCCAGGACTGATTGTGATTGCTTTAACTGACTGAGAATGTCCTAAGAGGTTTTGACTAATTTCACCTTTGCTTAAATCCCAAATTTTGATAGTTTGATCAGCGCTACCACTGGCTAGAATCTTGCCTGTATTGTTGAAGGCGATCGCCTGCACAGCACTATGATGCCCCGATAAAGTACAGAGTAGAGTAGGCGACATCCCTAGCCCTAAATTCCAAAGCTTAATCGTTCTGTCAGCGCTACCACTCGCTAGCAGCTGTCCATCTGGGCTAATTGCAATACACTGAATCCAGCCAGAATGACCCTTGAGGGTATGCAGCAGTTCTCCAGTTTCCCAATCCCAAAGCTTAATCGTATGATCCCAGCTACCGCTAGCTAGCATTCCCTTGGGGAGAAAGGCAACGGCATTCACTAAGCTAGAGTGTCCTGATAATGTGCAGAAACAGACAGACGTTTCTAGATGCCAAAGTTTAATTGTATTATCTGCACTAGCACTGGCTAAGATTTCTCCCTTGGGACTGAAGGCGATCGCATACACAGAACTACCATGTCCAAATAGAGTGCTAACACACGTCCAAGTGGGTGTTAGGGATTTCATCGCCTCTGCAACAGCCGGGAGTGCTATTTTTTGTTGCGGCTGAAGGTGTTGAAGGATTTCTTCGGCTGACTGGTAGCGTTGATTCACACTACTAGCTACCATTTTGTCTAGAATTTGACACAAATCTGGATGAATGGGATGACTCAAGTAATCTCGCCAGACCCAAGTTCCTTCCCAACTATTAAATAAATCAAAAGGATGAATTCCTGTCAGTAAATGAATACAGGTAACGCCTAAGCTGTATAAATCACTGGCAAATAAAGCTTTGCCAATCAGTTGTTCGGGAGCCGTGTAAGCCGCCGAACCAATCAGCGTTCCCGTTTTGGCTAAGGCTGTTTTTGTAGTAATTTTCGCTGCCCCAAAATCAACCAGAATCAATTGCTGATCAAGACGACGAATGAGATTTTCTGGGTTGATATCTCGGTGAATTACTCCCTGATTATGAACAAACTGCAAAACGGGCAAGAGTTCATTCAGAAGTTGCCGAATTTGAGTTTCACTAAAAGCGCCCTCATCCGTCATTTGTTGAGCTAAAGTTTGTCCCTGAATAAAAG
>Ga0164305_10000314_pt1 | contig 17611 bp, 18 predicted proteins | sample Whisoiple_237_MG_FD_110215 | JGI IMG/M metagenome (GOLD analysis project Ga0164305, IMG submission 110215) | Soil microbial communities amended with pyrogenic organic matter from upstate New York, USA - Whitman soil sample_237_MG | ecosystem: Environmental > Terrestrial > Soil > Agricultural...
ACGGACGATGCCGCCGCGACGGGCGGCGATCTGGATGATGCCGCCCTCGACGTCGACCTTGCCGTTGGCGATGGCCGCATAGGGGCTTTCGACCTTGGTCGCCGCAGCCTTCTCCTGCTCGGCCTTCTTGGCCTTGCCGGCGCTTTGCATGAACAGGAAGCCGGCGACGAGCACGACGACCAGCAACACGCCGATCCAGAGCCATTTGTTTTTGAGGAAGCCGGGCATGTCGATGGTCCTTGGGGTCGTCAGTGCGAAGCCAGCGTGGCGTCGGGATTGGGAATGCGGCGTTGGTCGTCGATGATCACGCCGTCCTCGATCTTGATGACCCGGTCGGCCCATTCCTCGAGGCGTGGATCGTGGGTCACGCAGATCACCGCGGCGCCGTGTTCGGTGGCGGCGCGGCGCAGCAGGCGGATGACGATCTGACCGTTCTCGCCGTCGAGCGCGGAGGTCGGTTCGTCGGCGAACAGGATCTGCGGATTCTTGGCGAGGGCGCGCGCGATGGCGACGCGCTGCTTCTCGCCGCCGGAAAGAGCGGAGGGCCGTTGATGCAGGCGCGGACCCAGACCCACCTCCTCCAGCGTCAGCTTCGCCTGACGGCGGGCGTCGCTCTTGGACAGGCCCTGGAATTTCAGCACCGTCTCGACCTGCTGCAGGGCGGTCAGGGCGGGGAAGAGGTTGAATCCCTGGAAGATGAAGCCGCAGTGATCGAGGCGGAACCGGTCAATCTTGCCGGAGGACAGCTTCCAGAGATCATCGACATCGAGCGTGTCGACGCGGCCTTCCTCGGGGCGGAGGAGGCCTGACAGGGCGGCGATCAGGGTCGACTTGCCGGAGCCGGACGGGCCCATGACCATGGTCAGGTCGCCGTGGCAGGCGTCGAAGTCCACGCCCTTCAGCACCTCGACGAAGGTCTTGCCGGACTTGAACCGTTTGACGAGGCCCTTGGCCTCGATGGCGAAGTCGCCGTGCTTGCCGTGAACCCGGGTCGTGGTCATCGCAGCAGATCCGCGGGCTGGCTGTTCTTGAGAATGCCGAGCGACAGCGCGCCCGAAACCATGGCGATGAGGACGAGGCCGCCCCCGACGATGATCAGGACCACGACCGGCAGGGCGATGATGACGGCGTTGGCGGCCGCGAGCAGGGAGACCAGCCAGGTCAGGAAGAAGGCCCCGATGACGCCGACGCAGCCGACCCAGAAACTCAGCTCCATGACGATGCGGCGGAGCGACCCCATGCCGACGCCGAGCGCCCGCAAAGAGGCGAACTCCTTGATGTTGGCCATGATGGCGCCGCGCAGGGTCTGCCAGGTGATGGTGACGCCGATGATCACGCCCAGCACCACGCAGCCGCCGAGGATGATGACGATGATCCCCTCGTCGAACATTCCCGCGGCGTTGGCGTCGGCCAGTTCCTGGCGGGTCCAGGCGTGCCATTCGCCATTCCCCATGGTGTTCAGCTGGGCTGCGACGAGCTGGGCCCGGGCCGGATCACGCAGCTTGACCATCAGGGGACCGACCTGGGGTCCGGTGTCGGCCTGGCCGAGCATGCGCAGGGTGTCGCGCGACATGACGATGGTCGGCTGCATCATGTTGGGATAGCCGCGGGTGATCCCCACGACCGTGACCGTCTGGCCGTTGTAGAGAGCCTTGTCGCCCAGCTTGACGCCCAGCGGTTTGAGGGCGGTCTCGTCGATCGCGACCGTGTAGGGCTGACGCAGGGCGTCGATCAGTTCCTGGGAATAGTCGACCGGAATGGTCGGGGCGCCGTCCGTCGTGTCGATGATCCGGGTGGCGACGAACTGCATACGCGGCGCGCCTTGCCGCGCGCGGTCGGCCTGCGACATGGTCGGGTCCACGTTCTTGACCGACTGGAACGAGCCGCCGGCGCCGTCCAGCGCCTGGACCTCGGCCACCTCGGGGTGGTTGTAGACCAGCGGGATGAAGCGCCGCGGCACGCCCGAGGGGCCGTCGCCGAGCCGCTTGGCCCCCGGACGCATGACCATGATGTCGGCGCGCGAACGCTCGATCTGCGCGGTGAAGCCCTTGCCGATGCCGATGAAAACGCCGGTCATGGCCAGCACCAGCAGGCCGGAAAGCGCAAGCGCCATCACGGCCGCCATATAGCGCCGCCACTCGTACAGCAGCGTGGAGAGGGCAAGCGACATTGGTAAGGACAGATCCCCGAGCGATTGCCGCTATGTGACGACGCCTGTGGTTGTAACCAAGTTAAATCGGGGTAAGGCGACCAGCGTTACGCGTTCGTGAGCTGCGCATGACGCGGATGGACGGCGTCGGTTCATCGGGTCTAGATAATTACAACGGTGGGCGATTAACGCCCGACCCGGGAGATTTCGCAGAATGCAGCTTCGTTCGCTTCGCGCCGCCGTCTCGGCGACCGCCTCGATTGTCGCCGTCGCAGGCGCCATGGCCATGATGGCCGCCCCCTCCTCGGCCAAGGCCGACGAAGGCATGTGGACCTTCGATAACTTCCCGATCAAGACGGTGAACGACAAATACGGCACCCACATCGATCAGGCTTGGCTGGACCGGGTCCGCAACGCCGCTGTCCGCATCCAGGGTTGCTCGGCCTCCTTCGTCTCGCCCGAGGGCCTGATCCTGACCAACTGGCACTGCGTCGTCGGCTGCTCGCAGGAACTGTCCACGAACGAGCAGGACTACGTGAAGAACGGCTTCCTGACCGCGACCCGGGAGGAAGAACGGCGCTGCCCCGGGCAGACGGCCGAGGTGCTGGTCGACATCGTCGACGTGACCGACCGGGTGCAGGGCGCCGGCGCCGGGCTGGAAGGCGCCGCCTTCAACGCGGCCCGCACGGCCGAGACCGACAAGATCCAGACCGAAGCCTGCGCCGGCGATGCGAAGTTCAGCTGTCAGGTGATCAGCTTCTATCGCGGCGGCCGCTACGCCATGTACAAGTTCCGCAAATATGACGACGTGCGGCTGGTGTTCGCCCCCGAAAACCAGGCGGCCTTCTTCGGCGGCGACCCCGACAATTTCAACTTCCCGCGCTATGCTCTCGATACGGGCTTCCTGCGCGCCTACGAGAACGGCCAGCCGGTCGCCACGCCCAACTTCCTCAAGTGGAACCCGAACCCGCCCAAGGAAGGCGACGTGACCTTCGTGGCCGGCAACCCCGGCTCGACCTCGCGCCTGCTGACCATGAGCCAGCTGGAGCGGCTGCGCGACCAGCAGCTGCCGGTCACCCTGATCCAGAACTCGGAACTGCGGGGCCGCCTGCTGGAATATTCGCTGACCGGCGACGAGGCCAAGCGGCTGTCGTTCGATCCAATCTTCGGCCTCGAGAACAGCTTCAAGGTCTACTACGGCCAGGAAGGCGCGCTGACCGACCCGGCCTTCATGAACGCCAAGCGTGAAGCCGAGGACGAGCTGCGGGCCCGCGTCGCGGCCGACCCGGCCCTGCTGCAACAGATCGGCGACCCGTGGGGCGACCTGGAACGGGTGCAGGCCACGGCCCGCGACCTGTACCTGCCCTACCGCCAGCTGGAGCAGTCGGCTGGCGGCGGCTCGCAGCTCTACGCCATGGCGCGGACGATCGTGCGGGCGTCGAAGAACACGACGATGACGGACGCGCAGCGCGCGCGTCTGGCCGCCGCAGTGGGCGCCGAAACGCCGATCGCCACCGACATGGAGAAGATCCGTCTGCGCTACTGGCTGTCCAAGACGCGCGAATATCTGACGGTCGATAATCCGCAGGTGAAGGCCATGCTGGGACGCGAAAGCCCCGAAGGCCTGGCCGAGCGGCTGATCTCGAACACCCGGATGGCCGACGCCGCCTTCCGGGCCCAGGCCGCCGGCATGACCACGGCGCAGCTGGCCGAGGCCGATCCCCTGCTGGCCTTCATCATCGCCAATGACGACGCCGCCAAGGCGATCGGCGACCGCTGGAACGCCGAGGTCAACGCCCCGACCGCCCGCGCCGCCGAAAAGGTCGCCCAGGCCCGGTTCGCGGCCTACGGGACCAATCTGTATCCCGACGCCACCTTCTCGCTGCGCCTGTCCTACGGCCAGGTCGCGGGCTGGACCTATCGCGGCGTGACCGTGCCGGCCTTCACCTACATGGGCGGGCTGTACGAGCGGGCCACCGGCGCCGAGCCCTTCAACGCGGCGCAGGCCTTCATCGACAACGAGAGCCGGGTCAACAAGGACACGGTCTATGACTTCTCCTCGACCAACGACATCATCGGCGGCAACTCGGGCTCGCCCGTGATCAACGCCGACGGCGAGGTGATCGGCGCGGCCTTCGACGGCAACATCCATTCGCTTGGCGGGTCGTACGGCTATGACGGCGAACTGAACCGCACGGTGACGGTGTCGACCGCCGCCATCACCGAGGCCCTGCGCCACATCTATCCGCAGCCGCGCCTGCTGCGGGAACTGGGCGTTCGGTAACTTCCCTTCTCCCCTTGCGGGAGAAGGCAGCCGGGCGAAGCGAGGTCGGATGAGGGGTCGTACGGTCTTGCCGTGCGACCCCTTCGTCATTCATGGTCCGGGCGTCCAATGGGTCCCGTAAGCGCGACCCCTCATCCGACCCGCTGCGCGGGCCACCTTCTCCCGCAGGGGGAGAAGGACAGGAGTTATTGATGCGTCACCTTACCCCCGCCCTCGCCGCCGCCCTTCTCACCCTCGCCGCCGGCGCCGCCCGAGCGGACGAGGGTATGTGGACCTTCGACAACTTCCCCATCGCCCGCGCCAATGCGGCCCTCGGGACACACATCGATCAGGCTTTCCTGGACCGGGTGCGGCTGAGCTCGGTCAAGTTCGGCGGCTGCTCGGCGGGCCTCGTCTCGGGCGAGGGGCTGGTGATGACGAACAATCACTGCGTCGCGACCTGCGTGGCCAATCTGTCGACCCAGGCGGTCAACTACGCCGAGACCGGCTTCACGCCGCGCAGCCGTGAAGAGGAGCTGAAATGCCCCGGCGGCACGGCCGAGATCCTGACCGACATCACCGACGTCACCGAACGGATGCACGCGGCGGGCGCCGGTCTGGAAGGCCAGGCCTTCACCCAGGCGCGGGACGCCGAGGCCGGCCGGATCGAGCAGGAGGCTTGCGGCGCCGCGACGGACAAGCGCTGCCAGGTCGTGACCCTGTACCGTGGCGGCCAGTTCAAACTCTACACCTACAAGAAATACACGGACGTCCGACTGGCCTTCGCGCCCGAGGACCGGGCGGCGACCTTCGGCGGCGATCTGGACAATTTCAGCTTCCCCCGCTTCGCCATCGATGCGGCCTTCATCCGCCTGTACGAGAACGGCGCCCCGGCGGCGACGCCCGTCCACTTCAAATGGAACGCCGACAAGCCGGTGGAAGGCACGCCCGTCTTCGTCTCGGGCAGCCCCGGCGCGACACAGCGGCTGCTGACACAGGAGCAGTTGTTCACGATCCGCGACGTGGTCCTGCCGATGGACCAGCTGCTGGCCTCGGAACTGCGCGGGCGGCTGATCCGGTTCTCTGAAGAGAGCGAGGAAAACGCCTTCATCGCCATGGACCCGATCGTCGGGCTGGAGAACACCTACAAGCGCGGCCTGGGCCGGATGCGGGCGCTGGTCGATCCGGGCTTCATGGCGACGCGGGCGGCGGGCGAGGCGGACTTCCGCCAGCGCTACGCCGCCGGGGCCGCAACCGGCGCCGATCCGTGGTCCGAGCTGGCGGCCGTCCAGCCGATCATACGCGAGACCTATGCGCCCATGGCCCTGCTGGAAGGCGGGACGGGCGCCGGCACGACGCCGGTGGCCGGCGGCTCGCAGCTTTTCCTGTGGGCGCGGACGCTGGTGCGCGGCGCGCAGGAGCGGGAGAAGGCCTCGGCCGAACGCCTGCCCGAGTTCGCCGACAGCCGGCTGGCCGCGGTGCAGTCCGGTCTGTTCGCAGAGCGGCCGGTCTATGCGTCGCTGGAACAGGTCCGCATGGAATGGTGGCTGTCCAAGACGCGCGAATGGCTGACGGTCGACAATCCCGCGGTTCGCGGCCTGCTGGGCAAAGAGTCGCCGGAAGGCCTGTCGGAGCGGCTGGTCAGCGGCACGAAACTGGCTGATCCCGCCGTGCGGCGCGCGCTGTGGGAGGGCGGTCTGGCCGCCATTCAGGCGTCGGACGATCCGATGATCCAGTATCTGCTGTCGATCCAGGACGAGACCCGCGCCGCGCGTTCGGACTGGGAGAACCGGGTGCAGGCGCCGACCGACCGGGCCTCGGAACGGCTGGCCGCCGCGCGGTTCGCCGCCTATGGCGACGCCGTCTATCCGGACGCGACCGGCACGCTGCGTCTGACCTACGGCAAGATCGAGGGCACGGACGTTCCGGGCCAGCGGTTCGGCCCCTTCACCACCTTCAACGGCCTGTGGGACCGGGCGACCGGCGCGGCGCCGTTCGATGTCGCGCCGAAGCTGCTGGCCGCGAAGGACCGTATCGACGGCGATACGGTGCTGGACATGGCCGTGTCGTCGGACACCATCGGCGGCTCGTCCGGCTCGCCCGTGGTCAATGCGGCGGGCGAGATGGTCGGGGCCAATTTCGACTCCACTGTCCTGACCCAGCGCAACGCCTATGGCTATGACCGCAACGTCAACCGCTCGGTGATCGTGACCACCGGCGCGGTGACGGTGGCGCTGCGGGATGTGTACGGGATGGCCGGGCTGGTGCGGGAGCTGGGGGTTCGGTAACCGCGCGCCTCTCCCTCCCCTGCATGGGGAGGGAGAACGCAAATCAGAGCTGGCTCATCTTCTGCTGGGCCTTCGAGAAATACTGCCAGCCGGTCCAGAGTGTGACGATGGCGGCGATCCAGATCAGGATGTAGGCGAAGGTCTGGAAGTGCGGCTGCCATTCCAGCGGCAGGCCGAAGCCGTCCCACAGCAGGGCGACCTGCAGGGCGCCGAGGGCGATCATCTGCAGAACGGTCTTCCACTTGGCTAGCAGGGTGACCGGCAGCTTGACCTTGCCGGCCACGGTCTCGCGCAGGGCCGAGACGGCGAACTCGCGGAACAGGATCAGGCCGCAGGGAATGGCGATCTGCGGCAGGGCGCCCCAGGCCAGGACGCCGAGGACGGCGCCCGTCACCAGAATCTTGTCGGCGATGGGATCCAGAATGGCCCCCCAGCGCGTCGTGGCGTGCCAGCGCCGCGCCAGATAGCCGTCGACCCAGTCGGTCGAGGCGGCCACCACGAAGATGACGAAGGCCGTGCGGCCGAACCGGAACTGGTCGTCGGGGCTCAGATACTCCGACAGGAAGGGAATGCCCTGCGGCGCGGCCCCCGCCAGGATCAGGAACATGATGACCCCCGCGATCAGGCGCAGGCCGGTCAGGATGTTCGGAATGGGATTGGCGTGGGGATTGGGTGTCATAAGGGCGCTCCGATACCTCAACGCGATCTGCCACGCTTCGCTGCATGAAGCGAGGCGGTTGGTCCTGACGACCTAGTCCAGCACCTCGAACCGGGCGCCGCGCAGGGAGCGCAGGATGCCGTCGGCGATGCCGAAATGGACCCCGCTGAGCGCCAGCGTCCCCGCCGCCTCGCGTTCGGCGATCCACGGGAAGGTGCGCAGATTGTCCAGCGACAGGCGGACCACCGCCTCCTCGGCCATCTGCATCAGGTCCTCGGGCGGGCATTCCTCGCAGACCCGGCGGACGGCCGCCCTGCCCTGCGCTACCCAAGGGGCGACGAAGTCCTGACAATCGGCCGGCGCGCCGTGGATCATGGCGTTCACGCCGCCGCACAGGGCGTGGCCCATGACCATGATGCGCGAGACGTTCAGAACCTTGACCCCGAACTCGAGCGCCGCCGAGACGCCGTGCAGATGGCCGTCGGGCTCATAGGGCGGGACGAGGTTGGCGACGTTTCGGACCACGAACAACTGGCCCGGCGCCGCGTCGAAAATCAGGGCCGGGTCGGCGCGGCTGTCGGAACAGGCCACGATCAGGGTGTGGGGCTTCTGCCCCTTTTCAGCGAGAGCCTCGTACTCGGCCTTCGCTTCGGCCCAGTGGCCTTCGCGAAAGCGGCGGTATCCGGAGATCAGGGCGTCGCGGGATTCGTCGGACATGACCGTGCTTTAGGCCGACTTCGCGAAGGACGAAAGCCCGTGAACCCCGACTCGTCAGCGGGTCCCGGTGCGCCAACCCTCGCTGTCGTATTCCATGTAGTCGGCGACGCCCTCGGCCTGGGCTTCGCCGTAGTAACGGCTGACCACGTGCAGAGCCGCGTCGACGCCCGAGGTCAGTCCACCGGCGCTGATGAAGCGGCCGTTGTCGACCCAGCGGCGGCCCCGAACCAGTTCGACCTTTGGAAACTCGGTGGCGAAGCTGTCGTAGAAATCGTGATGGGTGGCGGCCTTGAGGCCATCAAGCAAACCCGTTCGCGCCAGGAGGAAAGCGCCGGTACAGACCGACATGACCACGTCTGCGCCCGGCGCTACGCTGCGAATCCAGTCGAGCTTCGCTTCGTCCCGGCCGCGGCCCTGCGCGCCCATGACCAGCACCTGAGGTTGGGGGGCGTCGGCGAACGTATGGTCGACCATGATCTTCAGGCCGGCGGTCGCCGTCACCGGACCAATCGCCGGGCCCACCGTGTACAGGCGAAAGCCGGGAGGGTTGTTATCCTGAAAGGTTTCCCATGGCCCGGCGATGTCCATGACGTTGGCGCCCTGGTCGATGAGGAAGGCGACCCGAACGGGATCCCCCGCAGCGGGCGTCGGCGGCTGGGCGCCGGCGGGCGCCGGCCGGGACGCGCGGGCGGCCGCAACGGTCGCGCCTCCGGTCGCCGCGGCTCCGGCGGAAAGCTTCAACAACAGGCGTCGATCGATGGGCATCGTTGAATCTCCAAATCGCCGCGCTGGAGCGGCAAGTCACGCTAAGGCGCCCGCCCGCGGCGGCGACAGGTCGCGTCCCCGACGAATTCGGACACGGGGGCTTCCGGAAACGTCGGGCGCAGGATCAGATGTCCGCATCAGAGGACTGGACATGCAGGCGCGCAGAATCGGCATCGTCGGGTTCGACGGCATGATGGCTCTGGACGCGGTGGGACCGGCGGACGTTTTCCACGCCGCCAATCCGCGGAACCGCGCGGGGCCGCCCCGGTACGAGGTGGTGATCATCGGCGAGCGCGCAGGTCGGTTCGCGACCGAGGCCGGGCTGTACCTGCACGCCGCCGTTGATTTCGCGACCGCGCCGGAGCTGGACACCCTGATCATCCCGGGCGGCGAGGGCCTGCGCACCCGGACGTCGGCGGGGCTGGTCGACTTCATCAGGCGGCGGGCGAGCTCCACGCGGCGGGTGGCGTCGGTCTGCACCGGAATCTACGCCCTCGCCGCCACGGGACTGCTGGATGGACGGCGCGCGACGACGCACTGGGGCCACGTGGCCCCCGTGCGCGCACTATTCCCCGCGGTGAATCTGCAGGCCGACGCCATCTTTCTGCGCGACGGACGCTTTTTCAGCTCAGCCGGCGTGACGGCGGGAATCGATCTGGCGCTGGCGATGGTCGAGGACGACTACGGGCCGGCGCTCGCGCTGGAGGTCGCACGCGAACTGGTGGTCTTCTTCAAGCGGCCCGGCGACCAGCATCAATATTCGGCCCAGCTGAGAACCCAGGCCCGGAGCGGCGACCGCTTTGCCGATCTGGCGGCATGGATGCCGGACCATCTGGCGGACGACCTGTCGATCGAGGCGCTGGCGGCGCGGGTCCATCTGAGCCCCCGCCAGTTCGGCCGCCGCTTCCGGGCGCAGTTCGGAGAGGCGCCGAGCGCGCACGTTGTCCGACTGCGCATGGAGACCGCCGCGCGCCTGCTGGCGGGCTCGCGCCAGACTGTCGATTCCGTGGCGGCCGCCGTCGGCTATCGCGGCGAGGACGTCTTCCGCCGCGCCTTTTTCCGCTACCATGGCGTGACGCCGGGCCTCAACCGGGCCGAGCCGGCCGACCCGGGACCGCTCACGCCTTCCTGAAGAAGGCGTGGATGCGTTCGGCCATGGGCTGGTTGATGCCCTCGACCTTCACCAGATCGACCACCGAGGCGCGGCCGACGCCCTTGGCGGAGCCGAAGGCGTGCAGAAGGGCCTTCTTGCGGCCGGGGCCGACGCCCTCGATTTCGTCGAGCGGGTTCTTCTTGATGTCCATCGAGCGGCGGGTGCGGTGGGCGCCGTTGGCGAAGCGGTGCGCCTCGTCGCGCAGGCGCTGGATGTAGTAGAGGGCCGGCGATTTCAGCGGCAGCATGAAGGGCGGCTTGCCCGGCATGAAGAACCGCTCCAGCCCGGCGTCACGGTCCGGGCCCTTGGCCACGCCGACGGCGGTGATGTCGTCCAGACCCAGATCGGCCAGCACGGCCAGAACCTCGGCCAGCTGGCCCGCGCCGCCGTCGATCAGAAGCAGGTCGGGACGGACCACCTCCTCGCCGGCTTCCTCGTCCTTCACAAGGCGCGAGAAGCGGCGCCGCATGACCTCGCGCATCATGCCGTAGTCATCGCCGGGGGTCAGGTCCTCGCCCCGGATGTTGAACTTGCGGTACTGGGATTTCTGGAAGCCCTCCGGCCCGGCCACCACCATGCCGCCGACGGCGTTGGTGCCCTGGATGTGGGCGTTGTCGTAGATCTCGATCCGCTCGGGGCGGCTGTCCAGACCGAAGGCCTCGCAGACCTCGTCGAGGATTTTGCCCTGGGCCGACCCCTCGGCCATCTTGCGGCCCAGCGCCTCGCGGGCGTTGGTCAGGGCGTGGTCGACAAGGGCCAGCTTTTCGCCGCGCCGCGGGTTGGCGATCTCGACCTTGCGCTCGGCCTTCATCGAGAAGGCCTCTTCCAGCAGCTCCAGTTCGTGCGGGCGGACGTTGGACAGGACCAGGCGCGGGATCGGCTTGTCCTCGTAGAACTGGCCGAGGAAGGCGGCGAGGATTTCGGGGTCGGTGTCGGTTCTGTCGACGCGCGGGAAATAGGCGCGACCGCCCCAGTTCTGACCGCCGCGATAGAAGAAGACCTGGACGCAGGCCTGACCGCCCTCGCTGAACAGGGCGAAGACGTCGGCCTCGGCCACGCTGTCGGCGCTGACGGAGTTCTCCATGGCGATGGCGGACAGGGCGCGGATGCGGTCGCGGACGCGGGCGGCCTGTTCGTAGTCCATGGCCTCGGCGGCGGCGCTCATCTCGTCGGACAGGCGGGCGATGACCGCGCGCGACTTGCCCTTCAGAAAGGCCGAGGCCTCGTCGACCAGACCGGCGTAGTCCTCGAGCGAGATGAGGCCGGTGCAGGGCGCCGAGCAGCGCTTGATCTGATGCAGCATGCAGGGGCGGGTCCGGGTCTCGTAGACGCTGTCCGAGCAGGAGCGGAGGAGGAACGCCTTCTGCAGGGTGTTCAGCGTCCGGTTCACCGCCCAGGTCGAGGCGAAGGGGCCGAAATAGTCGCCGGGCGTGGTGTGGGCCCCGCGATGCTTGCGAACCTGGGGCGCGCGGTGATCCTTGCGGATCATCAGCTCGGCGAAGGACTTGTCGTCGCGCAGCACCACGTTGAAGCGTGGCTTCAGCTGTTTGATGAAGCTGGATTCCAGCAGCAGGGCCTCGGTCTCGGAGGCGGTGATGACTAGCTCCATCGACCGGGTCAGGGAGACCATCAGGCCGATGCGCTGGGTGTGGAAGCGGCCTTGGGCGTACTGGAGGATGCGTTTCTTGATGGACCGCGCCTTGCCCACATAAAGGCAGGTCCCGTCCTCGCCATACATCCGGTAGACGCCCGGCTTGTCGGGCGCCCGCCGCGCCTCGTCGCGGATCAGGTCGGCCGCGACCAGGGCGGTCGACGGCGAATCGGCTGGCAGGGTCTCCTCGGTCATCGGGACCGATATAGGCCTAGAAGCGGCGGACCATAAGGACGCCGGCCAGAACCAGGGCGACGCCGGCGGCGCGCCCGAGGCTGATCGGGTGCTGCGGCGCGCCGAAGGCTCCGAAATGGTCGAGGATCAGGCCGACCAGCAGCTGTCCAGCGACCATCAGGGTGATGGTCAGGGCGACGCCCAGACGCGGCACGCCCCAGGCGGCGGCGACGACGAAGATCGCGCCGTACAGACCGCCGATCCAGACGTACCAGGGCAGGGCCCGGGCGGCCGTCACATCCGGCCGGGTCTGCAGGATCAGGGCGACGATCCCGAGCGCCGCCGTTCCGACGGCGAAAGAGACAAAGGCGGCGTTCACCGGAGACCCCATGGCGCCCATCAGCCTGGCGTTCGTAGGAGCCTGAAGGGCGGTGGCGCCGCCCGCGAGGATGACGGCGATCATGGAGAAGAATGCGGGGTTCATCCGTCGGCTGTATCACCCCGGCCCGCGCGCCGCACCGACAAGATTTCGGCCGCGTGCAACGATCCACGGCCGGCCGTCCTTGAACAGCGGGACGCGGCGCTTTATTGCGGCGTCAACCAAGGAGCGTTTCATGCTGGCCCTCTACATCATCTTCGGCTTCGTCGGCGTTCTGGCCGTCATCAACTTCATCGAGTTCGGCCGGGTTGACTGACTTTCCGGCCCGATCTGGCGCCGCGCTGGTCACCGGCGGCGGCAAGCGGATCGGGCGCGCGATCGCCCTTGAGCTGGCGCGGGCCGGCTTTGACGTCGTCATCCACTATCGCGCGTCGGAAGACGCGGCCGAGGCCGTGGCCGGCGAGGTGCGCGCGCTGGGCCGCAAGGCCGCGACCTTACGGGCCGATCTGGCCGTCGAGGCGCAGGTGCGGACGTTGGTCCCCGCCGCCGCAAAGGCCATCGGCGGGCCGCTGGCCGTGCTGGTCAACAACGCCTCTGTCTTCGAGGACGACCGGGTCGGTTCGCTGGGGCGCGAGAGCTGGGACGCCCATATCGAGACCAATCTGCGCGCGCCGATCGTGCTGGCCGAGGCCTTCGCCGTACAGGCGCCCGATGGATCGGCCATCGTCAACCTGCTGGACCAGCGGGTGCTGAAGCCCGACCCGCGCTTCATTTCCTACGCCCTGTCGCGCAACGGCCTGTGGTGGGCGACGCGGACGCTGGCGCAGGCGCTGGCCCCACGCATCCGGGTCAATGGCGTCGGCCCCGGCCCGACCCTGCCCTCGGTGCATCAGAGCGCCGATGATTTTGAAGCCGAGGCCCGGGCCGTGCCGCTGCAACGCGCCGGCAGTCCCGAGGCGGTCGCTTCGGCGGTGCGCTGGCTGGTGGACGCCGAACTGGTGACCGGCCAGATGATCGCCGTCGACGGGGGCCAGCATCTGGCCTGGCAGACCCCGGACATCGTGGAGTAGGCCGTGAGCGTAACCCCCCTGCCCGCAACCGGCGCCACCGCTCCCCGTCTGGAGGGGCTGACCGTCTTCGTGCGCGGACTGACGCTCGAGGCCGGGATCGGCATTCACGACCATGAGCTGGGCCGGCTGCAGCGGCTGATCATCGACGTGACGCTGGAACTGACGCCCGCGCCGGTCGAGCGGCTCGGCGACACCGTCAACTATGAGACCGTGGCCGCCGCCGCGCGCGCCATCGTCGCGGACGGCCACGTCGGTCTGGTCGAGACCTTCGCCCATCGGCTGGCCGTCGCCTGTCTGGCTGACACGCACGTGCGCCGCTGCACGGTGCGGATCGAGAAGCCGGGCGCGCTGGAGGGCGCCGCCGCGCCGGGCTGCGAGGTCGTGCTCGCGCGCTAGGCGGTCGGTAGTTGCGCGGGGCGCGGCGGCCCGTCATTACTTGGATCAAGACGACAAGGACCCGTTGATGGCCGAACCGGGCGATCCCTCGAACACAGACGATCTGGACGACCTGATCGGCTTCGCCTCGCCGGCGTCGTTGCAGGGTCACACCCGCGACCAGGAGGTGGAGCCCGGGCCCGTCGAGATTCCCGAGCCGGCGTTCGAGCCCGAGGTCCCTGCCCTTGAGCCCGAGCCAGAAATTCGGCCCGAGTCGCCGCCCGAGGTCCAACCGGAGCCCGAGCCGGACCTGTTCGCGACCCGCACGGTCTGGACCTCCGCCCCGGTCGAGCCCCGGCCGGAACCCGAGGCGGTCGCGCCTCGGCCCGCGCCTTTTTCCGAACCGGCGCCGAAGCCTGTCGAGACGCCGCCCGCGTTCCAGCGCTCCCCGGAGATCTCCATGAACCGCCGTCGCCGCGATCCCGGAGCGCACCTGCCGGGCGGGGGAATGGGTCTGTACGCCGTCTACGCCCTGATCCTGTTCGCCGTGCCGACCATGGGCGTGGCCGCAGTCATCGGCCTGCTGGCCGTGACGGGCCGGTCGGGACCCGAGGACGCCCTGTCGCGCTCGCACTTCATCTATCAGCAGCGGACGCTGTGGACCGCGGCCGTCGCGGCGGTGGCGGGGATCATCCTGCTGGCGGCGCCGTTCGCCCTGGGCGTGCCGATTCTGTTCCTTCTGGCGCTGTGGCTGGTGCTTCGCGGCGCTTCGGGCGTTTGGGCCCTGAAGTCCGGCCATGCGATCGCCGATCCGCGCGGCTGGTGGATCTGACGGAGAGACAACCGATGGCCGATGCGAAACCCGTCGCCGGTAAGGCGATTGAACCCCGCGCCGGCCATGAGTCCGAGGGCAAGCCCGCGGCCCTGATCGCCTGGGGTCTGTACATCCTGTCCCTGCCCAGCGCGAACCTGCTGGTCATTGTCGGCCTGATCGTCGCCTATGCCGGACGCGGCACGGCCACAGGCGTCGCCCGTGAGCATATCGAGGCGCAGATCCGCCTGTTCTGGTCGGTGTTCTGGTGGACCATCCTGCTGTGGGTCGGGATCGCCATCTGCCTGGCTAGTTTCTTCGTCGCAGCCCCGACGGGGATTGTGCTGATTCCACTGGCGCTTCTGCTGGGGCTGGCGCTGTTCTTCCTGACCGTCTGGTTCACGATCAAGAGCATCATCGGTCTGGTTCATCTGTTCGACGACAGGGCGCCCTGACCGGCTGAGGCAGCGGGGTCACGAATTCGGTGAAAACCCGGATTTCCTTGCCCTTTCGGGAACGCCCTTACGGCCGCCGTGTTCGCCCACTGTCCGCTGGCTGACAGAGAGTAACGAGATGACCGATTTCCGCGACGTCCGGGACGAACACAGGTTCGAGCAGGGATTTACGGACGCCGAAGGCCAGCTGCGGATCGTCTTCGCCGACTATTCAGTGCAGGGCTCGACGCGGGCCATTCTGCACGTCGAGGCCGACCCGGCGCTGCGGGGCTCGGGCGCGGCGGGACAGTTCATGCAGGCCCTCGCCGAACACGCGCGGGCGGAAGAGCTGAAGCTGCTGCCGCGCTGCAGCTACGCCGTCGCCTGGCTGAAACGCCACCCCGAGTTCGACGACATCCTCGCCTGAAACTGGGGCCTAGCCCCCTCCGTAGCCGCCGATGATCGGCAGGACCTCGCCGGTGATGTAGCTCGACATCTGGGGCGAGGCGAGGAAGACGAAGGCGGGCGCGATCTCCTCGGGCTGGGCCGGGCGTTTCATCACCGTGTCGGCGCCGAATTTCGAAACCTGATCGGCCTGTTTGTCGGCGGGGTTGAGCGGCGTCCAGACGGGGCCCGGCGCGACCACGTTCACGCGGATGCCCCTCTGCGACAGATGCGTGCCCAGTGAGCGGGCGAAGGCGTGAATGCCGCCCTTGGTCATCGAATAGTCGAGCAGCTTCTCATTGCCCATGATGCCGGTCACCGAGCCAGTCATGACGATGGATCCGCCCCGCTTCATGTGTGGAACCGCCGCCTTCACGAGGTTGAAATAGCCGTAGAGGTTGGTTTTCAGCGTGCGGTCGAAATGCTCGAGGGTCAGGTCCTCCAGCGCCTCGACATGTTCCTGGAAGGCGGCGTTGGGGACGACGACGTCGAGGCGGCCAAAAGCCTTCAGCGTCGCCTTGACGGCGGAGGTCGAGAAGGCGGGATCAGAGACATCGCCCTTCAGGACAATCGCCTTGCGGCCCTCGGCCTCGACGGCGGCTTTCGTGGCGGCGGCGTCCCTGTCCTCGTCGAGATGGCAGATGGCGACGTCGCAGCCCTCGCGGGCGAACTGGACGGCGACGGCGCGGCCGATGCCGGAGTCGCCGCCGGTGATGATGGCGGCCATCCCCTCCAGCTTGCCCGAGCCTTTCCAGAAGGGCGCGTCATACAGGGGTGCGGGATCGAGGGCGGCTTCGTCGCCAGGCTTGGTCTGGTGCTGTTTCGGGAAGGGCGGCTCCGGGTATTTGCGCGCCCCGGCCTGAACGGCCTTTTCCGCCCTCTTCTTCGCCTTGCCGGCCTTGGCGTCGATCCCCTTCTGAATCTTGCGCTCCTGATCGGCTATCTTCTTCGCGCGGGACTTGGGTTTGTCGGCCATGGGAGCTCCTTCGGCGGTTCGATGCAAAAGCCGATGGAGCGGTCAGGCGTTCCCGCGCATTGTCATGTTCGACGATACGGAGCCGCCTCATGCCCGACCTCGACCTGTCTTCCGTCAGCGCCGTCGCCGGGCCGCTGCAGACATGGGTGCTGCCCGGCCTGCTGGGATTGGGGCTGGCGTCGGCGACGGGGCTGCGGACCTTCCTGCCGCTGCTGATGCTGGCGCTGGCAGCGCGGTTCGAGATGTTCGGCGTGCGGCTGATCGACCAGATGGACTGGCTGGTGTCGCTGCCGGCCATCGCCGCCCTGACCATTGCCGCGGTTGCAGAGTTCGCGGGGGACAAGGTGCCGGCCATCGATCATGCGCTGAACGCGATCGGCTACGTCACCCGACCGGTGGCGGGGGCGGTGGCGGCGGGAAGCGTCTTCTGGGGCGTCGATCCGGCGGCGGCGGCCATAGCGGGCATCATCGTCGGCGCTCCGGCTGCGCTGGCGTTCAATGCGGCGCAGACCGGGACGAGGGTCGGCTCGACGATGACGACCGGAGGGCTGGGCAATCCGGTCGTGTCCCTGATCGAGGACTTCCTCGCCTTCCTGACCGTGATCGTAGCCTTCCTGGCCCCGATCCTGATCCCGATCGTCATGGTGGTGTTCGCGGTGCTGGTGTTCCGGCTGGCGCGGAGCATCCGCGACCGGAACGAGCCCCGACCCGCCTAGCCGAGCGTGCGGACGACGATCGCTTTGAGGGTCTGGGACTTGGCCGGCAGATCGGCGGCGAGGCGGCCCGCCAGTTCGCGGGCGCCGACCGGATAGGCGTCGCCGCCCTGGGCGATCTCGTCAGCCATGGCGGAGGCCTGCATCAGGACCTTCTCCAGCGCCTCGACCTGTTCGACGGCCAGGGCGCGGGCCTCCATCTGCAGACGTTTGACGCGGTCCGAGGTCGTTTCCGGGGCGCGCATCAGGTCGTAAATTTCGGATTCCGCCGAGACGAGGCGAAGGTCGGGTTTGGCCGTCGGGTTCTGCGTCATGGTTCAGGTCTCCTGACCCAACCAATGCGAAGCGGCGCCGTGGCGTTCCGCCGTTAACGCCATTGGGCTTCAGTTGGGTCCGCCCTGTGACTCGATTGCATCAGGCGGCCCGGGCCGCTGTCTCACGCCGGGACTCAGCTTCGCGCACGGCGTCCACGGCGGCGTCCACGACCTCCAGGCCGGCTCCGGCGCGAATGGCCTCGACGGTAAGGATGCGGCGGAAGGCGCGGGCCCCGGCGCGGCCGTGCATGACGCCCAGCATGTGGCGGGTCATGGC
>Ga0164305_10000315_pt1 | contig 17600 bp, 11 predicted proteins | sample Whisoiple_237_MG_FD_110215 | JGI IMG/M metagenome (GOLD analysis project Ga0164305, IMG submission 110215) | Soil microbial communities amended with pyrogenic organic matter from upstate New York, USA - Whitman soil sample_237_MG | ecosystem: Environmental > Terrestrial > Soil > Agricultural...
ACCCGCACCCGCACCATCACCCGCACCAGCGCCGGTATCAAATTTGCCGACACCAGTGCCAGCACCAGCGCCGGTATCAGCGCCAGCACCCGCACCCGCACCATCACCCGGACCAGCGCCGATATCAAATTTGCCGATCGCACCCACAATTCCTCAAAATCCAGCGCCGATATCAAATGTGCCGATCGCACCCACAATTACTCCAAATCCAGCGCCGGTCTCAAATGTGCCGATCGCACCCACAATTACTCCCAATCCAGCGCCGATACCCAATGTTTTGCCGATCGCACCCACAATTACTCCAAATCCAGTGGTTGCGCCTGCTGCTGCGCCGATAAATCTCGCACCGATACCGACACCGGAACTCGCAGCCAACCAGCCTCCCAGCACAAATCGTTTATTTTCGCCCAGCTTGCAAGAGCAAAACCAGATATCTAATTCCTTGCAACAGCGCAATTCACCTCCCGCGTCTGGGAATCTTGACGCTTCCAAGTTGCCAACCGACCTCGGCGCCGTTATTTTTCCCGTCGAAGAGAGATTTACTAGCGAGTTTGTCGATTACCTAAGTTTGCCATCAACAAATGCGATCGCCACCCTAGAAGATGCCCAAAATACCCTTCGCAGTGTCCAACAAGCCACAGGTATCAAACCAGCTCTCATTTATATCAGCTTTGTACCTAGGGGTTCTACAGTCGCTCGGCCTTACAGCAGCTCGCCCATCTTGCGCGTAGAACAGCAAATTCAAGCTTCTGACGAACTGGAAATGATGGTGATCACACCGGAAGGTGTGCCCGTTCGCCAGCGCGTCCCTGGAACCTCTCGCACCGAGGTAATGGAAACTGTTCGGAAATTTCGCGATGAACTGACTAATCCGGTAAAGCGCAATACTAAAAGTTATTTACCCTTGGCTCAGCAACTCTACCAGTGGATCGTAGCGCCGCTCGAAGCAGAACTGCAAGCCAAAGGCATTGAGAATTTATCTTTTATCTCAGATATGGGGTTGCGATCGATACCGATGGGCGCCCTGCATGACGGCAAAGGCTTTCTGGTAGAGCGTTACAGTGTGGGATCGATGCCGAGTCTGAGTTTGACCGATACCAGCGCCGCCAATTTCAAAAATACCCAAGTTCTGGCAATGGGGGCGTCGCAATTTCCAGAGATGAGTCCTTTGCCTGCGGTGGAAATAGAAGTATCGACAATCACGCCGCAGCAGTGGCCGGGTAAGTCTTTCTTGAACGAAGCTTTCACCCTGGCCAATTTGAAATCGCAGCGCCAGCAGCAGCCTTTTGGGATGATTCACTTGGCTACTCACGCCGAATTTCGATCGGGAGACCCCAGCCACTCCTTTATTCAGTTGTGGGATACTAAATTGCGTTTGGATCAGTTGCGGCAAATGAATTGGCACAGCCCGCAAGTGGAAATGTTAGTTTTGAGTGCTTGCAAGACTGCTGTGGGTGATCGAGAGGCCGAGTTGGGCTTTGGCGGGTTAGCCGTGCAAGCCGGGGTTAAATCGGCTATGGCGACTCTTTGGTATGTCAGCGACGAGGGCAGTTTGGGGTTGATGACGGAGTTTTACGGGCGGTTAAAAACTGCTCCGATTAAAGCAGAAGCACTGCGGCAAGCGCAATTAGCGATGTTGCGGGGAGAAGTGCGAATTGAAGGGGGGATGTTGCACACTTCTGTTGGCAATCTGCCGTTACCCCCGGAATTGGCAAACGTGGGGAGTCAGAATTTCTCTCATCCTTATTATTGGTCTGCTTTTAGAATGATTGGTAATCCTTGGTGAAAAGAGAGGACTTACGCAGAACCTCTATCTGTAGGGTGTGCAGTGCCCACCTTACAGATAGGCAATCCTTGGTAACAAGATTTGTTTTAGTCGATCGATAGTATTATAGTATTATCAAAATCTTGACTTAAAGCGAGCATAAGTATGAGCATTGTTCCACGCGGAATGGCAGTCACTGAAGCTTATCAGCTCTATCGGTTAGGTAACTTATTGGTAAACAGAAAGTATCAAAGAAAATTAATTTGGTCAGTTGACGAAAAAGAAAAATTGATTGGAAGCATTTTAAAGGGATATCCAATTCCTTTGATTCTACTAGCTGAACGTCCTCAAGTTCATGGAAGTGGAAAGTATGAGATCATAGATGGTATGCAGCGACTTAATGCTATTTGTGGTTTTATTGAAAATTTATTTGCATTTAAGGGCAGGCATTTCAATCTTAAAGAGTACTCTTATGCTCAACAATTAGCTGATGAAAAGGTATTTGAAGTTGACGAAAGTTTTGATAAATTAGATAGAAAAGAATGTGCAGATATTTTACATTATCAGTTTGCTGTAACCATTTACACTGCAATGGATGAAAGCGATATAACAGAGGTTTTTGGCAGAATAAATTCCGGTGGTAAGCATTTAAGCAACCAAGAGAGACGACAAGCAGGTGTAACGACATCATTCGCAGAAGTAGTTCGTACAATTGCTATGCAGTTGCGGGGGGATGATACTCAAAAAACGCTTCGCTTATTTGATATGCCCCAGGTTAGTATTGATTCCAAACGGAATAATCAAGGTTATGGGATTCAAGCAGAAGATACATTGTGGTGTAAGCAAGGTATCCTTAGAATCTCTCAACTGCGTGATAGTGAAGATGAAGATATGATAGCAGATATTGCAGCATCGATATTACTTAATGAACCCCTACCAAGAAGCAAGGAGCAGCTAGATAGTCTGTATAATGAAGAGAGCAAGGACTTCCAGTTAATAGAGAATAGTCTTACAACGTATGGCTTCAAAAAACTAGAAGAAAACATTGTAAAAACTTTCTCAGTTCTTGGAGCAACTCTTGAAACATATAGCTCAGATAATAAGTGTTTACAAAATCTCGTAAACCCAGGCATTAATAATCCAATACCCCAGGCATTCTATACAATCTTCATGGCTTTTTTTGAATTAATAATTGACTTAGAGCTTTTACCTGCTAATCCTCAAGGGATTATGGAGGCACTCAAAAATCTTCAAAAAAAGTTAGATCTAAGCCGTCGCTATACAGCCATACAAGATCGTAGAAATAATATTAATCAAACCAAGGGATTGATACAAGACCACTTCGCGAAGAAGAAAGACAAATCAAATTTAGGACAAGGTGTTGAGTTGATACAAACATTCAAAAATTCCTTACTTCGTTCTCGTATAGAAACTACAAAGTACGAGTGTAAGCAAGGTTTGATGGAGCTGTCAGCAAATAGAAAGCTAAATAAGAATTTGCTACCGAGACTTGTTGAAACAATTTGCGGAATTGCCAACTCAGATCCAGAAAATGATGGATATATTTTCCTGGGAGTGGCTGATAAAAAGCAAGACGCAGAAAAAATTAAAAAGTTAGATGGGATTAATCCTATTGAAATCAATGATAGATATGTTGTAGGAATTGATAGAGAAGCTAGGATTTTAGGTAAACCGCTAGAGGATTATGTTGGGATATTAAGGGATACAATACGTCAATCACATTTGACTGACCCCTTAAAAACTCAAGTTATGACGAAAATTGATACTATAGATTTCAAGGGATTATCGGTGATTAGAATTAATGTTCCATCTCAAAAACAGGTTTCGTTTGTAGGTGAAAAAGCTTTTATTAGGGAGGACTCTTCAACTGTAGAAGCTAACGCGCCCAAACTAGTTGCTGTTTCCCTACTTTTCCCAAAGTAGTTTACGAAGAGAGGGCATGAGATAGTAGGGAATCTTTAGTATAACGCCAGTTTATCTAGAGAGTGAAAGCCTTAATTATCCTTACTAGATCGGTACATAATCCTACTTAAAAAGCTTGAGAATACAGGGTTTCTGCTACTCCATCTTTCTGAGAAAGGCTATATGCAGCACTACCCTTGATTGCTTTTTTGAGATTTACCAAAACTTTTAAAGATGTAAATTGCTTTACAGCAGCTTTAGGGAAATTTGAGAAAGTCCGATCGCCCAAAACATCTTCCACCATCATCAATCCGCTTCTAATCCGCCGGAATCATCCCCGATCGCACCATTAACATCCTCTCAGCAACGGCGGATGAACCAAAAGAACCCTAAAACCCAGGAAATAGAGGGGGGGTACGTTTGAGGTGTTGGTGCGCGTAAATGGCGCGATCGCCCCCTCAAGTACAATTCCTAACCTCGTATCAATCTCCCTGCGGCAAATTCTCCAGCCAAACCTCTAAATCCTCGATCGACTGAAAATCTAACAATTCCTCTGCTAGAGTTTCAATTTGCTCGATCGACAACTCAGCAATTCTAGTGGTGATAGATTCCGGTAATGTTCCAACTCGCCGATTTAACAGACGGCGATTTAACTGACGTAAAATCAAGGCTCTTCCTTCTTGTTCGCGACCTTGGACAATGCCTTGGACAATGCCTTGTTCAATGCCTTGTTCGATGCCTTCTTCCTTAGCTTCCCGATAAAACCGAGTTTCCTCAAGCGTAATCCCTAACATCGCCTCTGCCTCCCTTCGGTTCAAATTTGTAAACTTGTAAACCAGTATTGTCGTCAGCATCTCTATTATGGCGCGACTCGCTGCCTCAGATTCCTCCCGCTGCGATCGCGCCAGCAACAATCGCGCCGCTTCCGGCGTACTCGCTTCGTCGATCGTCGTCAAAGCCATCAGCGCCACCCCCAGCGGCAACTGTTCAATATTCCCCAACTCATCCAAATATATGCGATGCACCTGATTGCAGTTCAAGAGCGATCGATACGGATGCGTGTCTGATTGTTCAGTCGATCGACTCGGATAAATTACCACCGCTTCCCAATCTGTAAATCGCTGACGGTTGCGATAAAAATACAAAAACGACTCACCAAACAATCGCTCATAAAGCAATTCATCCCGCTGAAACTGCACCTCACAGAAATATACAACTCCCGGCTCAGCATCCGGTGGCAAAAACACCCCATCAATTTCAAACTTCGGTTCCTTCACCGCAACCGAGTCAAATCGATACTGTTCCGCATTCGATGGTGACTCTTCCAATAGCTCAAACAGCAGCGTCGGAGCTTCTTGAAATAACTTGTAAAATATTGAATCTCGACGCATTAACCCAACCTCTCCTCTAACCGATGCAACTGCTCGAACCTCAGTCGATTTTAGATTTTAGATTTTAGATTTGACTCGCCTTGATAAATCTGGGAGGTTGAGCTTTAGTCTAAAATTTGGGGAGTATCCACAACGATTGTCGGGGGCTTCCGTTTTTTTGCAGGTTGCAAAAACAGCAAATGGGTAATCCGCTCAATCAATTCTAAAGGATTCCAGATAGCCCCCGATCAAAAAACATCCTATATTTTCAGTCCTAGACGCACTCCCGACCAAGAAACGGGGTTTTTTACTTAATCTTCGAGTACGAACGAAGGATTTTCCTAAAAAAACCCGGTTTCTGGCCTCCTCTGCGTAAGTCCTGATTTTGTTAATCGGCGATCGAATTTAGCCCATCAGCATTCCGTGTTTCCTTACTTGGAACTCGTCCACCCTCAAGCCGTCAGCCAGAATCAACAAGCGTGACTTGACGGAGTGACACTCGTCTGGTGGGTCAATAGTAGCTTGTTTGATGCGTCCGCGCGATCGCCCACTCGCACCTCAAAAACCGCCAATCACTCATAATTGCCACAAAAATTCAAAATCCCAAACCCAAAACTGCCCAACCCCAGTACGATCGATCTAGTTAGCAAAAATAAGTAAAAACACTACCGGAGTAATTTTTATGGATCTGGTCGTACTCCAGAACTGGCTGGACAACATCTCCTTTGCCGTTTTGTTCTCCACAATGCTCATTTACTGGGTTGGCGCAGCATTCCCCGGCATTCCCTACCTATCAGCCCTAGGAACCGCAGGAATGGCCGTCGCCAACCTATCCATCGCCGCTTTACTCGGTTCTCGATGGATAGAAGCCGGCTACTTCCCCTTAAGCAATCTCTACGAATCCCTATTTTTCCTCGTTTGGGGAATCACCGCCATCCACCTAGTCGCGGAAAACATGAGCCGTTCCCGCTTAGTAGGAGTAGCCACATCCCCCGTAGCAATGGCAATATCCGCCTTTGCAGCCCTGACTCTGCCCGCCACCATGCAGTCTGCAGAGCCCCTAGTACCCGCCCTCAAATCAAACTGGCTGATGATGCACGTTAGCGTCATGATGCTCAGTTACTCAACTTTAATGGTAGGAGCCCTACTGGCGATCGCCTTTTTAATCGTCACCCGCGGCCAAAAAATCGAACTCACCGGTAGTTCCTTCGGCACCAACAGCAACCGCAACGGCAACTACCGCCTCCAACGCCCTCAAAACCCCGAACCTCAAAATGCAGAAACCAGCGCCGACAGCGCCTTAGCTTTCAGCGAACCCTCTTTCAACTCCAACAATAACGGTTTGGGCACCACCGCAGTGCTCGAATTAGCCACCGTTCAAACCTCATCAACGGCCCCAACTCAAACCGCAGAACCTCTCTCGCCCCAGCGCTTGAATCTAGCAGAAACTCTGGATAACATTAGCTATCGCATCATCGGTTTAGGGTTCCCCTTACTGACAGTTGGCATTATTGCCGGTGCGGTTTGGGCTAACGAAGCTTGGGGATCATACTGGAGTTGGGACCCGAAAGAAACTTGGGCGCTAATTACTTGGTTGGTATTTGCTGCCTACCTGCACGCCCGCATTACTCGCGGCTGGCAGGGAAGACGGCCAGCAATTTTAGCAGCCACAGGTTTTGTGGTAGTTTGGATTTGCTATCTAGGCGTTAATCTGTTAGGCAAAGGTTTACATTCCTACGGTTGGTTTTTCTAATTCCCGATCCACCAATGGGCCAAAGAAGAACAGGATAAGTCAAAGAATCGGGATTAATATCATCTCCAGTTGTAGGGTGGGCAATTCCCACCTTACTCAACCAGCGAGATTATAATAATTAACTCCCTCTTCCTTCTTCCCTTTTTTTTACCCGCTCAGCTTCGCCGCAGACCCTTCTTCCTTCTTCTAACTTCGGTCTTCCTGACATCCGTTACATCACGTACATTGCTCGTTGCCGAACTTCCCTCATTCATTAAAATAAGGACAATTAATATGGACGAATCGAAAATATTTCCCCAAGAAGACGATGTTGTGTCTGCCCCTACCAGCGCTTTGATGTATCAATGTACATTCAAAGTCAGCGAATTTATGGCAATTATGCAGTCAAAATTGGTAGACGAAAAATTATTCTCAGACGGCCTGGATTGCGAGCTATTAAGTGCTGGCAAAGACTGGACTAAAGGAAAACTTAGAATGCGTCTGGAGTTCATTCCGCTCGAACCTGAAATCAAAGAACAAAAAGCCCTTCCTGCCGCTGCCTCCAGATCGGACACCGTGCAAAACTACGCCGTAGATAGCTCAAATCAAACCGATATAGATGAGCCATTAAAGCAATGTGACTCAACAGAAATAAGTAATCATTTTCCTATTTCTAGGTATCCAGACCGCGACCCCCAAAGTATAGGAATGTGGAGCTAGGAAGGCAAAAACTGAGATGTTTGGAGAGGGGGATGCTTCCCCTTCTTTGCTCAAAATTAATCGCTTAAATCCCTGACACTGCTCGTTTTCTAAATTCCTGATTTTTGCTTAATGAAAAACTGCTCTCATGGCTGAATTTTCCAATTGGACGCACCTGCACGCTCAAGTACACAGGACGCTGCTGTACCGACAAATATTGCCATCAAATCAGCGATTGCTAGTAGCAGTATCGGGCGGACAAGATTCTCTGTGTTTAATTAAATTACTGTTAGATTTGCAGCCAAAATGGGGGTGGAACCTAGCGATTGTTCACTGCGATCATCGTTGGCGTTCTGACTCGGAAGCCTCGGCCAATCATGTAGAACAATTAGCTAAAAACTGGGGAATATCCTACTATTTGGAAACAGCCTCGGACATCCCCAAAACAGAAGCAGCGGCCAGACAGTGGCGATATCAAGCTTTAACCGAAATTGCGATCGCCCACAACTACCCCTACATTGTTACAGGCCACACAGCCAGCGATCGCGCCGAAACACTCCTCTACAACCTGATTCGCGGCAGTGGCGCCGACGGACTTTCTGCCCTCACCTGGACGCGGCCCCTGCTCGATTTTCGATTGCCGATTTTAGATTTTAGATTGGGGAATTCCGGCGAAAATCCCAATTCCCAAATATCTGCCGATTTTAGATTGGAAAATCACGATGAAAATCCTCAATCTAAAATCCCAAATCTAAAATCTAAAATCAATGGTAGATTGGGGAATTATGGCGAAAATCCCAACTCCCAAATATCTGCCGATTTTAGATTGGAAAATCAGCCTGAAAATTCCCAATCGAAAATCCCAAATCTAAAATCTAAAATCAATGGTAGATTGGGGAATTCCGCCGAAAATCCCAACTCCCAAATATCTGCCGATTTTAGATTGGAAAATCAGCCTGAAAATTCCCAATCGAAAATCCCAAATCTAAAATCTAAAATCTATTTAGTTCGCCCCTTGCTCGAAATAACTCGATCGCAAACAGGTCAATTTTGTCAAGAGCAAAAACTACCCATTTGGGAAGACTATACAAATCAAGACTTGCAATATACTCGCAACCGGATTCGATCGGAATTATTGCCTTATTTGGAAACTCATTTCAACCCAAAAGCCCAACAAGCGCTAGCTCAAACAGCCGAACTCCTCCGCGCCGACGTAGAATATCTCGAACTTGCAGCCAGCGACTTGCTAGAGCGAGCCATGTCTCCAATTGCAGACAGCCCGCAGGTGAATTTTCAACTTCCCGTCAAGTTAAATCGCCCGATTTTGCGGGAAGCACCCCTGGCCTTGCAGCGACGGGCAATGCGGCAACTACTGCAACAAATATTGCCCTCAGCACCCAGCTTTGAAAGCGTAGAAAAACTAACCAGCTTAATAGTAGCGCCCAACCGATCGCAAACCGATCCATTTCCTGGAGGAGCGATCGGTCGAGTCGAACACCCTTCGATAATTTTACATATTAAATTTTAAGCTGCGATCAAACCCGAAAGGACTTGTCGCAACTCGGAAACTACCCGATCTTGCTCCTCTCCCATCTCCTGCACCCGATCGAGTTCCCCCGCCACCGCTTCGAGCTTTTGGCGTAGCGCATTCAAATTGTCCTGCACCGGCTGCAACATTTCTTGATAAACATTCAGCCTGCCCCAGAGTTGCGCCACTGCACCTTTCTGGTTGAACAAATTCTGCTCTAACTGCTTGAGTTCGTAGCGTTTCGCCTCACTTTCCCCATTTTGGCGGTTGACATTTGCCTCAATTTGGGATATTGCTTCCCGCACCTGCTGAATTTCGTTTTCCAGTCTTTGCAATTCTTGGCTTTGCTGCTGCCGCTGAGTATCGATCTGTGCGACAATCGGCCCCAAATCAATATCTCCTCGCTCTTGTTTTGGAGCATTAGCAGTACCCAGCCGCCGCCACAGCACCGCCTGATGCTGCTTCAAAACATCTTCCCGTTCCTGCAACCGGAGGCGCTGTCCCACCAGAGTTTCGTTTAACATCTGATAACTTTCGAGTTCATCTGCCATTTCATTTTCCAAAGCCAGGCGATCGTACTCGCTAGCAGCTTGAATTTTCCCTTGCAGATCCTCGATTGTCTCCCGCTGCAGAGTCAACTCCTCCTCTTGATCGTTAACAAACCGGAACACCTTTTCCAAATCCTGTTGCAGGTGTTGCACCAGCCCCTGTAACTCATCAACAGGCATCTTCTCCAAAGCTGACACATCTACTTTCTGCTCCGTACCCGCGGCACCCGAAGCAGATGCGAGCCTGGAAACTTGCTGGTAAAGATCCTCAACAGCCCGCACCTGCAAAGACACCGACTGAGCCTGGTCCTGCTTAGCGCTGAGCGTACTTTGCTGCCCTTTAAGCTCCGCCCGAGCTTGCGCCAAAGCATCTTGAGATTGGTACCACTCTTGCCAACGGTTCTGGAGGGTCTGATTTTGTCGATCGACCTCTTCTTGTTGCTGTTGAGCTATGCTCTGTTTTTGCTCCAACTGCTGCCAGTGCTGATCCAGAATTGCCTGTTGAGCGCCCACCGCACCCAGAGACTGATTCAGTTGTTCCCGCACCCCTTGGGCCGAAGCAATTGCCCCTCCCAACTTCTGCATCAACTCCTGAATCCTCTGTGTCTGCTGCTCATCAATCGCTGCGCCCTGCGTAACCTCAGACTGCTGCTGGGCCACCCGTTGCTGCTCGCCCCGCAACTGTTCCCAAGCCGTCTCAATTTCCACGCGACTGCGATCGACTTCTTCTCGCAGTCGGTTAGCTTCATCTCGAGTATTTTCAATTTCCGAGCGCTGAGCCTCCAGCCGCTCCAACTCCTCTTCCATTTGAGCCAACTGCTCTTCGCGGGCTTGCATTTCCATTTCCCGGCGATTGAGTTCCTGACTCGAAAACGTCAGAGAAGCCTTCCACTGTTCAATTTCCTCTTCCTTATCCTTAAACTTGTCCTGCAATCGCGAGAAATTTTGCAGAATGCTCACCAACTGGCGGGCCGCCTCCTGAATCCGCTGCACTTGCTTGCTAGCGCTCAACTCAACCAGCACCAGCGTGCCGTCGTTAAACTTATTAGCTTCCTCAACTGGGATCGCGTCATCGCCTGGTACGGCGCTCCAGTTATGTTCGCCCCGCTGACAAGCTAGCAGTTTCAGTTCAGCCTTACCGCCACCGAGACCAAAGCCGCTTCTCTGTTTTTGTACTTCCGCTAGATACAGCACACTAATAGTCCTCTGCTTCGTAAAACCTATCCCAACTTACTTTAAGTTACTTAAAGGCCTAAAAAATAAGTGGTGTTTACTTCCTACGCTGTTGGGTAGACGGCTAATCCCAAGATAAGTAGGCTATCCCCCTTAAGCCAAAGGTTCTTGACTAAACATAACACTGCGTGCGATCTTTAGTCAACTTACCTAAAGTAAATAAGAATAGGCAAGTAAGGATAACTTGTTGCCACTTAAGTATTACTTTTTGGTATGGTTTGCCCAATCGGGGGATAGCATTTTTTTCTAACTTTAGCAGCACTCACGCATAGCACGTCCTCACGGGAGAACTTCCAGAAAGTACGGCCGCCGCCAGTTGTCTGGAGGAATGAGACAGCAGTACCAATGCCCCTTGATTCAAGACTAGCTCTCACTGCGGAGACTGCCATCGCCCAAACCAGAAAAAGGTCAGTCCTTGAACCTCCCCACGTCTCAAGCCGGGGGATTCTTGCCCCTTTAAAGACGACAACGGGATATTCAAATATCCCTCTACTCACTCAAAGAACTTTACTTCTCACGGAGCGCAGACTTGCTGAGTCCTTCATATTTTTAAGATTTAACGTGACCTATGCTGCAATTATTTGCCCTTTAACTATTCCAAATTAATCGGATTAGTGCGTTACCGGGTTGGCTCGCCCTCTAGGATATTTCAATGGGTTGAAAGTTATTCTTACTCTGGCGAATCGCTCTCTCCCAATTATACCACTCTGGTTTTAGCAACACAATCATTTCACGAGACTTAAAAGTCCCTACCGACCGATCCCCAAGTCTAAATCCCCATGTCCTTAGCCCAGGGCTTGCCTCTGACGTTTCGATAAAAAAGTTTCTATAGATTGTACAACGCTTTAGTTATGGGTCGATCGTGAGAAAAGCCGTTGCTGCCCCCAAGTCGGCGCCGGGGTGCGGCGGACTGGGGATTTGAACCGCGCTGCCTTAGAATAGGGTAATGACGCGAGCCTATGACGCTCGCCGCAGGCGAGCAAAAAGGTCGATCGGCACTGAGGGTTTTCCTGACAATTTCCAACACAGGTTCATTTTGACTGCACCTAATTTTAGGGCTGTGGCAAACCCAAAAAAACCTCGATCGCAACTCATCCAACCCAACAGACTAGCCTGAAGTTCCCATCGGGGATCGATCGGCACTTGCTGCTGGTAGCAGCGGTAAAACCAGAGAATCCTCGGTATTTTGAAGTTGACCTGCGCCAAGATGTGCTGGATAAACTGACGGCATACTCAGCCAAAAACTTCAAAACTTTGGCGATCGAAGGCTTGAACCAGTCGGGAATGCCAGCGTTGCACCCTCGAAGAACCCGTGCAATCGTGCGATGTGGATTCTACGAGTTTAGGCAACAGTGGGAATACTAAGGTAAAACTCTACACTTAGAGAATGCCGCGAGTTTCGCGGTTTCAGCTTGTGGACTGGTAGCCCGGCCGAGGAGCGGCAGCAAGTATCGCCGTTTCGTCAATTCCCAATTGTGAGATCGGCATCAGCGCGTAAATTCTTGACGGAAACTAAAGTCAATCTTTGCGCCAGCACACAGTCTTTCCGATCTCAGACGCCAACGGTTTTAAGGAGGACATTTTAGCTGCATGCAGGGAAATTTGAGTGAAATAGACATCCGCAGCATCCTGCAATTGATTGAGTTAGGTCAGCGAACCGGAGAACTGTTCGTAGAGGCCTACACCTCCACCGGCAGCAGCACGGGTACTCAACCTACCCCGCGCTCCCTTGCGGGACAATCGTGGTATGTCTTCTGCTTCAACGGTCAGATTATTTACGCTACCCAGAGTGCGGGCAGTTTGTTTCGCTTGCGCGACTACCTGCGCCGCTACAAAGCAGATACCGCCCTCGACAAAATCCAAGTTCCCTATATGGCATCTACCAATGCCCCAGAATACGGCTACCTATGGGTCCTGCTAGAAAACCACATCCTCACCCCAGCTCAAGGGCGCAACATCATCCAGAGCATGATCCACGAAACCCTATTTGACTTGCTCAGTCTCCACCAGGGTTCCTTCACTTTTGAAATGGGCCCAGCTTTGGCTCCTCAACTGACCAGCTTAGAAATTAGCTCGCTGCTGGCCAAGATTGTCAAACAGGTGCAGCAGTGGAAGCAGTTTCACCCTCACATTCAGTCGCCCAACCAATGCCCCGTGATTTCAGACCCCTCCGAGCTGCGAGTCGCACTGCCTGTCAATACCTTTAATACTCTCAGACGCTGGGCAGACGGGCACACTTCGATCCGCCAAATGGCGCGCTACCTCAACCGAGACGTGCTCACTGTCGCTAAGGCGATTTACCCATTTGTGCAGCAGGGATTGGTGCAAGTATTTTACGAACCCTCTGTTGCCCCCACCAGCAACAAAAAAGAATGGTCGTCCCCAGAAACCAAGGTTCCCAGAGTTGTCTGTATAGACGACGACAATACTATTCGCAAAACAGTCGAGTCAATTTTAAACGAACACGGTTACGAAGCTACTGCGATCGGCAATCCCCTCGAAGCATTGAGTTTGGTGTTTCAACTCAAACCCGATTTAATTCTGTGTGACATCGCCATGCCGGAACTCGACGGCTACGAAATTTGCGCTATGCTGCGTAGTTCTAGCGCTTTCCGGCAGACGCCGATCGTGATGCTCACGGGCATCGACGGATTTATCGACCGCGTTAAAGCCCGCATGGCCGGAGCTACAGACTTTTACACGAAACCTTTTGGTGAAAGCGAGTTATTGATGCTGGTAGAAAAATATGTGGGCCCGGGCTACCCTCGGGTCAATCTCTCGGAAAGATTATTAGACAGCTCGCTAGAAGACCAATTAGAAGAAAAATAACTTTCGCACCCATGGCATGATGGGAGCTTTTTTGTACCTGCGGTTAGATCGAGTCTCGGCCGCCCCAAAGAGAAAGCTCGCGGGCACTAAGTAGGTAGGGGGAATTAAACCGATCTATGTAACAGTATGTAAACAGGGCTGACTTACCCACGCTTAGGGAATGTGGATACTTTACAATCGTTTACATAATTGCGTTTGACAGCGCCTACCTACTTATTGGCGATCGCACCATAAACTAGAATGTATAAATCCGCGCGCTGGCAGAAGGGCGTCGGTAAAACTCTTTTCAATTTCTAGACCCAACTGGGTCTAACACGCTCAAAGTGCAAATATAATATACTTGTTCTCCACTTGTAGCCGCTCCGAAAAACTGATGCACAGAGTTAGACTAAATCGCCAAATAGTTTTCTAAACTTGTCTATAATTGAGCAAACCCGCAACTCTAGGTAAGCTTAACTATGTTTGCCGTCAAACGAGCGCTAAAATTGAATAACAACGAAGCGACCTTGATGGCAAAGCACGCAGGATGGAGGCGGGTCGTCTTCTATTGTGGGTTAAGTTTGCGGACTCAAATGTATAGTGAGGGCAAGCTTTCGGACTCCAAGGTGCTTAAGGAAGTTAAAAAAGTTCTCACCAACCACGTCAAGAAGCAAGCTGAATTCGCTTGGATGAACCAGTTGTCTAGCCGAGTCTACCAAAACGCATTAATTGACTTGAAAGATGCGTCTAGTCGCTATCGTGCCGGGAAAGCAGGTCATCCAAAATTCGCCAGCCGCCCTCACGGTCAATCTTTTAGGGTCGATTCATCCAATGGGAAAGTTCTGCTAAGTGCTGGCAAAACCATTAAGATTCCTACATTGGGAACGTTTCGGCTTTACGAGCCACTAGAATGCGGTTACGTGTCTCAAACTTTCACTATCTCAAAACAAGGAAGTCGCTGGTTTGTCTCATTCTGTGTGGATGCGGAACGTCTACCAGTTCCACAGCCCAAAAGCTCTGTAGGAATCGATGTAGGTATTAAATCTTTTGCCATGCTGTCAAACCAGCAAGTTTTTGACGCACCAAAACCGTTGAAAGCCCGTGCGAAAACCCAACTTGCAACTTTACAACGTCAAGCTTCAAGACAGGTAAAAGGTTCCAATAACCAGCGTAAAACTTACAACAAAAGCAGGCGACTTCACGCGCAAATAGCTTGTATTCGTAAAGATTTCCTGCACAAGTTAACAACTTACTTAGCCAAGACTTTCAAGCTCATCAAGATAGAAGACTTGAATATAAAAGGCATGATGGCAAATCACAAGCTGGCGGGGGCGATATCCGACCTGGGCTTTTACGAGTTCAAGCGTCAACTCGATTACAAATGCCTGATGTATGGAGCGAAATTAGTGCTGGTAGACCAATGGTTTCCTAGTTCTAAAACTTGCTCTAATTGTGGCAGCAAAAAAGAGATGCCATTGGGTTTTCGGACTTATGATTGTCCTGCTTGTGGCATATCTACAGATCGCGATTGGAAGGCCAGGGTTAATATTTTGAACTCTTAACTCTCGGCGGTCGGGGGATAGCCTACGGATCTTGGGATAGCCGACTACCCAACAGCGTAGGAAGTAAACTCGGATGCTCTAAAATGGCTTTAGATAAGTTTAGGTAAGTTTTACAAAGCAGCAAATTTATTGCCAAGGACCTGCGGCAGTCGCGCCATTCACCCCTTAGCTGTGTCAAGCTTGGCTGTGTCAAGTTTAGACCATCGAAGTTTCGATCGGGTTATTCTTGGCGGGAAACCTCAACAATTTGCTAGAAATGCAGGTGTCAGAATTATGATTAGCGGTAGCCCAGACTTTATATTACCAGGACTAGGCGTAGATCCGGCTCCGGAATTCCAAGAACTAGAAACTCCCGAAGGCGAGCTGCACCTGCGGTTCTACGTTCCTTCGGGGAACGAGTTCGCACTGCCAGCGACAGGGATTAGAGAGGTACTATCCCCGTCCCCAGACCGCATGACACCGATCCCCAACGTTTCCTCTTTGCTTTTAGGTACGCTAAATATGAGAGGACGAGTGATTTGGGTGGCAGACCTCGGCCAATTTCTGGGAGACCAAACACCTCTGAACACAGATAGACCCGAAATCCCGATCGTGGCTGTGGAAGACCAAGACACGATTTTGGGGCTGGCAGTCGATCGAATTGTGGGGATGGACTGGCTCGACGTAGAGCAACTGCACTCTCAGAACAATGCACCAGACGGCATGATTCCATTTCTGAGGGGAGAATGGATGTTAGGTGCACCAGCTCAGAAAGTGCTCCGACTGCTAGATCAAGTGAAAATTCTGCGCTCGGCGCGGTGGGCAGCGTGAAATCGATTTTAGATTTGCGATTTGCGATTTTCGATTGAGGTCTAACCATCAACAGTCACACGACTTGAGGCGCGCATCTAAACATTCAATTCAAGATAAAAATCAAAAATCTCAAATCTAAAATCTAAAATCCAAAGAGGGCGGCAAATGGCAACAAGTACCAACTTTCAGCAGGACTACCAACGGGCAGAAGCGGCCTACATGGATGGCAATTATTCAGAAGCCGCAGCCCTAGTTTATCAATTAGTAGAAGATTTTCCCGAAGACCCCAGCGCTCGCCTGCTGTGCGGACACATTTACTGCTACGGACTGCAACAGTATGAGGTGGCGCGGGAACAGTACACGGTTGTGCTAGGCCTGAGTGACGACCAGAGTTTGGTGGAACACGCTCACAGCGGAATTACCTACACAGACCAATTTTTATCTGGAGAACTGCAAACGGAAAATTTCGAGGCTTTGTCTGCTGAAACTGAATTAGAATTCTACCCAGACTTATCTCTCGATGAAGGGTTAGAAGACCCGGATTTGGGACTTTTCCAAGGAAATTCACCATCCCTTTCCTATAGAAGTCAATCCCCAGACGAAATGGAAAACGAGGACTTGGCAGACTTGGGCATGAGTGGCTTGGAGTGGGAAGCAGAAGACGACGATCCCGCAGGCTCAGTCCCAGAAGATTTAGCCTCACATTCTAACCCCTTTGGTGGCGACAGCGGCGGAATGGCAGCTTATGCTGAGACCTCCGACTCGCTAGACATAGACGAGTTTGCCGGCTCGGACTTTGGAGACCCTTTTGTCTTAGATGATGGAGGGTTTGATGCTGCTGACGTGTCTAGCAGCAAACTGTCTGCCAAAAGCGCACCTTACTCAGGAGATTCGTTTTCAGAAGCTCCGACTCAGATGCTCAACGGTCAAAGTTTTGCCTCTTCAGAAAGCGGAAATTCCTTCGACTCGAACCAACTAGACTCCCCCATCGGGCCCTCGGACAATTTTGGCGAACCTTTTGCTGCGCTCGATTTGCCAGGCGAATTCGACGATAACTCCGACTACGACTACCAATCCCCGCCCCTGAGCGGCCAAAATTACGGTCATAACGCACCTGGGGCCGAAGAGGAAGACCCCTTTGCCGAGGCGATGCCCTCGTCGGGTTTCGGGTCTTCTCGACCTCAAAACAAACAGCCGAATAACGGGTCGGACTACTCGTCAAACTATTCGCTGGCGGAAGACGAAACGCTGTTGATGGGAGGTGCTGTCCCCAACTCTCACTCGTCAAGGTCGAGCCGCGGACAATTTAATTCAGTCGATCCAGCCTCCGCCAACAGCAACGGTTACAGCGACTCGGAACCCCCGGCATTTGGCTCTAGAGACAACTTCGAGTTAGATGCTTTTGAAGACGACGCTTTTAGCGATTCTTTCTCTTTCGACCAAAACGAACAAGCGACAGCTTTCGGAGCATCCGACAAGAACAGCAGCGCCTGGTCGTCAAAAACTGGGAACGCTCCAGAACACAGCGACTTTTTAGACGAATTTGACGAATTTGACGATTTCGGGAATTTGCCGGACTTTGATATCTCAGAAGATGCCACCAGTTCGATCTTGACTAGAGGTAACACCAATTTCGGCAA
>Ga0164305_10000316_pt1 | contig 17590 bp, 13 predicted proteins | sample Whisoiple_237_MG_FD_110215 | JGI IMG/M metagenome (GOLD analysis project Ga0164305, IMG submission 110215) | Soil microbial communities amended with pyrogenic organic matter from upstate New York, USA - Whitman soil sample_237_MG | ecosystem: Environmental > Terrestrial > Soil > Agricultural...
ACGAGGTAGAACAGTTAATGAAGTTAACTCCTTCTAAACGCCGCTTTTACCAACAAGGTATGCGGGCTGCAACCCTTATACAGTCTATCTCGTAGACCTCTTTGTCACCCCCCCAGATATTGTAAAAAGTGTTAATATTGGGAAAGCAAAGCCTCTAGATAACCCGAAATAATTAACATTTTTTTACACGGCGTGACTTGATTAAATCGGTTTTTTTTGGTATTTTGATTGTATTAGGATTTATCCTAAATAATGGGATGGTCGCCAAAATAAAATTTTCGCAACCATCCCATTATGCTATATATACTACCGCAACCCCAGGGCAAAGTCAAGGGGTTGCGGCTATTTTTTAGGGCGAATTTTTATTCCCAGAAGTAACCTTTTTCGACGGTGGTTTGGTGTTTGGTGGAGTCGTATTTGAGGAGGTAGCTGTGGGCGATCGCCTCTAATTCTTGGAGTTTTTCGTATTCTACTTTTCTAATTTCCGTGTCGGTAGAAAGCAGGATGACTTGGTGGCTGGCCGAGGGGAAATAGCGTTCGACTAGGTTGTTTCTGTGGGAGGAGTCGAGGCGGCCCAAGGGAGTGTCGATCGCGACTGGCAACTGTCTCCCGGATACTCTAGCCAATCCCCACAAAAATGCGATCGCCAGCAATTGTTTTTCCCCGGCTGAAAGTCGGTGTTTGGGTACTGGTTTGCCTTCTGGATCGTAAATGGAGAGGCTAAATGTTTGAGTGTCGATCGCAACTCTGTGCACGAGGTCGGTTTTGTGCAACAGGTAGCGGAAACAGTCGGTAATTTCTATTTCGAGTTTGTTGAGTTTTTTGAGGGTGAGTTTTTCTTTAAAGAGTTTCAGGGTAGCTTGGGCTTTGGCGATGGAAGCGATGACGTGTTGGCTGTTTCTGATGGTGATGTATTCGCTGCTGTAGTTTTCTAGTTCTTTTTGGTTTTTGGCTAATTCTTTCTGTAATTCATCGACGCGGCGGTTGGCTGATTCGCAGGCTGCGGATGCGATAGCGACTGCTTTTTGGGCTTTCCTGACTTCTTCTTCTAGTTTTTCGTAGGCTTCGGGGGAAGCTGCGGCTGCAAGTTGTCTGTCTGTAAAGTCGATTTCTGATTCGATGTTTTTGATTTCTTCTATTTGGTCGCGGGCTAGAAATTGCTGGGCTTTTATTTGGTAGCTAAGAAGGTTTTCTAGTTGCTGGATGCTGTTGTTGTCGGCGTTCATCCAGGGCGAAGTGTCTGTTCCCGCTTGCTGTTCGAGTTCTTGGTTTTCTTGGCGGATGAAGTCTTTAATTTTATCTAGCTGTTGGGGATTTAAGGAGATTTCCGCGATGTAGTTGAGGAGGCGATCGCTTCTTTGTTTGATAACATTTTGGGCAATCTTTGCTTGCTGCTGGCTGGCTTCTGTTTCTGCTTGAATTTTTGCTTCACTTAGCAAGGGCGAAATTAGGGCTAGTGGTAGCGTATTTGATGCCAATTCCATCATGGCTTGGCGGGTTTTGTCTGCCTGATTTCTGTAGTCGTTTAGCTGTCTGTCTAGCTGACTGCGATCGGCGGCAATTTTCCCGCCTTCATAAATAAACTTTTCTGATGCTTGTTGCTGATTTTTTTGAGCTTTATCTAGTTCGTTTTTAAAGCTGGCTTGTTCTTGCTTAGCTAAGTCTATTTCATCAGTAATTTTCTTAAAAGTTTCTTCGATTTTCTCTAAAGCAGCCAAGTCTTTTTTGCCAGCAATTTCTTTCCGCTTGCGGCCTGCTAAAATTTCTAAATCGACGGCGAGGCGTTCTGCTAATTCTAAACCTAAAAGAGATTTAATCGCCCCGACTACAAACTCCGGCGGTGTTTCGAGTTCGGCGAGTTCTTTTACTTGTTCGCCGTCAAACAAAAATAGGTTGGATATTCCGACGGGCAAAAGGGTTTCGATGTATTCGTCCCAGGTGTTAGTAATTGCTTTGTCCGACCACCAATCGCTGACAATTTCGCTGTATATGAGAATGCTTAGGTTGTCTTTAATATCTAATTTTTTCCAGTATCTAACTATTTTGAATTGAGCTAATTTGTCATCTTGGACTTGTTCAAATGTTAGTTCGACGCGGGTATCTTCTAATGGGGGCGTGTGGCGGTTGACGCATTGATTGAGAAAGTCGCTGTAGCTTAAATTGCCTCTGGTGGAACATTGGGCGCGGCTACCGTAGAGGGCGAGGCGAATGCCGTCCATGAGGGTGGTTTTGCCGCCGCCGTTCATGCCGCCAAATAGGATAACTGGGCAGGGATTTCCGTCTTTTTCGGGGCGGAGATTGATGGTTTGGGTGCCTGCATAGGGGCCGAAGTTTTTGAGGACGAGTTCGAGAAATTGCATTGTAGATGTAGATGTTGTTGGTTGGTGGGGGGGGCGGTTAGCCACGGATTTGGTAGCGGATTTAACGGATGGGTGGTTGGTGGGGGGCCGTTAGCAGCAGATTTAACGGATGGGTGGTTGGTTGGTGGCGCTTAGCAGCGGATTTAACGGATGGGTGGTTGGTTGGTGGCGCTTAGCAGCGGATTTGGTAATCACCCACTAATCATCCGTTACATCCGTTACAAAATCCGTGGCTAACCGTCCCCCCCCTTGCTACCAATCAATCACATCGCTTGAATCTTCCTCTTGGTTCCGGGGCTGGATGCTGGGAGGTAAGGGGAGTTCGGCATCTGTTTCTTCATAGGTTCCTGAACTTCCTCTTGTCCAACCCCTGCCACTTGTTTTCGGCGTCCACAAGTATGGTTGAATGTGTTTCTGCCAACCTTGTACAGATTTTGGTGGGAGGATGCGGTGATATTCTAATTTGCTGCGTCCAAAGTTTATAAATAAACCTACTTGCGCTTCTGTAGCTGCTACGTAAGCTATTATTTGAGCTTTATCTTTATCGGTCATTGGATAATTTACGGCTTTATCCTCTACTACAATACCTTCATTCACCCAATGGTCTAGATAGAGGATTCCCATCCAAACTTCACCGTCGTAAAGTTGTCTCGGATACTCCATTTCTGTTGTTAAACCGGATTCTATCATTTCTGCATCAAAGGTTCTTTGGTAATGTTTTTCTCTTAAACCTTTTTGCGTCCTCCGGTGTACTCTCATTGCACAGCCGATGATGGTGTATGTAATATCCTGATGGGGAATATTAGGATTAATCATGGTCGTAAAAATTTTGTAATTTAAACGATGAGGGTTAGGTAATAATGAGGTTAGTTGACAGCCTATTGTATCCGATCGCTCGGCGGGGTGGCTGTCAACAAGTTTGGGTTTAACCGCAGGCTAGCGCGTGCTAATCGCTAGGTTTTTCCTCTCCTGAATTTGGCGGTGAAAATTTAATATCCGCCCAAGACAACTGCCTGCTTTGATTGCTGTTGCTTTCGAGTTCTTCTTTAAGCTTGGCAATATCAACCGTCTCGTTTTTGGCGGAACTGTTGGTTTGGGCGATCGCATCTTTGAATTGCCGAAGGTTTTCCGTCGGATTTGCTTTAATATCTTCCACCGCTTTTTTTAAATTGCGTTGATAGTGGGCGTTGCCAATCGCTTCTTCCTTCGATCGCGAACTGGTTTCAAAGCATTTGTCCAAATCGCCGTAAATGCCTGTGCGGCGGGGCTTGGTGTAGTATTGGCGTTCTGTATCGAGGAGTTTTGCCATCAATTCGAGGTGCATTTTGTCCTCGCTGCAAATCTCTTCGATCGCAGCCCATTCGTCGCTACCGAGAAGTTTTCTTTCGGCGGCGGGACGGGAATCTTCAAAAGGTTCGCCCGTGACTTCTTCGTAAATCCGGGGTAAAGAGTCGTCAAATTCGTGCTTTTCTTCCAGCCAAATTCGGCGGATTTCGCTAAGTTCTTCCGGGGTAATTAAGGTGATGTCGCGCATTTCTAGGGGTGCGGTTTTTCGGATTTGGGTTTGTGCTTCCAAGACTCGTCTCAGCCAGTGTTCTCGCCAGTATTTGGTGTAAGGCCCTGGGATGGGTTCGACGGAGGTTGTATCGTCGCCCATGTTGCGTTCAAACAGTTCTACTCTACCGTAGATGCGGCGGAAGTCTCTTTTTGGGTGATCGTCTGGAATGTCTAATTCGTTGCGAATATCGAGTAGAGGCTGCATCCATTCTTTTTCCTCATCGTTTTGAATCATTGCCTCCATAGATTTATCTTGGCTTACCATTGTACAAACCCAACAGCCAAAGCGAGAATTTCCACAACTAGGGGTGGAAGTATCAACAACTAGAGGACATTCATTATCTGCTGTCGCACCTCGATACATAGTTAGCAAATCTTTATTGTTATTTCCCCACGGATTATCCCACTGCATCAAGTAAAGCCACACTTCATCTGTTCGCCAGTCTTCAATGGGAAGGTAAATATAAGAGTTAGGGCGAGTGGGATTAGCATTAAGGCGTTCGCTTACCCGCCACTCCCTATGTTTAGCCATATTTGCGGCGCGTTTAGCACTTTCAGCCTTGCGAGTACCTAGAACAAGAATTGCCTCGCCGCTAGTTCTAATTATTTCACGAATAAAAGAACCAGTTGGTTGTATTTTTAATCGTTCCGTACACCATCTAAATCGGTTTCTAGGTGCTGGGTATCCTTTACCTATTAAGCACGCCCAAAAGGTATCTTGAACGGCTGGATAAGTTAAATGAGTTTCTATTGGCATTCCCTGTTCTTGGGCTGCAACTTTCATCCGTTTTAGAGAATTATGTACTCCAGCAGCTACTATAGGGTTTTCTACCAGTGTATCATTTGTTAGAACATGAATTTTTTTGTGGCGTTTCTCAATTGGCAACTCGGCAATCGCATACCAGACAAGCTGTAGGACTGCCGAACTATCTTTGCCACCACTCCAACCGATTACAAGTGGGAGTTCATCTTGACAATAAAGCTCTTGAATTTCCTTTTTTAATATTTCTATGTCTGCAATTAAATCGCCAATATTGCGGGGCGGAAATAGTGACATTTGTTGTAATTCATTCATTTTCTAGAGACCCCTTTTGATTGTAAAGTAAACACATTTTTGCGATGCCACTGCAGCGCATCTTTTCTCGGATAATATTGCTCTAAACTTGGCAAAAGAATCTGTTCTCCGTGAAACTCTCTCATTAATCTAGGGTATTGTGAGTCCTCTTGTAGATCGCTAGCAACTATAATTTGATAACGATCGTCAACAGCAAACCATCCTCGGTCGAATGCCCAATGATGATTTTTACAGAGTGAGAGCCCATTATCTGGTCTATTATCATAAAACTCAGAGAAGGGCTTGATATGTGCGCCATCTACAATACTTTGACTAAGCGAACGTGTAACTTTCAATCGACAAAAAGCACATCGGTAATCATACAAATGCACGACGGATTTACGGAAAATAGCCTCTCTAAACAAAGATTTTCGTAAATACATCTTTGGTTGTGCATCTGTATCACTAGATTCAATACTCTCTAATTCATTCCAGGTAGAATCTTGGAGAGACTGATTTATTGTTAAAACATCTTCTATCTGTTTTTGGCTTGAGGAAAACCAGGCAGATATCAGTATATCTATTAATTCTTTTTTTGCATTATAGTCTCGCAATAAATCAAATAATTCATCATCTATTTTGGCTCTTTCAACATCTCTTCTTAAAGAATTGATGGTTTGAGGGCGTCCTCCCGTGTATTGTTCGCTAAATTCAACGTGCCAAAATTTAGGTTTCTTGTTTTTTAAATGAAAAAATGGAATAGCAAAATCAATCTCCTCAAAACTGTCAGAACTCAATACAGACCAGTATCTTTTGAAGGTGTTAATTAATTGATCGGAAACAGTAATATTGTTCTCATTAAGTAAGCCTAGTGTAATTAAATCAATTACAGACAGTAGGAGTATTGGCTGATTTAGAGCGTTACCTCCTTGTTTATTCTTGCCTACCTTAATCTGAGAAAAACAATAGCGATAGTATGCTAAATTCTTATTTTCTGACTCTTCTCCTGTAGTCATTTCCTCCTCCCGCTATGATTAAATACAATCCAACCTAAAATTTTACACTCTTTTCAACAAAAAGCTAAGCACCGCAAGGCACAACCATAACGCAGAAACTAGACAATTTAAGCAGTGTCAGCAGACTAAAAAGTAATTTTCTAGCCTAAACAGGTGATAATTATATCACTGTCTGCGTGCATCGGCCGTTTCCAAACCCAACCGATTTTTCAAATAATCAGTCATCCAACTAACACTCGCCCTCGACTTAGAAATCCCCCCTTTCAACAAAATCCCCCCCTCCCAATCAGGATTATAAATCGACCAATCAACCTGCTGCAAAAAGCTCAAACGTTCCTCCCAACTCTCAGGAAAAACCGATCGCAAAGCCGCCCCAACTTCCCCCAAACTCTCAAGCACAACACTGTGACAGTGTACGCAATCCCGGCGCATTTCCCCCGCCGCCACTTGCTTGTGCAGAACTAATTGCCAATCTGGAATAAAACTGCTAACCGCATTCCAATAACTAACCGCCAGTTGTATTTTTTGAGCAAGTTCTTCCTCTTTTTCCTCTTTTGTGGCGCGGTAACGAGAGGGTTTCGCGTGTTCGCTGCCCTGAATATTAGACAGCAAAGCCATGATAGCACGATCGATCGCACTCAGCGCAAACAATTTGTGCGATCGCCCGTTCAAACTCCCCCTCTCCATCTCAGTCAAACACCGGAAAACCTCAACCTGCTTAACAACCGCCTTCACCACAAAAGCGCGATCGTCCCGGTGGTTGTAAAGTAGACTTAGCGACGACTCCAAAGGAACTTGAAAACCATTCAAATCAGCAAACATCTGCTGCGATTTTTCCAACCCAATATCGAGAAACAAAATCAGCGCCACCCTCTCATATCCCAACTGCGGATTTTCCCTCAAAGCCATCTCAAAAGCCGCGCGCCGATGCTGTCCGTCATTAATAGTAAACTTAGCATCCATCGGCACTCGCAATCGACCGATTTTCCGTTCTTCGGCCTCATTTCCCACTGCTTCAAAAGTAATATCCGCATCAATCGAAGCAGCAATTGCCGCACAAGTATAATTTGTAGGATTCTTAACAAAATACTCAGCAATTTCTGGAATCCTAGCTTTGTTAAGCGCCCGTTTCGCCCGCATAGACGGCGGCAAATCTTCAGATTCAAAGGGAAACAATTTCGGCAAAAAACGCACCGGACACATCGACACGTAATATTCGCGGCCCGCTTGAATTCCCCGGATAACCGGCAAAATGTATTCAAAAGAAGGAGTGGACATATTTTTTTGTGAAACCGCAGATACACGCCCAGAAATGCAGATGAATAACTCTTATCTGCGTCTATCTGCGTTCATCTGCGGTTTAAATAAATAAACTATTGACATCTGGCATTAATTATGGTATGCAGCCGGGGTCTGTTTCCCGATAACTCAAGTATTTCACAATAATTTTTAAAAAACAAGAGTTGACATAAAATTTAACCCATGATATTTTTGAAAAAATAGCCTCTTTATATATAAACCGCCGATGAACACCAACCCAGCGGATGACCTCGCTATAAAAATTTTAGAAAAAGAAAATAGCGACAGACAAGAAATCGCACTTTTATTAGATAATTATTTAGGAAAGGACGATCGCATTTTCGTACAAAAAACCCAGATGGGAAACAGCGAAGCATACATCGGTTCAGTCACCCTAGAATGGTTAGACTCTCGCGTCCGTTTCGCCTCGCAAATGCCGCTTTTCCGCCAAAAATTTGACCTCCAAACCAACAACATCGTCCGCGATGACGAAACCATTGACGAAATTATCCAGCGTCCCTTAGATTGGTCGCGCCAAGCCGCCCTCACTCAATATTTAGCAGCCCGAAAATCGCACAAATTCCCCGCAGTTTTAGTAGTCGTCAGTCCCCCGTGGGTAGACAATCCTTTAGCCGAGGAATGGGATAAAAATGGCGTAGCAACTAAATCGGCTGCTGAATTTACATCCTTTGATAAAAACGAGAACTTAGGGCTTTTGAATGTCTCTCAAAAATTCTCAATTTTTGCCTTAGACGGCCAGCATCGGCTGATGGGAGTTCAAGGTTTAATGAGTTTAATTAAAACCGGAATCCTGCAAAGATACAACAAAAATAAAAAACCTGTCGGCGCTGCAATTACTCTGGAAGATTTAGCAGAAGAGTATCAAATCGACCCCGAAACAGTGTATAAATTAGCTCACGAAAAAATCGGGATTGAGTTTATCCCGGCGGCGGTAGCGGGGGAAACGCGACAGCAAGCACAACGGCGCGTGCGATCGATCTTTGTGCACGTTAACCTAATGGCGGTAACGCTGAGTCAGGGCCAGCTAGCATTATTGAACGAGGACAACGGATTTGCGATCGCAGCCAGAAAAATTGCCGTCACCCATCCCTTATTAAAAGAACAAGATGACAGAAACCCCCGCGTCAATTGGGACAGCGCCACAGTCGCAGCAAAATCAACTGTGTTAACCACATTGCAAGCGCTGCAAGATATGTCCGAACGGTATTTAGAATACAAATTCCCCCATTGGAAGCCGGAACGAAAAGGTTTAATTCCCATGCGTCCCGAAGATGAAGAACTCAAAGAGGGAATTGAAGAGTTTAAAAAATTGTTCGATCATTTAGCAACTTTACCCAGCTATCAAAGAATAGAAAGCGGCGAAGAAACGGCAGAATTGCGCCGATTTAGTTTTGAAAAGCCAGGGGGCGAGGGAAATATTTTGTTCCGTCCAGTCGGTCAAATTGCTTTAGCGAATGCTTTGGGAATTCTAGTATTTAGAAAGAAACTTTCCCTGAAATCTATTTTCGACAAACTCCGCAGATTCGATGTCGATGAAGGATTTAGCCACATGGACAATCCTGAGTCTGCGTGGTACGGGATTTTGTACGATCCGAACAAAAAGCGAGTGCTAGTTTCTGGAAAGGATTTAGCGACGAAGTTAATTGTATATTTGGTGGGGGGAATTCAGGACGATATGGAGCGAGCTCATTTGCGGCAAGCGGTAGCGGAAGCGAGAACTTTTGAGGATAAAGCTATTAGTTTTAACGGCAGGTTTGTGCAGCCGCAAGAGGTAGGATTGCCGCCAGTGCTGTCTTAGGAGCGAAGCTCTAGTACATCAATAAACTATTAGCTAATAATTTTACGGATATCATCTTGGATTTGAACACCAGTTTTTCCTTGCCATCTTTCTTTCAACAACTTCAATCCTGCTTCGGCGTACTGCGTTACAATGTCTAAGACTTCCCGGCTGTCTTTCGGTTCGGGCTTACCATTGCGTTTTAGAACAGTATGGACACCCGCCTCAAGTGCAAGGCGAACATCTTCGTCTACGATACCCATATAGACTAGATCCTCACGACCGCGAGCTGGAACTGGGGAAATCTCCACATTATTTTTGAGGGCGTAAGCTGCTGCAAAGACATAAGCATCTACCATGCGACCAAATGCGCTGTTCTTTTTGAGTGCGTCGAGATAACCCTTTGCTTGTGGAGTCGGACGAATTGTTGCTTGAGGGTCTATATGTTTCATTCTGCCACCTCCACTGTGGAAGCGTCTTCAGTTGCACCCAGGCGTTTGATTTTGAGAATTCCCGTAACATGAGATCGCACACCTTGCAACAAATAATCTGGGAAATCGCGGTCTGTTGCTAGGACTATCACCTGTGAAGGAAGATCGGGAAGTGCATTAATCAGGTTTCTCTGATGGCCGGTATCGAGATGACCAAATGGGGTATCCATAATTAATGGTGCAGCCGTACCTGATTCTAGATTCAAACCAGCAATAAAGGCAAATGCAAGCGCTTCTTTTTCACCAGCACTTAAGGTTTCTGGATTGATAATTTCACCAGTTGCATTTTTTATCCCTAGCGTATAGTCTTCCCTAATTTCTACTCCTACGTATTCCTCCGGCTTGTTGGTAACGCTGCGATGGATCTTGGATGTCTGTTCTTCAATTGTTTTCTTACGCTCTGTGATGCGCCACTCTATCAACTCCTTTGCTGCCTGATGAAGACCATCAGCAAGAGTAACTTGGCGAGCGAGATTAGCAGTTTCTTCGTTGCAACTGGCTAATTCCTCCATCTCCCGACGCAGCTCGTTTTCTTGTTGCAACAAAACAGCGCTCTCCCCCTTTAAACGATCTATTTTCTGTTGGTGTTCTCTGACTTTTTGTTGGGATTCGCCAACTTTTTTCCAAATGTCTTCCGCTTCTTCCTGATTTAATCCCTGTGTTTCTTTTTTCAAGCGATAGGCTGCTTTCTCAATTTGATCCAGTTCTTCGCGCAAGCGATCGCGTCTCAACAAAAGTGAGTCGAAGTCGGGAGTTTTAAAGCGGGAAAGGGTGACGAGGCGATCGCGCAAATCGTCCTGCTGCAAGGCATCTTTAGTCCGACTGGCACCGCTCGTTTCCAATCGTTGAAGTTCCTGAAGGATATATATACGCGAACTTTCATCGATACAGCGACCGCACACACAGGCCTCAGATTCCAGTATTTCCCTAAGTTGGGAAACAGAACCTGAACGTCGTGCGGTAATCATTGTGGTGCTTTGCATATCCTCTGCAACTCCGCGAACAAATTCAAGCAGTAGTGGGATAGGTGCTTGTTCTAAATCCCTTTCAACTTGCTTTTTTGCTTCGCTCCACTCTTCCTGTTTGCGGGATTTGTTGCTCTCCAAATTATTCATATCTTTTAACTTGTCGCGCAACTCTTCAATCTGACTTGCTCGTTCTTCCGTTCCCTTTTGAATTTCTAGCGCAGCCTGATATTCTTCCTTTGCCTTTTGGAGTTGCTCTTTTTTAATCTCGATCTTTTCTTGAACCTCTTCTAACTTGCTCGTTACTTGATTAAGTGACTCGTTAATTGAGGCTGCGTCCTTCAGTTTTTTTTCAATCGATTGCAGCGCGCGTCCTGAATCTTCACGCAGGTTCCTTAACTCAGGGATGCCCAGAATTCGCTCGATCGCATCCAGGGTTTCTTTCGTATGAAGGCGTTGAGCATAACGTTTTATTTCCACACCATCGAAAAAAAAGAAATCCTTACAGGCTCTGGGCAAAAGTTCCTCAATGCATTCGCGAGAGTAAGGTTGATTAATACCGTTTTGCTGGACAATCGCTTCATTTGTTTGAGCAGAAGCAGTTATTCCGCGCACCACTCTCTTAGCTGTACGACTAATGTCATAAATATCGCCGTTGCGATCGAATTTAAGTTGTACGGACAGTTCTAAATTAGGGTCTTTCTTTAAGACAATACGGTTAAAGCTATCAAGTAATGCCGAGGACTTAAGTTCATCACCCCCGTAGAGGCACCATTGGATAGCTTCTAGAATAGATGTCTTACCAAATCCATTCTGACCGAAAACTATCCAAATGTGCTGTTGGGTATCGAGGTTAAATTCGATTTCCTCATTTTGATAGCACTTCCAGTTTTTTAGACGGATACTTTTCAGCTTAAGTGCCATAATTATCATTCTCAATTGATGAATTTGGTAAATCAGCGTACCGTTCAATCATTGTTATTAAAATAGGAACCATCCTGCGCTTTTGCAAGACAACCTTTTCTTTTTCCTGCTGAATAGCCTCTTTGAGTAATTGTTCCGGAATTTTATATTTAGCCACCAGTTCTTGCAGCTTTTCTTCCATTTATGCTCCTTTATTTCCTACATTAAATCTGAATGGGTAATTCCATAGGGTGCAAGCTCATCTACAAGTTTTGTGATGAGTGACATCCGATTGCGTGCAGCACGGGCAAACAAAGTTACCCGTTTAATTTCAGATGCAATCAGTTCGACCAACGAATCTCCTAGTGGAGGAACGACAACAACATCGACAACTTTTGCGATAGCTTTTTTAGGTGCAACGCGGAGAACTCTGCCGCGTCGCTGGATAAACTGCCGTTCAGATGTGTCGCTTGCCAGGATAATGGCAAGGTCAGCCTCTGGAATATCTATTCCTTCATCTAAGCATTTTACAGCAACGAGGGCATCAAAGTTGCCGCGGGCAAATTCAGATAAGAGATGTTTGCGATTAACATCATCTGAGGAATATCGTGCAATGCGGAACCCGCGCTGGGCCAGCACATGACTTACCTCAGTAGCTTGTGCGATATCAGCACAGTAAATCATGCCTCTGCGCGGTGGATAATCAGTGATAATGCGACCGAGGGCCGTGAGTTTTGATGCAGCAGATTTGATGATACGAGAGCGCTGAATAGTCAGACGTTTTGCTTGAGCGATCGCATCTTCTTCTTTGTTATTGAGTAAACGACCTATCTTGGTTGTTAAGTTGGTAAATTTAGCGTATTCACTACCAGTTAACGGGGTAATATATACGTGGTAATCATACTCGCACAGAATGCCCGCCTCGATCGCCTGTTCTAATGTAAATTCATAGACAATGCCGCCGAAATATTCCAGCACTAATTCTGTTCCTTCCTCATCGTAAGCACGAATTGGAGTAGCAGACAGACCAAGGCGATACTGGAAATCATCTCTTAGAATGCGTCTGTAGATAGCTCCACCTGTAGCGTGAACTTCATCAGCAATTAGCAAAGAACGAGGTGGTAAACCTCCAGCATCAGCAATTAGAGTAGTTACCTTGGATTTTGAAAGTTCGCTGTAGCTACCTACCACTATAATAGGAAGTAGTTCGCACAACGACTCTCGGCTGTTTGCCAATCGGAGTTTCCTGAAAAGTGATTCCATCCAGATTATTGCAGTGCTTGTAGCAATTAATGGGGTTCGGAATGTTGTCCTATTTGCCAATTCGTCAACCCATTGCTGTACGATTTCGTTTGTAGGAGCGCCAATAACAATAACATTAATATTTTCAATACTGGCTGCACACGCTAACCCTGTTATCGTTTTTCCAGCCCCAGTTGCCATAGCTAAAATTCCGCAACTGCTGGCCAATTGCCAAGCGTTGAGTGCATCAACTTGCCGAGACTTTAACTCTACTTTGAGAAAGCTATCCAATGTATAAAAGCTGGAAGTTTGAGGATCAGTTTGATTAACTATTTCGTTATTATGACTGTAACTACTGCCCTGTTCAGCCAACCTCCTAGATTTTCTGGTCTTTTTGATTTCAGGTTCCAGTGCAGGAGGTCGATCGGGACACAGCCGCAAGAGCGAGCGCGCCGCCGCTTCGGGAAACTCGATTATTTCCACATTCGGCGTCTCGTTTTTCCACAATTTCTGAAAATTTTCGGCTTTTTTTAATGCCCGTTCTCTAACTCCCGGATGCCAAGAACAAAAGACATCAATACATTCAAAATTATCAATTAAAGCAGTTGAGCTTTCGTTGGCAGAGCCCGTGAAAGCAACGATATTGTTTTCGGCATCGGCAAATATCCCTAATTTTTCGTGATAAATTCCCTGACGGCGAATCTCTTTAGTAACAGCTAGTTTTATTTCGAGGATGTTTTGACTCAATAACCAAGCCAAACAAGCCCAGCGATCTCGAACAATTCCCTCAAATTCTTTATCTAATTCTCGCAGAACAGCACTGACAATAACTTCTTCTTTTTGTCGCATTCCTTGCACGATCGCCTCCGCATCTTCTGGGGACAAATGTGGAGAAGCCACGAGCTGCATCTTGCCGCCCACTCGAATCAATGCTGTCAGTCCTTTTGCGGCGGCTGCCATTGAAGTGCTGGAGAAAAAACCAACGGCTCGCTTGTAGACTGTAGCATTTTCCAAACAAGGAATATAAAATTCTTGGATTAGATCGCAGCGATCGCTCCGGTACTCATCTTGAATCGCTAAATCTCTCAAGCTCAACGCCGCACCCCCAAATCCCCGCTAATTTTTCTAGTATAGACCAATTCTTACAATCTAGCCGCTGTCAATAAAATAAGTTCGGCTGCTACAGGCAAACGATCGGACTCTGTTGCCGACAAAACCGAACTCGATTTAGCACCCCAATGCTTTGAATACCAAATATAATCAATCCGGAAAACGGGATAATTTAATCTCCACTTCGAGCTTTTTACCAAGAACTTAAGTTCCCAACCATGAGGCCAGGTAAAACCCAACCCTAATCCCGATTTTTGGAAAGAATCTTGCATGACTTTCTGCACCCTGTCATAGTCTTGAGTGTCGTCTGTCATATTAAAATCGCCCGCGACAATTACTGGCAGAATTTCTCGCTCAACTCGCTGCAGTAAGTCTTGAATTTCAGGCGAGCGTGGGCCATATTTGTAAACGGGAATTGTGAGAAAACGCAAGATGTTATATATCTTAATCCAGGGCCCCGTAGCTTGCATATTATAAATCACTACTTCTTGTTCGTTAAATTTAATAATTGCCCGTTGCTGCGTTTCTCGATGGCCGGCTAAGTGTAGTATTTCGCTCGATACAATCGGATATTTACTGAGAATTCCTACAGGGGGAGTGTTAATTTGATAGGGGTAGTCTGCCGCAAGAGGTAGGATTGCCGGTGCTGAATTGATTTTGTCACCGCTTCGGAACAACAGGCGGGACGCCCGTGCCACGATGCAGGCAGATGTTTTTTCACGAACAACAGGCGGGACGCCCGTGCCACGATGCAGGCAGATGTTTGTTCGCGATCGGCGATCGACTGCACATAGCTGCGCCAATTGATTGTTTTTCTCGTACTCTAGATTTGCGCTCGCAGTCTGACAAAGTTAATCGAGTCAGTGGAGTTGAAACTGCACTGGCTCGATCGCTCCTTTCGCCCATTCAAGATATGCGGCGATCGCACCACCTCAGCTTAACTGTCGGGATAATTCGTCAGAATCAAAAACTCGGATGCTGGAATCGGTTGAATTTCGACATAAGCAATCCCATCTTGTCGCTGCACTGTCAATGTTGAACCGACTTTATGAGGACCCGCATAACCGGGAGTTGCCGCTTCAGCCGTATTCAGAATTACCGTCATTGAACGGACGATCGGGTTGAGATTGGCATCCACGAGCACTCTCGCTCCCCGATCGTCCGTTCCATGACTGTTTAGCACACAAACCGCCTCTTCATCATCTAAAACCCGTGACCAACCAATAATTTCTCCACTCAGTCCGCGATCGCCAAAGGGCAAATTCAAGAAAGGAATCGCGGTTGGTCGCAAATACTGCCGTCCCAAGCGCAGCACAGGGAACTTTTTGCGGAGTGCCGCCATGGCCGCCATCCGAACATAGACAGGGTGATTCGGATCGAAACAGTGAGCACCCGCTGTCCCAAACGGCCCAAAGCCGGGTAAGTCTCGATCGATGGCTTGTAGCCCTGCTACTCCCGATTGCCGGGGATGCGAGGGGCCAAACATTGCTTCCCGCAAATAGCGATCGGAACCCTTCCAGTCCGGCAACCACTTGCGTTCAGACGGTTCTGGCCCCGCCAAAGCCTGCTCGGTTCCCGCGTAAATGCAAGGAATCCCCAAGGTGAACAGTTGCAATGCCACTCCGGCAATCACCTGATGGTCCGATGCAGCTTCACTGGAAAAGCGGATTTTTTCACCGAATACATGATCGTGATCGTCCAAAATTGAAACATGACGCCGCCCGAGATTTCGGTGCGACCCCATTACAGCGTTCCCTGGATCAAACCCGTTAAAGTAGGCTCTTGGGTCCATCAGCCCTTTGGCAACCTGGTTAAGATTTCCCCGCATCTCGCCGATATCCAACGCAGCATTTAAGTTTTGCCCCACCACATCCAGATAACGGTCTTCGTTGTAATCTCCGCCTGCTATTTCTCCTACCAAAAAGAAGTCACTCTTACCCAGATTCGCCGCAAACTCCTTAATCGTCCCGCAGAAATTTCGGGCTTGATCGTAGGTAACGTGCTTGAGGGTATCAATCCGAAAGCCATCGCAGTCTGTCAGTGCAATCCAGTATTTATAACACCGGGCTAAGTTATCTAAGAGGTGGGGATAGTCCAACTGGAAATCTCGCAGGGTAATGAAATCCGATCGCCGGAATTCGGCATTGGGATCGTCGAGTTCCCCCCGCCCTAAATCACCCTTTCCGGCACGAGTATAGCAATCTGGTTCCTGGAGTTCGATCGGCCAGACTCCTTCGGGGTCCGTTTGAGGTTGCCCCGCAATGGGTTGTCCGCGATCGCCCAGCCACGAGCCAAACTTATACCAACTAGACGTATAGGGTGGTTCCCATTCTCCCCCTGGCGTACCAGGAGCATAGATCCAGTTACACCCTGAATGGTTAAAAATGATATCAAGGATAATGCGTAGACCCTTGGAGTGGGCTTTATTGACCAGACTGACCAAATCTTGGCGAGTCCCAAAGCGAGGATCGACCTCTAGAAAATCTTGAATGCCGTAACCGTGATAGCTATCCAAGTGACCCCGTTGCTGAAAGATGGGCCCTACCCAGATCGTCGTCACGCCTAGTTGGTTGAGATAATCCAGCTTTGACTCTAATCCTTTGAGGGTTCCTCCCTGCCAGCGATCGCCTCCCGACTCTGCCCATTTGTCAAATTGCCAAGACTGTCCATTGGGCAGATTAGGTCGGGCCTGATTCAGTTGCTGCCGATTAAGTAGAGGGCGTGTATCTTCTTTACCATCGCTAAAGCGATCGGGTAAGAGAAAATAGAGGACTTCATTTCTCCAATCTGCAGAGGATGGAAAGTAACTCTCACGTCGGGGTAAAGAAAAGTCTTTTAAACTATCTGGGCGCTTCTTGGTTAGATTCTGATCCGCAAATGTCATAGGATTTATCTCAGATTGGTGAATAGTTTTGCTCGGTCTTCTGAAGTTATGTTGTTTTGTTAATGTGAGGAAATCGGCGATCGCACTGTGTCAAGAATGGACTGGACTCAGGCGATCGCCCGATCTTGTGTGGACTGAGTTAAACTTCTGTGAAACCCAGATTTTTTGTTGTGGCGATCGGTTTGGGATGATGGGTTTTGTGCCCTCAACCCATCTTGCTAGAAGATGGCGATCGCACTTACTTACCAGCAGACTAATTGTCCCCGCAATGCTGCCGTACAAGTCGATCGATCGCCTGTGCAATAGTCAGGAATCTCGATCGAGGAGTTTCGGGTTGATTATGGAGTGTTGTCAGAACATTCTCAATACTTTGACCTGTTTGCAATACCAATGTTGATGATTTCTCCCCCAGGCGAATAGTGAGCCGATGGGGGTTGAGGGTAGGTTCAGATGGGATATCAGAGGGTAGGTCGGCAAAATTCCGATCGGACAGAATGTTGGCAAGCATTACTAAATCCTGTCGCTCTAATTGACATATTTGATGGGGAGATGACACTGTATCGTTGATAAAACGACTAGCCTGACAAGTCCCATTAGGGAGAATTGTCCAAGTTATGCCAGAAATCCCCACAAAGCCCATCTGTCCATCTCGGAACTCTAACTCTGCGATCGGGTGACCATCTTCCGTGAGGAAAGGATTGTTACGAGGTGTACTCATCGCCATAGCAGTCATAAACGCTAGAAGTGATACCAGAATGGTGACTGGAATGAGTTTTTGGTAAAAAGGCTTCTCCATAGCAAAAACCTATCTCTGGGGCATGGTTTCACCATACCCCCAGTCCTAATTAGACTATTCTTCTAGTTGACATAGACAAAGCAAACTACTAAACAGGGATGCCTCGTTCAGTTTC
>Ga0164305_10000317_pt1 | contig 17588 bp, 11 predicted proteins | sample Whisoiple_237_MG_FD_110215 | JGI IMG/M metagenome (GOLD analysis project Ga0164305, IMG submission 110215) | Soil microbial communities amended with pyrogenic organic matter from upstate New York, USA - Whitman soil sample_237_MG | ecosystem: Environmental > Terrestrial > Soil > Agricultural...
TGAATTCATTTTATTTTCGTTATGACTGAACTTAGACATAAGATAGCGGATTTGGGCAGGCCCAAAGACCCGCCCTATAGTACAATCCTATTCTACTCCCTCAATCCGATCTTCCACCTCCTGATAAAGTTCACGCAAACGATCCAAATTGTTCTCCGAAGTCTCCCAATAACCCCGGCCGTTCACCTCAAGCAAAGTGCTGACAATCTTGCGGAACGAATGAGGATTTAAGTTAAGCAAACGCTTCTGCATCTCCTCATCTTGGATAAACGTAGTGTTGACATCCTCATACACCCAATTATCCACAGCGCCCGCCGTCGCACTCCATCCAGTTGTATTAACCAGACGCTTAGAAATCTCCCGCACACCTTCATAGCCGTGGGACAACATCCCCTCGTACCACTTCGGATTCAGCAGCTTAGTCCGCGAATCTAAACGCACGGTTTCTGATAGCGTCCGCACCTGCGCGTTCGCTGTCGTCGTATCAGCAACAAAGGATGCCGGTTGCTTCCCATCCCCGCGCAAACTGCCGATCAATTTAGTCGGATCTGAGTCAAAATAGTGCGACACGTCGGTTAGGGAAATCTCTGCAGAATCCAAGTTCTGGAAGGTGACTTCCGCAGTTTTCAAGGATGATTCAAAAATCTTCCGGTCTTGTTCCATTGTTCCGGGATTGTCGGAAGAAAAGGCGAAGGATTTGCGAGTTAAGTACATTTCCTGCAACTCTGCTTCGCTTTCCCAAGTGCTGTTTTCCACCGCCAAGTTGACGTTAGATGAATAGGAACCAGAAGCATTGGAAAAGACGCGGGTTGCTGCTTGTCGCAGGTTAATTCCCATTTCTTCCGCTTGCTTCAATGCGTGTTTGCGGACGAAGTTCATCTCTAAGGGTTCGTCGGCTTCCGCTGCCATTTTCACGGCTTTATCTAACAAGTTCATTTGGTTGATGAACAAGTCGCGGAAGACCCCGGAACAGTTAATTACTACGTCGATCCGAGGGCGTCCCAACTCTTCTAAAGAAAGCAATTCGAGTTTGTTTACCCGGCCCAAAGCGTCGGGAACTGGCTTCACTCCCACCATCCACATTACTTGGGCGAGGGATTCGCCGTAAGTCTTGATGTTGTCGGTTCCCCACAACACAACGGCGATCGTTTCTGGGTAATTTCCGCCGTTATCAACGCGCTGTCTTTCTAATAGCCGATCGACTACAACCTTAGCAGACTTAACCGCCCCCGTTGTAGGGATTGACTGCGGGTCTAAAGCGTGCATATTCTTGCCAGTCGGCAAAACATCCGGGTTGCGAATCGGATCGCCACCGGGCCCAGGCAGAACATACTCACCTTCTAACGCGCGCAACAAAGCGCCTAATTCGTTGTCGGCACAAACTTGCTGCAAGCAGAATTCCAGATACTCAAACAGCGGTTTAATCGCTTCTGAATCGACCTTTTTGTAACCTGCAGCGTGCAAAGCTTCAATCCAAGGTGTTTTCTTGCCCATGTTGAAGAAATTCAACTTAGAAACAAGGGAAACTCTACCCTCAGCATCGGTTTGTTCCTTCACTAAAGCGCCAACGGCATCCCGACAGGCCAAGGTGATGTTTTGCAGCAATTCGACATCAGTTAAAATGCCTTTGTCGCTATTGGTATAAATTTCGCCGATATCGCGTCCGAGACTGTTAGCGATAATCCGCGGCAAGCCGATCAGCCCGTCTTCTTCGCGGTCTAAATTGGCGATATTCACCAAAGTTGCGATCGCCTCTTCCGCAGTCGGCGGCTTACCGATAACGTGCAAACCGCAAGGTAACAACCGCGACTCAATTTCCATCAACTTGCGGTAAACCAAGCCAACTAAATTGTCCCGTTCCTCCGCAGTCATTCCCGCAGCAACCCCTCTTTCTTGTTCGGGAGGTAGCGCAATATCCTTATCCAAATTCACCAAACGGCATTTTTCGACGATCGCATCAACAATCGGCACACCCCGCCCAGTCTCTTTCAAAGTTTGATAAGAAGCAATTAACTCGCTGAGTTCCTGCAAACCTTTGTACAAACCAGCATTTTCAGCCGGAGGAGTCAGATAGCTGATTGTTTCAGCATAACTGCGGCGCTTAGCAATTGTTGCCTCGCTGGGGTTGTTGGCGGCGTAATAATAGATATTGGGAATTTTGCCGATCAAACTGTCGGGATAACATTCCCCAGACATTCCCATCTGCTTACCAGGCATGAATTCTAGCGAACCGTGAGTGCCAAAGTGCAGCACCGCATCCGCACCCCAAATGCGCTCCAAATAAGTGTAGTAAGCAGCAAAACCGTGGTGCGGGCTGGCGGAACGAGAGAATAACAACCGCATCGGATCGCCTTCGTATCCAAAAGTAGGTTGCACTCCGATAAACACATTGCCAAAATGTTTGCCGAAAATCAGCAAATTTTGTCCGTCGCTGTTCAAATGTCCCGGAGGCGGGCCCCAATTTTCTTGCAAGCGTTCCGAATAAGGAGTGAATTCTTCGTATTCAGCTACGGACATCCGGTAAGCAACATTTAATTCCGGAGTTTGGTATTGGGCTGTTGCGTCGTGGATAACTTCTTGCATCAGTTTTTCGGCGGAATCCGGCAATTCTGGCAAGTCGTAACCGTTCCCTTTTAAGGCTTTCAATACTTGGTAAATCGAGCCGAAAACGTCCAAATAAGCGGCTGTTCCGACGTTGCCTTTGTCCGGCGGGAAACTGAAAACTGTGATCGCAACTTTTTTATCTAATTTTGGTTTGCGGCGCAGCATTGCCCATTTCATGGCGCGCTGGGAAATTGCTTCGATTCTATCTTGCAGGGCGATCGCCTTGCCAGTTGCGCCATCACGTCCCGACAAAATAATCGGTTCGATCGCGCCATCCAACTCGGGAATGGCAATTTGCAAAGCAACTTGAATCGGGTGCAAGCCTAAATCGCTATTTTCCCACTCTTCTGTCGTTTGGAAAACCAGCGGCAAAGCCACCATGTAAGGACAGTTTAGCTTTTTCAAAGTCTCGATCGCCTTTGGGTGATCTTGTTTCGCCGGGCCGCCCACCAAAGCAAAACCAGTCAGAGACACCACCGCATCAACTATGGGCAGCGGTGTCACACCTTTGGCCCCAACTTCCAAGAAAAAAGTTTCGACTGGTTTCGAGAAGTCCAAACCGCCGGCAAAAATCGGCACCACCCGCGCCCCCATAGCCTCCAATTCCTGCACCATTGCTACATAGTGCGCGTCATCTCCGGTGACTAAGTGAGTCCGCTGCAACACCAAGCCGATGCAAGGTGCGAGGGGGTCTTTGAGGTCTGCGGAAATATCTTTGCGGGCGTTGTACCAGGTGAGATATCCTTTTACATCCTCAAACATCGACGGTGCCAAAGGATGCCAAATTCCCATGTCCGGGTAGACAACGGGCTCTTGAAAAGTTAGCTGTTCCTGGCCTTTGAATACATATTTATGTGACAGCATCAGCAAGAAGTTTTCCAAGTTTTCTTGGGAACCGCCCAGCCAATACTGGAAACTCAGCATGAAGTTGCGCGCATCTTGGGCTTTGTCGATGGGCAAATATTTCAGCACTTTCGGCAAAGTTTGCAGCAGTTTCAGCATTCCGTCTTGGAAGGAACTCCCGGATTTTTCCTTCCGTTTTTTCATGAATTCGCCGATCGCACTTTTGCTTTGTCCCAATTGTGCCATCGAGAAACTGCCCATTTTATTGAGTCGCATTACCCCTGGCATCGACGGGAAGACCACGGCGACATCCAAGCTGTCGCGCAGCGGTTCCACCGCCGCTACCAATTTTTCTGCCAAATCTTCGATGAAAATTAGAGAAGCAATAAATACATTGGCATCTGCCACATCCCGCTTGAAGGCCTCGTAATTTTCCGGGCTGCGGAGTTCCTCGATCAGGTAGCCGCTGATTTCTATTGCCAAATTCGGATTTTTCTGATTTATCGATCGAACCGCTGCCGACAGGGCGCTTTGATACTGCGGTTCCAGTACGACATAGACCACCTTCATGAGCGATCGCCCCTGCAAGTTTTCCGGCACAACGTGGCGAATGGTGGGCTTGACGTGAGTGAACATCCGGTTAGGCTCCTTTAAGATGCTGTTTTCGGGAATCGGGAATTTTTTTATCCCATAAGCATTTTTACCAGAAAACGCTTGCCATTAGGCGATTTGAGCCTGCACATGACACAATTCGACAAATTTAGACCAACTTTTCGTTACATTTTTTTATAAATTCCTTGAGCAAATACTCCATATTTTGTTCACAAAAATTTACTTGACATTATGGTCGTTCTGTGTATAGGATTAATGGGTAGGATAAAAATAATTAAAAATTAACCAAAAATTGAGAAAAAACACCTGAAAAAAGTGCCAAGTTTTGTAGAATAGATCAAACTTGCGATCGCTCAATTAACTGAGGAAAAAAAGGCATAAATTATGAAGGCAGAATCGAGCCTTCGATAATTGCTGAGTCACAAAAATTGATATTTTACCAGGAACTTAAAACCCTTTCATAACGTCTGTTTTGTGTAAATTCCCGATCGGCGATCGAGTTTATGGAAAACAAATTGCTATAAACTCTCAAACTCATCAAAACTTTAGGGGTAAACATGGCTAACTACGCAATTTTCGACGAACAATTTTACCTGGCCTCATATCCTTGGGTCAAACCAGCCATTGATGCAGGAGTCATCAAATCGGGACTAGAACACTTTCAAAAATTTGGTGAAGCCGCCGGCCTAACTAAAGTATCGCGGTATTTTGACGAAGCTACTTACCTTGCCGGCAACCCAGATATTGCACCCTTCGTCCGCACAGTCAACCCAAACGCGCCTTTTGCTTCAGGCCTAGACCACTTTATCCAGTTCGGTTACGATGAAGGACAGCGCCGCACCCAAGTATCACCCGAATACAACGAAAGCTTTTATTTAGCAAATAACTCTGAACTCCAACCGTTTATTCAAAACGGAACTTTCAAATCAGGCTACCAGCATTTCATTCAATTCGGGGCCAAAGAAGGTCGGTTTGGGACTTCATTTTTTGAACCGGAATACTTAAAGAAAAACCCCGACATCGTGCCGTTTGTCAACTCTGGAGCCTTGAGAACCGGCCGGGAACACTACTTCAATTTCGGGAAAAACGAGCCAAGCCGCGACGCAACTTTTGTTGGCAGCCGAAGCAACGATATTCTCACTGGTGTTGGTGTGGGGAATACCGAGCTGATTGGAGTGGAAGTAGGTATCGATCCCAGGGGCAACCGACAGTATGAAAGCTTTGGCACCAATGAGTTCGATGTCCTGATTGGCAGTCCGGGAGCTGATACATTCGTACTCGGAGTTCCTGCTACAGCGGGGAATGTCATCCCGACACCGCTGTATTTGGGTAACGGTCAAGCTACGATTCGCAACTTCGACATAGAAAGAGATTTTATCCAACTGCAAGGAAATTCTTTAAGCGACGGCTACAGCCTGACTCCGGTTGGCAACAATTTGTCAATCCAGCGTTTTGGAGATGTGCTCGGCGTGATTGAAGGAGGAGCAAGTTTGAATTTGACTTTCCAAGAATCTAACGGTAACGGTACTTTCTTGATTGGATAGTCATTGGTCATTGGTCATTGGTCATTGGTCATTGGTCATCAGTATTAGCTAATGCTGATGACCCATGACTTTTTTTCGATCGCACTTTCCGATGCCGGCAACTCGCCTTTCTCGATCGAGTTCAAATCAATCCAGAAACCCGGTTTCTCCAAGCACTCTCCAAGAAACCCGGTTGCTAAATATTGAATTGCGATCGCGCGGTACCTTCAGCACTTCAACAGCATCTTGCTCAGCCTCAGAGCGACAAATTTATTCCTACTTTTAGTTACCTTTTTTTACAAATTACTTTAGCAAATACTCCAAAATTTATTCATCAAATTTTACTTGACATATTGCTGAATCCATGTTCCAAGGTATGTATAAAATAATAATAATCAAAAATCAACCAACTTTTGAGCAAAAAATCCTGAAAAAATCCTGAAAAAACTGCCAAGTTTTGTAGAAGAAATACAAGTGGCGATCCAGCAATTAACTGACGAAAGAAAGGCTTAATTTCTGAAGTCATAATGTAGCCTTCGGATAATTGCTGTGTCACACTAATTTATATTTTGCCGGGAATTTAAAATTAGTTATAACCTCTGTATTGTGTAAATTCCCGATAGATCTAGTGAATGGAAAGCTAATTTGTCTTCCCGTTCAAACTAATAATCAAAATCTTAGGAGGAAAACATGGCTAACTACACAATTTTTGACGAACAATACTACCTTGCCTCATATCCTTGGCTCAAACCAGCCATTGATGCAGGAGTCATCAAATCGGGACTAGAACACTTTCAAAAATTTGGTGAAGCCGCCGGTCTAACTAAAGTATCGCGGTATTTTGACGAAGATACTTACCTGGCCAACAACCCAGACCTCGCACCCTTCGTCCGCACAGTCAACCCAAACGCGCCTTTTGCTTCAGGCCTAGACCACTTTATCCAGTTTGGTTACGATGAAGGCCGCACCAAAGTATCGCCTGAGTTCAACGAAGATTTTTATTTACGAAATAACTCAGATCTGCGATCGTTTATAGGCCCCAATGCACCTTTCAAATCAGGCTACCAGCATTTCGTTCAATTCGGGGCAAAAGAAGGTCGTTTTGGAACTTCATTTTTGGAACCGGAATACTTAAAAGAAAACCCCGACATTGTGCCGTTTGTCAACTCTGGAGCCTTGAAAACTGGTCGGGATCACTTCTTCAGTTTTGGGCAATTTGAGCCAAACCGCGACGCTACTTTTGTTGGCAGCCCGAGCAACGACATCATCACTGGTGTTGGTGTAGGGAATGTCGAAGAGATTGGAGTGGAAGTAGGTATCGCTCCCACAGGAAATCGGCAGTATGAAAGCTTTGGAACCAATGAATTCGATGTCCTGATTGGCAGCCCCGGAGCTGATACATTCGTACTCGGAGTTCCTGCTACAGCCGGGAATCCAGCCCCGACACCGCTCTATTTGGGTAACGGTCAAGCTACTATTCGGAACTTCGACATAGCAAAGGATTTGATCCAACTGCAAGGAAATTCTTTAAGCGACGGCTACAGCCTGAATCCCATTGGCAACAATTTGTCAATCCAACGTTTTGGAGATGTACTCGGCGTGATTGAAGGAGGAGCAAGTTTGAATTTGACCTTCCTAGAATCTAATGGTAATGGTACTTTCATGATTGGTTAGTCATTGGTCATTAGTCATTGGTCATTGGTGATCTATCATCAGTATTAGCTAATATTGATGATAGATGATTTTTTTGCGATTGCACTTTTAAACAGCAAACGATGAATTACGATATCTTCGACGAACAATACTACCTTTCGCAATATCCGTGGCTGAAACCAGCGATTGATGCAGGAATCATCCAATCTGGAAGAGAACACTTTGAAAAATTCGGTCAAGCCGCCGGCCTCACAAAAATATCGCGGTATTTTGACGAAGATACTTACCTTGAGGGAAATCCAGACCTTAAACCCTTTGTCCGCACAGTCAACCCAAACGCTCCCTTTGCTACAGGCTTAGATCACTTTATCCAATACGGTTACGAAGAAGGTCGCACTCGCGTATCGCCTGAGTATGACGAAGCGTTTTATGTAGCAAATAATCAGCAGTTGCAGCCGTTTATTCAGAATGGAACCTTTAAAAACGGCTACCAGCATTTCATTCAATTCGGCCTCAAAGAGGGTGAGATTGGAACTTCATTTTTGGAACCACGATACTTACAAAGCAACCCCGATGTTCGGCGGGTTGTCGAATCGGGAGCCTTGAAAACTGGTCGCGAACACTACTTCAATTTCGGGAAAAACGAGCCAAACCGGTCTGCTACTTTTGTCGGAACTCCCGGCAATGACATCCTCACTGGTGTAGGGGTGGGGGATACCGTATTAATAGGAGTTGAACAAAGTGATGTTACAATAATTAATGGCTTTCCCGACCCCAGGCCATCTTATGGAAGTGACGGCAGCAATGAATTCGATACTCTAACTGGCGGTAGCGGCCGGGATACATTCGTGTTGAGCCGTACATTTTCCAGTATAGGAAGTGGTAGACGGACGTTTTCCACGTACCCGTCCTACATCGGGCCAGGTTTTGCTACAATTCGGAACTTTACGCAAGGTCAGGATATCATCGCTATAGGGCTTTCCTCAGATGAATTATTGGTATTTCCCATCAACAATAATCGAGATTTAGCTATTCAAAAGAAGGACTTCCTCGCCGTTAACAATGGAGTTGCCTTCACCACTCCCCCTGACACGATCGCTATTATTGAAGGGGGCGGAAATCTCACTTATAATCAACTAATTACAAGGATATAGTGTTATTAGCTCTTTACTTGGGTAGAAATCTCGAAGCTATTCAGGGTTTGCCTTAGTCCATCATGGGGAGACTAATTAATTCACAAATCGGGAGATACACTTGCCAGAATTCAGGGGGGATCAAATCTAACTCTGCAACCGATTGGGATGATAAATCCGTTTAGTCCTCCAGTCGGTCTCACTTTCCTCGGCTAGAAAGCATAGAGCTTAAGTGAGATTTGACAATGGGAAAAAATCACCCGATCGGGTATTGTGTCAGTTCCTGATGATTGATAAATTGCATAAACAGCTCATTAAGGCCCCTGTAGGAAAACATGGCTAGTTACGCAATTTTTGACGAAAAATACTACCTTTCTCAATATCCTTGGGTGAAACCAGCCATTGATGCAGGAGTTATCAAATCGGGACTAGAACACTTTCAAAAATTCGGTGAAGCAGGCGGCTTAACCAAAGTATCGCGGTATTTTGACGAAGCTACTTACCTCGCGGGCAACCCAGACATCGCTGCCTTAGTCCGCACCCCCAACAACCCAAACGCCCCTTTTGCTACAGGCTTAGACCACTTTATTCAATACGGTTACGAAGAAGGTCGCACTCGCGTATCGGCTGAGTATGACGAAGCGTTTTATCTCGCAAATAACCGACAGTTACAGCCGTTTATTCAGAATGGAACTTTTAAAAACGGCTACCAGCATTTCATTCAATTCGGTCTCAAAGACGGTCAGTTTGGGACTTCATTTTTTGAAACAGAATACTTACAAAAAAATCCCGATGTTCGGCCTTTTGTCGAATCGGGAGCATTGAAAACAGGTCGGGAACACTACTTCAATTTCGGAAGTTCCGATCCAAGCCGCTCTGCGACTTTTATCGGAAGTTCCGGGAATGACATCATTGCCGGTGCTGGGGTGGGAAATACCGAATTAATTGGAGTTGAAGTAGGTTTAGGTACAGGTAATGGCTTTGCCGAGGGCCGAGTGTATGAAAGTGACGGTAGCAATGAATTCGATACTCTCACTGGCGGTAGCGGCCGCGATATATTCGTACTCGCTGACCTTACAGAAGGCGGTAAAAGTTCTCCGCCCGGAACCAGAAGATTCTATATTGGGCCGGGTTTGGCGACAATTCGGAACTTTATAAAAGGTCAGGATAGCATCCTGCTAGCAAATGGGTTTTTACCTTTCTCAGATCAATACTTGATATTGCCCATCAACAACAATCGAGATTTAGCTATCCAATACAACGCTTCACTCTCCGCTGTTCCCGGAACGGCTCCGTTTGACACGATCGCTGTTATTGAAGGTGGCGGAAATCTCAAGTTGAATTTATTACCAGAATCTAGAGCTACTAGATTTTCACTTGGGTAGAAATCTCGAAGCTATTGGGGATTTGGCTTGGGCTGCTGGGGAGTGCGATAATTAATTCTACGCTCCAGAAACCGGGTTTCTCGAATAAACCCGGTTTCTAAGTCTTTAATGGCGATCGCGCGCTAGCTTCAAAACCTCAACCGCATCTTTGTGACCTTCCGAAGACGCCCAAATTAACGCAGTCCAAGTATTATTATCCTTAGCTTTGATATCAGCTCCTTTATCGATTAAAAATTCCACAACTTGAGTGCGCCCGCTACCTGCAGCACTCATCAAAGCCGTCAAACCAAAATTAGTTTTAGCATTCACATCGGCCCCCGCCTCCAGCAAAAGCTGTACAATCTCCGTATGTCCGGCAGCAGCGGCACTCATTAACGGCGTCCACCCGTCATTATCCTGGCTGTTGGGCCCTGCACCTGCTGCCAGCAATTTTTTGACGAGCGCCGAATTGCCAGCCTCAGCCGCAGCCGTCAAAGCCGTCTCACCTTGCTCATCTTTGGCATTGATATCTGCACGCTGTTCGATCGCCCTTTCTACAGCAGCAACATCACCCGTTTTGACGGCATTAATTAAATCTGTCATAAAATCTCCCTTGCATCCTCTCAAATCTTAAATCGCATGGCAGTAGATATTTTAATCCTCTCCAACGGCCCCGGAGAATTGGCAACTTGGGTGCGTCCCGCCGTGCAAGCTTTGCGCGACCAATTGGGAAATGCGGGCACTCAAGCGCGAATCTCTGTGGTGCTGTCCCCCTGTCCGCACGCCACCGGGAAAGAAGCACAAATAGCCTGTTCCTACCCAGAAGTTGACAGAGTGCAAGCACCGGAGTATTTTTTTCCATTCTTATTGTCGGGCAAAACTGCTGAAAATTGGGATTGGCACGAAACAGGAGTTGTTTTGTTTTTAGGCGGCGATCAATTTTTTACGGTTGTGATTGGCAAAAGGCTCAAATATCGCACTGTTATTTATGCTGAATGGGACGCGCGGTGGTATCGCTGGATTGATAAATTTGCGGCGATGAAACCAGAAGTTTTTGCTAAAATTCCCGAAAAATATGCTAATAAATTTACAGTTGTCGGAGATTTAATTGCGGAAGTAGCTCGTTCCCAGGCTGTGCCTGGAAACGCATATCCAGAGGCTCTGCCTCGTACAAAAATAGAATTAATTGGATTGTTGCCCGGTTCTAAAGCGGCCAAATTAGCTTTAGGTGTACCGTTATGTTTGTCGATCGCCCAATCCATCCATCGCCTCCGCCCTCAAACTCGCTTTGTAATTCCTGTTGCTCCTACCATAGATGTGCAAACTCTAGCACGTTTTGCCGACCCGGAACAAAATCCTTGCCTGCATTTATTTGAGAACGCTAGCGCCGAACTTCAGTTAACAGAACCGCCGTTTTTGCAGACAGCAAATAATTTGCAAGTAGAACTTTGGACGCAGACGCCCGCCTACGATTTGCTATCAGAATGCAGCCTGTGTTTAACTACTGTGGGAGCCAATACTGCTGAATTGGGTTCGTTAGCCGTACCGATGATTGTTTTGATTCCGACGCAGCAATTGGATGCGATGAAAGCTTGGGACGGATTGCCGGGATTGCTCGCAAATTTGCCGTTAGTCGGTTCAGTTTTTGCTACGGCGATTAATTGGCTAATCTGGCAATTGGGAAAGGGAAAACTTTATGCTTGGCCGAATATTTGGGCACAGGAGGAGATTGTGCCGGAGTTAATTGGGAAGCTGGAACCGGAAGTAATTGCTCAATTGGCGATCGACTATTTGAGCCATCCTGATAAATTAGCACAGATGGGCGATCGTTTGCGTGCGGTTCGAGGAGAATCAGGGGCGGCGAAAAAAATTGCTGAATTGGTTTGTGAAGAAATTGAGGTGCAATCTAATTCTGATAAGAATTAGATTTTTTTATTTTTAACCGCAGAGGTAGGCGGCTAAACGCAGATTTAATAGACATTAATTGGTGAAAACAGGCAAAAGAAAACTTATTTTCTCTTGCCTGTTTATTATCCCAAAACTGGATTTGAGATCAAGTTAAGCTCGATCGTGCTTGGCAATGACCCAAATGGCGTGGATCATACCCGGAAACCAGAAAAAACAGGTTAGAACCAGGTTGATCCAAAAATCAGTGCCGATGCCTACAGTCAAAAATACGCCCAGAGGGGGAATAAAAATTGCAGCGACTATGCGAATTAAATTGCTCATCTCAGTTACTCCAAACGAGTTTTCTCTTTCAATTTAACTTCACTGACCAACCGAACCTTTCCCGAAAAACTTAGGCGGTGCTGCCATAGTGTAAACTTCGGTTTCAGCGGCGATTACCTGCCGCAAGTGACCGGGAACTTGCATCAACCCCAACAGTGTAATCCCGTCGAACATCCGCAACCCGCCAGTTGTTTTCTCGGCGAGTAATTTGTCAGTAACTTCGGGTTCTGGTCGCGTATTTATTTCTTGATTAGAAGCTACGGCAAAACCCCAAGGAGCTCCGTAAGTAGAAATAAAGCTGGTGCAGGATTGAACGTTGGAGAAAACTGATTTCAGGGTATTGACAATGCGAGCGTGCATTTTCATTTCTGCCGGAGAAACGGGGCCCGCTTGCACTACGAAATATCCGTTAGGCGACATTACGCTGCGAACTTTCTCAAAATACTCCTTGGTAAACAACTGGAAAGATGGGCCTTCTTCAATGGGATCGGACAAGTCAGAAATGACAATATCCCAATCATTGTCTGTTTTATCTAAATAGTCCAAAGCATCGCCGATTACTACTTCGCAGCGGGGGTCGTCAAAGGCGTTTTGGTGCATTTCTGGGAGGTGTTCGCGGCAAGCTTCTACTACTTCGCCGTCAATGTCGATCATTACGACTTTTTCAACTGTTTTCCAGCGCAGCACTTCTCTAATTGTAGCTCCTTCTCCGCCACCGAGAACGAGGACTTTTTTGGGTGAACCGTGACAAATCATGGCTGGGTGTACCAAGGGTTCGTGGTACAGAAACTCGTCGCCCGTACAAGATTGCCACTTACCGTCTAAAACTAAGCCTTTGCCGTAGGTACCAGTCTGAACTACGTACATTTCTTGATAGGCTGTTTTCTTGTAAGCAAGCACCGCGATGACGCCGTGAACGTAAATATCCCAAGGGGTAATGTACTCGCTCATCCAAAAGTCTGCACGAACTTCGCTACCTGACATCAATTACTCTCCAAATATAAACTGCTGTGTGGATGTTGTCACAAGTAGTAGTTCTTAACACAAAATGGTGCGGGTGTGTGAGTACGATCGACACATTAAAGTGAGATTTTTCAGCAATGGTATAGTGTGATTGCGTTCTGGGAACTCGCAATTGGCTTGGTACTTGAGATTGCTTGTGGGCGATCGCGCCCCCAGTCGATCGCACTTTTCCCGTCGCCCCCGGTCGAGATCACTCACATTTAATATTTTCGCTTTGCATTGTCGGCGGGTTTTGTACAAAGGTTGTCTGAATCGGGCAATTTTTCGCGCTGGGCCCGCCTTTATAAGTTTGCGATCGGCCTGCTTATTTATCAACAATCCGATGATAACGGCGCAAATACGAGAGCTGGAAATAAAAGTAGCGATCGGTTTTAACCAGATTTGTTATTAATATGTTGACATTTTGAATGTATCTTAGATAAGATTTTTAGGTCTACCAAAATAAAGGAAGTGTTGAAAATTTCTGACAAAATTGGCTAGGCGATGTGCACCGAGATTATAACTAGGTAAAGGGTGCAACTAAATTTTATAATAAAACTGTTATGACACTATTTTTAGTTTCAAAATAATAGCCGATGGAACCAACAGACTGGGACAACAGAATCAAAGAGCTGGAAAAGGAAAATCGAATACTCCGGGAAAAACTCGAAAATTCGGAAACCGAACGCAGCCAATTTCAAGCCCTCAATCAAAAAAAAGAATCTTTGATCAAAAAACTAACGGAGGAATTTAGAGAGTACGAAAATATTTTAAAAGCAAGAATGTCTACACTAGAAAAAGCTCTCTTAAATCAGCAAACAACGCAGATCAAATTGATCGAAGCCGAAAAAATGTCGGCTTTGGGCATTTTGGTAGCTGGTATTGCCCACGAAATCAACAATCCAGTCAACTTCATCTACGGCAATATTACCTATGTCAATGACTACGCTGGCGACATTTTAAAATTGCTAGCAATGTACCAGGATCGGTATCCTGAAACAGATGCAGAGATTGAAGACTTTATGGAAAAAATTGATATCGACTTTCTGCGCGAAGATTTGTTAAAAACTCTTTCGTCAATGAAAGTTGGATCCGAGCGCATCCGCGAAATTGTACTAACTTTACGCAATTTTGCGAGGGTAGATGAAGCTGAAAAAAAACCAGTTAATATTCACGAAGGCATTGAGAGCACCTTGTTAATTTTGCAGCATTTAACTAAAGAAAAACCCGGTAATGCCGCGATAAAATTCATTAAAAATTATGGAAATTTGCCCAAGGTAGAGTGTTATGCTGGGCAATTAAATCAGGTGTTTATGAACATCATTAATAATGCTGTTGATGCCCTGCGGGAGCGAGAGCAAAAGTCTTCACTGGAGGAGATAGAAGCCAACCCTATCCAGATGACCATTACCACTTCTATTATTTCCGACAATTGGGCAAGAATTAGCATCAAAGATAATGGTCTCGGAATGAATGAATCTGTAAAATCGAAAATTTTCGATCCGTTTTTTACCACCAAACCAGTTGGTCACGGGACGGGTTTGGGATTGTCAATTAGCTATCAGATTGTTGTGGACAAACACGGCGGGAGGTTGGAGTGCTTCTCCGCAATTGGAGAAGGGACTGAATTGGCGATCGAGATTCCGATCGCCAATTCCCGCAGCTAAGATCGATCGATCGAGCTAAACTGAGGGATAATGAAAACTCCCTTTGACCGCGGCTCCTCCTAGTTTGATGTGCAACCCTATGTCTACTGTCACTTTTGGTTTGTCAACCCCTATAGCGGCAGAAGCCGGGGCATCCTACGGCAGCAGCGAACCGCCACAGCGCCCCACCGTGCGGGCAGAGTGGATCGAGGTATTGGTGGACTCTCCTTTCAGGGTTGCGGGGGACTCTCCTGGGGAGGAAAATAAGTTATTTACCTATCGTTTACCAGCGGAACTTACCGTGCAACCAGGGGATATTTTGAGTGTACCCTTTGGCAGTCAACAGGTAGGGGCGATCGCGATTCGGTTCATTTCTCAACTGCCGCCCGACTTAGATCCCACAAGGGTTAAAGATGTCGAAGATGTTGTCAGTACGGGTTTTTTCCCACCGACTTACTGGGAATTACTCGATCGCACTGCCACCTATTATTGCACACCTTTAATTCAAGTAATTAGAGCCTCCTTGCCGCCCGGTTTGTTAAGCCGTTCCGTGCGCCGAATTCGCTTAATTAAGGAGGCAATTTCTCCGAATGCCGAAACATTTCTCAATCCCGCAGCCAGTCAAATTTTGCAATTGCTGCAATCTCAAAAAAACGGCGATTACACTTGGCAATACATCCAGCGACAAGTCAAGGGAAGTTATCGGGGATTGAAAGATTTATTGAAACGCGGTTGGGTAGAAAGTTATTTAGAACCTCCCCATCCTCCCAAACCACAACTCAAACCGGCAGTGACATTAATTGCTAGTGCATTTGTCACAGATTTAACCAAGCGTCAACAAGAAGTATTGGAAGTTTTGCGCCTGGGTGGTGGTGAAATGTGGATGAATGATTTACTGAGGATTTGCAGCGCGAGTTCTTCGGTTGTCAAAGCTTTGGAACAAAAAGGTAGCGTTGTTATCGATCAAAGGGAAGTGCTCAGGGGCGATCGCGGAATTGCTCAACTTCCCGATTCACCGAAGACTTTAACTCATTTTCAGGCTAAAGCTTTAGCGTTTATTAACTCTTTTTCGGGATTCCGTCAAGTGCTGTTGCACGGCGTTACAGGTTCCGGGAAAACCGAAGTGTATTTGCAGGCGATCGCCCCAATCTTAGCCAGCGGCAAATCCGCCCTCGTACTCGTTCCCGAAATCGGTTTGACACCGCAACTTACAGACAGATTCCGAGCCCGTTTTGGCGAGCAAATTTGCGTGTACCACAGCGCCCTATCCGACGGCGAACGTTACGATACATGGCGTCAGATGCTGACTGGAACCCCGCAAATTGTCATCGGCACGCGATCGGCCATTTTTGCGCCTTTACCTCACCTCGGCTTAATTATCCTCGATGAAGAACACGACAGCAGCTTCAAACAAGACCAACCAGCCCCCTGCTACCACGCCCGCACCGTTGCCAAATGGCGCGCCGAATTAGAAAATTGTCCCTTAATTTTAGGTTCCGCAACGCCAGCATTAGAGACTTTGGTGGGGACGCGCCGAGATTATTACTCGTTACCAAATATCCATTATTTATCCTTGCCCGATCGCATTTATTCCCGCCCGATGCCGCCTGTGGAAATAGTCGATATGCGCCAAGAATTGCGGCAAGGAAACCGCTCAATTTTCAGCGCTTCCCTGCAAAACGCGCTGGAACAATTGCAAGCAAGACAACAGCAAGGTATCCTGTTTATTCACAGAAGAGGACACAGTACCTTTGTCTCTTGTCGAAGTTGCGGCTATGTGATGGAATGCCCGAATTGCGATGTTTCCCTGTCTTATCACCACGTCGGCGAAGCAACAGCAGAAATATTGCGCTGTCACTACTGCAACCACACGGAACGACACCCCCAAAACTGCCCGGAATGCCGTTCTCCTTACTTCAAAAACTTTGGCAGCGGTACTCAGCGAGTCGAACAGGAATTAACGAGATTATTTCCCGAATTGCGGGCAATCCGGTTTGACAGCGATACGACTAGAAATAAGGGCGACCACCGCAGATTGTTAACGCAATTTGCCAATGGGGAAGCTGACATTTTGTTGGGTACGCAAATGCTGACGAAAGGGTTAGATTTAGCTGGAGTCACCTTGGTGGGAGTTGTGTCTGCTGACGGGTTGCTAAATTTATCGGATTATCGGGCCAGCGAACGAGCTTTTCAAACATTAACTCAAGTCGCGGGCCGTGCGGGCAGAGGCGACGATCCGGGGCGGGTAATTATTCAAACTTACACTCCCGAACACCGGGTTATTCAAGCAGTTAGGCGGCACGAATATGCAGGTTTTGTGGAAACAGAATTAGCAGAAAGATCGGCGCTGAATTATCCACCTTCGGGGCGGCTGATTTTGTTGCGGTTGAGCAGTGTAGATGCGGCGGAAGTTGCGGTGACGGCGGTACAATTGGCGTCTGTTTGTCAGGAGTATATTGAGCGATTGTCTGTACCGGGGTGTGAGTTGTTGGGGCCTGCACCTGCGGCGATTATGCGGGTGGCAAATCGCTATCGGTGGCAGATTTTGCTGAAGTTGCCTTTGGATGAGTCGGTGGATTTGTCGGATTTGATCGGGTTGCGCGATCGCACGCCGCGTTCTGTTACTTTAATTATTGATGTCGATCCGTTGAATTTTGGTTGAGGGTTATGGGTTGGGTGGGGGCGGGTTTCACCAACCATCTATGGCGGAAACCAACAATCTAATAAACCCGCCCTCGCCTAACGAACAACTGTTTTATGGAGACAAAATTATGAAATACGATCGCAACAAACACCACCGCCGCTCAATTCGCCTACCAGGATATGATTATAGGACTCCCGGCGCGTATTTTATCACTAAGCTGTTCTGCGTTTAAATCGTATATTTCGATCCCTGATTAAAAATCGTCAAATCCTCTCCCCCTCTCCCCTTCTCCCTCTCTCCCTCTCTAATACCATAGGCAATCTAGATGCAACACA
>Ga0164305_10000318_pt1 | contig 17564 bp, 18 predicted proteins | sample Whisoiple_237_MG_FD_110215 | JGI IMG/M metagenome (GOLD analysis project Ga0164305, IMG submission 110215) | Soil microbial communities amended with pyrogenic organic matter from upstate New York, USA - Whitman soil sample_237_MG | ecosystem: Environmental > Terrestrial > Soil > Agricultural...
GGACGATCGACAAAAAAACCCGGAGCCGGCAAAAATCATCTGTAGCGCTGTCAAATACCGCAATCGAAACCGGGTTTTTGATACTTGCTCCAGAAGTCATACCATTTTAGATTTTAGATTTTAGATTTGGCAATGACTTATGGCGATCGGGGTTTGGGCCGCGGGGCTACGGTTGCATTCTTTTTTGAAACTGGTGTCGAATTATTTTTTGGTTATGGGTGTTAACTCACTGGTGACTAAGGGTTCTTGGGCTATTTTGCCGAGTTCGACTGAGTTCAGCACTGCTGACCACTTGAGCGCTAAACTGGCATCGCTGGGAGACTCGATACGCAATTGAGCGAGAGTTGCCAGGTACTCGTACCAGAGACCTTGTTGGGCGAATATGCTGAGTTTGGCGAGGCTGTCGGACGATCGATCCAACTCTATTTTCAAGGTTGGGGCGAGTGCGGTGCGGTTGATCCACCCGGAAACGAGAACATCATCTGTTGTATTTCTGGGGTTGCATTTGATAGTAAAGTACCATTGATAGTTTTTGCCAACTTCCAGGGCTGGCGAGTTGTCGTCGGAGCCGAGGCTGACGCTAACTACACCTGCACGGCTAGTTACCAGGCGAAAACTTTTTTTGTATAGTGTTTTGTCCCTTTCGTCTGCTAACTCAAACTGAACTGTTTTGTCGAGGGCTACGGGAAGATAGTAGAAAAATGTTGGCTTTGCTGATATGGTTTGCCCCATAGTTGATTGGGGAATCAAGGCAGTTAAGGCAGTTGTGGCCGTGGGGCATTCTAAGCCGCGGGTTCCTCCCCCTTCCCGCCTTCCGGGTACTCCGTCCTCCGGCGGTTGAAAGCTATTCCACGTTGCTCCCGTTAACTGAATGTTCGGTCTGCTTCCGCTGGGTTCAGGGGGTTGAACTGTTTGCCAGTTGAGCGGTAGCTGCCCTCGTGAGGGGCGCTGGACAATGTTTGCGGGGCTGTTGAGAGCCTCTGCTGGTATTAAAAAACTACCGGCGGCAACTGCCTCTAAAGACAGAATTAAGGAAAGAGCACCGATATTTAGAGCAGACTTCAAAGCCATGACGAACCTGCCTTCTGATGAACCTAGGAACTTTATCGCACGGTTTTATTCTATCCAAGGTTTTGACGGATATAGTAATCTGTTGTACTTAATTTATATCTTCAGGCAGATACGATTATTTGGGTCGCTCTGATCAACATAGAATTCTCTGTCGCGTTTGTCCGTGGTAGCTTAGTAGTTATACTTACTTCCATTCACGACAGCAGGTTGGGTTGAGCTTGTTAAAGCCAACTTTGACAAAGACTAATATTCGGGGTCTTTTAACTCTAGCAAGAGGCTACAACGGGTCTTTTCGTAAAAACACCCGGTTGATGCGTCAATCCTGGATATCAGGAAAATCGGCAATTTTGCTGGTGAACCTCAGGCGATCGGCTACAAGTTACAAATCAGGTTTTCTGTACAATAGCGGCAAGAAATTTAGCATGAATCTCGATTCACCTGTTCTTTCGGACAAACAGCCTTCGAGGCTGCGGATGGTAAGACCCATCGGAGTCTTGGCACTGCACGGCATTGCTTTTTTAGGAAATAGGTTGTTCGCTGTCGATCGCGCCGAAGGGCTGCTATTGGAGATCGATCGAGAAAGTGACAACACTACTGTTTTGAATCCATTTCAAACGGCTAAGTTTACCGGCGCAACGGGTCTGGCTATTTCGGAAGATACTCTCTGGTTTGCGCGGGATGAGGATATTTGTTGCTGTCGGGGCGCAATTCGGGACGGGGCGATCGCTGAACTCAAGCCGGAACATTTTGTTTCACTTTCTTATCCTGCTGACGGGATTGCTGTTTGGAAATCTACGCTTTATGTGACTTGCCAGAGATTGGGCTATATTCTGGTTTTTGACCTGAAAACTGGTCGAGAAATTACTCGGTTTTATGCTCCCGGTATTGGGGTAGAAAATATCACAGTCCGGGATGAGGAAATTTGGGTTTGCGATAAGACTGAGCAAACTGTTTACTGTTTGGAACGGGGAACTGGGGAGATTAAATTTAGCGTTTTGACTCCCTTTGAGTCGCCTTCGGGTTTGGCTTTTCACAAGGATTCCGAAACGGGGGAGGAGGTTCTGTACGTGGCTTATGCCGGGGATGAACTTTACATCCGGGATGACCCGAATTCGGAAGATCCTTTTCAGTTGACGAAGCGCGATCGCACTTTTATTCAGCCTTTATCTTTTCACTACAATGAAGCTGACCGCTACGCTCTGTCAAACGGTTTTTTGATGGAAATGTCTTATGCGGAGGAACTGTCTCCCCTCGATGAGGTAGAAATCGAAAATTTGGAGTGGCGGATTGCTTTGCCTTCGCAAACTCACCGGCAAAAGGTCAGGAAAATTACGCCGATTGGAATGCCTTTTACTGAGGAAATTCAGGAAGGGGAACGGGTGGCGGTGTTTAAGTTCGATCGGCTGCTTAAGGGGGAACGCCGAATTTTTGGCTGGAAGGCTTTGTTAGAAGTTCGATCGATTAAGTATCAGTTGTCGCCTCGGGATGTCGAAAAGATTCCCAAGCTGTCGCCGGAGTTTGCAGCTAAGTATTTGGTGGATAATGATAATTTGGCGATGGATACGGATATTGTGCGATCGGCTGCTGTGGCTGCCATTGGCTCGGAAACTAACATTCTCAGGCAATTGCTGAGCATTCGTAATTTTGTTTACGATCAACTTTCTTACGGGATTAGGCCTCACATTGACACTCCCGATATTGTGCTGCGCCGCGGTATCGGTTCCTGCGGCGAATACGTGGGAGTTTTGTTAGCTTTGGCTAGGTTAAACGGGATTGCTTGTCGCACGATCGGCCGCTACAAGTGCCCGGCTTTTGCTGACAGAAAAGGGGTGTCGCTGGAGCCTGATTTCAATCACGTTTGGCTGGAATTTTACATTCCGGGTTTTGGCTGGGTGCCGATGGAATCTAATCCTGATGACATTCAAGACAGAGGCCCTTATCCGTTGCGATTTTTTATGGGTTTGGCTTGGTATCACGTAGAAATTGGCAAGGGAATTCGGTTTCAAAGTCTCACCAGCGGCGGTCTTCCTTTAAACAAGGAGGAGGTTTCCGTGGGGAGTCTGGCAATTAATCATGTGAGGTTTACAATTTTGGAAGAGTTGCCAGCAGTTTGAATCGAGTGTTAACAGTGAACTGTTAACTTTTAACTGTTAGCAGTCAAAATTCAACTGTTAATTGTTAACATTTTTAATCTAAAATCGAAAGTAGAAAATGTAAAATCAGAGGAAGAGGGGTTGTGGAATTTTCGATTGCTAATTTTCTCGTTTTAGTGGCCTTTGTACTGCTGCTAACCGTGACTGGCGGGGTCGCTTATTTGACGGCGGTTGAGTGGCGCGATCGCAGGCGGTTAGATAACGCTAAACGGAAAAAAAAGTAGCTTTTTGCTGTTGACAAAGGGCATATTTTATGATATAAAACAAGGCGGCCGGGTTGGCTCGCCTTGTTTTGTGATTTGAGGTATTTTCACCGCAGATGATATCAAGTTTGGTAACATAAATGTTGTAGGTTTGTAGTGAGGACTTGAGTTTTCATACAAAACTATTATTCATATCGTTTCCGGTTGCATCGGAAGGATTTAACCACAGAGAACGCAGAGAACACAGAGGGAGATAAGAGAGATGAATAATTCCGATGAAGCGTGGATTTGAGATCGCGGGCGTCGCGCCCGCGCCACAATAAACACACTACAATAAACACAGATGAAAAAGGGAATTTTGGAGTTGGTATTTTAAGTCCACTGTCTGAAAAATGTATTTTCTTGCCAAGCGGCGGCGGTGCGTTTTTCAAGTGCTGCCATTTCTGTTGTGTTCAGGGGTTGAAATGCTTGGGCGACTTTGAAGTTTTCTTCTAATTGCTTTACTGAGTCGGCGGCGATGACGCAGCTGTGCACGCCGGGAAGTGAAAGCGTGTAGCCCATTGCTTGGTGCATTCCATCTAAAACACCGTTCTGAAATAATTTGCCGTAAGCTGGTATTTTCATGGCTATGACGCCGATGTTTTTAGCTTTGGCAATTGGTAAAGCGCTGGTAACAAAGGAGCGCGGGTGATGTTTTTCGGCGGCGTTGAGGGAGATTAATGTTGTGTCGAAAGGATAGCGCTCCCAGCCTTGCACAATGATAGCAGGTTCGTGATGTCCGGTGATGCCGGAAAAACGAATTATTTTTTGCTGTTTGGCTTCTTCGATCGCCTTTATTGCTCCTTTGGCACTGAAAATTTGGTCTAATTCTGTTTGGAATGAGACGTGGTGGAGTTGCCACAAGTCTAGCCGATCGGTTTTCAATCTTTTGAGCGATTTCTCTAAGTCTCTCCACGCGCCGTCTCTGTCTCTGGCGGAGGTTTTTGTGGCTAGGAATATGCGCGATCGATATTTGGGCAAAACTTTGCCTAAGTTTTCTTCGCTGGGCCCGTATTCGGCCGCGGTGTCAAAATAACCAATGCCTAGTTCGATCGCGCGTTCAATTTGCACCGTCGCTTCTCTTTCTCTTCCCGGCTGCGACAGCGGTGTTTGTCCGGCCCCACCCAAACCGAAAATCGGCACTTTCACGCCTGTGTTGCCTAACAGTCGTTCTGGCATTTTTACTGTGGCGGCAGCCTGGTTATTGGGTGCGGCTGCGATTTCCCGATCGTGCTGTTCGATCGCCTTAGCACCTGCAATGCTGCTGGCAACAGCTATACTGCTCAATATAAAATTGCGGCGAGTTTTTTTGCCGGTCATGGTTCCCGTCTCCTCAGAACATTTGAGCAGAAATTAACCGCGCTTGTGTTGGCACAATACATAAAATTTTACTGCAAATCGGATAATTTCCCCCTATCCAAGGGAGGAGATGGCCGGGGGAAAATGATCTATGTGCCGATCGACTATTGGTCAATTATCCAGGCGCGAATCAGTTCGTTTATCTGTTCTGGTACTTCGTCGTGGGGACAGTGACCAGCTTTGATAAAGTGTTCTGTTAACTGCGGATAGTGTTTGCGAAATTTAGCGCTTCTTTCTGTGGAATTCATCCACGGATCGCCTTCTCCCCACAGCATTAGCAACGGGCAGGTTAATTGACTAAGTAATACGTCTATTTTTTCGCCTTGGGGTGTTCGGAATACGGAGGCGAATACTTTGGGGGCACCGGGATCGCAGGAGGGAAGGTAAATTTCTTCTACTAATTGGTCTGTGACGGCGCTTTGGTCGAGATAAACTTTTTCTAGGGTTTTCCGAATTGTCGATCGCTGGCGCACGTACTGGAACAGCAGAAAACTTGCCCAATCTTGCTGAAATAAGGTTTTAGCTACTGCAGATATGGCTTTTTGCAAGGGCGGGGCTTCGGGTGCGGGCTGCGGTTCGCTGAAGGGCCCGGCGCTGTTGATTAATATGAGTCCGGCGGCTGATTCGGGGTGCTGGGCTGCTACACACAAGGCGGCATAGCCTCCGAGGGAGTTGCCTGCTAGTACGGCGGGCCGGCCGATGATGTTGGTGATAAAGTCGTGGAGTTGGTCGCGCCAGAGGTCGCCGCTGTACTGCAATTCGGGTTTTGCCGATCGCCCGAATCCGATCAGGTCGATCGCCCACACTTCAAAGTCTTTGCTCAGGCCGCTGATATTTTTGCGCCAGTGGTCTGTGGAGGCTCCAAAACCGTGAATTAACAGCAGGGGAGGGCGTTCTGGATGCCGATCGCTGGTTAGCGGAGCCCTCGAAGAGGATCGAACGTAGTACACTGAATGCCCCCGCCACTGCCAGTAAGTGCCGGCTATGGGGGCTGCGGTGATGGCTGGGGTTGTTTGCATAATGTAAAGAAATAATTAGTTACTTTAAATATTGTATCGCTACATTCAGATTTATATAGTTTGACGAACGCCCCGGAGTTTCGCCAGCAAAGGATTGGTCAATTTTGGCGAGTTGAGATCTCGCGAGCTCCCGCACTCAGGATTAATAAGTTTTGTAACGAATCTTGATTTTGTGAGGGGCGCAGCAATGGGAGATATTTTGGTCAGATCGCATTTGGGAAAGATATCGGGTTTTCGCTGCAATACACCTAGGTATGATAATTTTGCTGTGGGGTGGCAATAGCAAGTTCTGGGCGATGGCGCAGGCCCTGGACCTGCGAGGGTCGAACCTGGTTGGCGAAGGTAAAGGGATCGACTTTTTTATAGTTATTTTCGAGCTTTTTCAGGTGGGGATCGTTTGTTAAACAGGTGTTGACGGCTTCGGGGATACAGCTAGCCGTTTGGTTGCTAGTTGGCAAAAGCCGACATCAAAAATCTGGCTGCTGGAAGAAGTTATAAGTAAAATTACTGATGGTTCTCTGCAGAAGTTTCTCAGAATCGCAGAATATTTTGTGACGTTGTTTGCTGTTCTTAACTGCTTTGATACTCTAAGATAGAAGTAGAGCAGCGCAGCTCAATTAATTAGCATTTTGAATACTAGGGAGCCAACTATGCAGGGTGTGAACTTTATCCACCTGAAAGTTAGGGAGTTTTCTGAGTGATTGCTATTTCACCTCGTCCCGTCGGACGCAATTGGATTACGATTAGCTTCGCTTCTACTCTATACCTTTGTCCTATTTTGGATCTGCTCCTAGCAGAGGTGCCAGATTACTGGCAAGCGGAATTGCGGTTGGGGCTTCAAGAAGCTTTGGTAAATGCTGCTAAGCATGGAAACAAATTAGATCCCGGTAAAACTGTTGGAGTCCGTTTTTCGATCGTCCAAAACCAATATTGGTGGGTGATATCGGATGAAGGTTCTGGCTTTAAGGCCCCTTGCAGTTGCAACCTTTATACCGATGATTGCGACAGTCTCCTAGCAGAGGACGTTGCAGATAACTCTGGACTACCCCATGTAGAACAGGAATGTGGTAGGGGATTGTTTATTCTTTACCAAATATTCGATCGGGTAGAGTGGAATTCTCAAGGTACAGAGTTACGGCTGTGCAAAGAACTTCCCAGTCGTTACCGACTGCCTCGCTTGCGCTAGCACCGCTATTTGGCAGCAGTTTTCACCTCAGCTAGACCGGGAAATTTTTTCGTTGTCGGGCTGAAGTTTGCAGTGAGAATTTGAACGCTCTGGCTATTGATAGCTGATCGTAATGCAAAATGTGAGTTTTGAGTTCAAAAAGTATAAATCTTTTGATCTCACAATCGCGCTGCTCGATCGAGCGGCGCGATTGTCTAAGTTTTGAGCGACTACTCAAGCCACAACTCCAAACTCAAAACCGCCAAGCGTTACGAAGAACGAAGCAATCTAATTATTTGCCGTGGGTGGGACAGGGAGGAGCCGATATCGATCGATCCAGCCATCCTGCTGCTTGTTGTAAGCGCGGGAGAGCTTCTTCGGGCTGTTTTTTGAGCAAAAAGACCAAAGCGGCCGCAGCTTGCTCGCAGGCCCGCGCGGAACGGTCGGCTTTGAGGCGGTGCCAATCTTTTTCGTGGATGGCGAGGCGCGCAGCTAGAGCTTGGGCTAGTTCTACCGTGCTCAGCTCGTTGAGGTTGACAGTTTGGGTTGTTTGTGTAGTTTCAAGCATAATTGGCAATTATACGGATTTGGCTGCCGTTTCTGAATTTAAAAAATATACTGCATATAATAACAACTTAATTGGAAATCGGTTTTTTTTATTATTATTGTCAGGTTTGCAGATCGAAATGCCTCAACAGCCGTCAGAGTTAAATCGGGAAGAGCAAGAAAGTGAGTTTGTTGAAGCGATCGCAGCAGTTGAGCGATCGCTCGCAGCAGTCAAAGAACGGTACACTCAAATTCAGGTCGATCGACAGCGCCAAGTCGAACTCGGCCATCGGCGCGAAGAAATCCGCCAGTCGGGACGCCGAAATCCATTGCCGCAACTTAAAAAAGAATTGCGGGAAATTGAGCAAGAATTGGAAACTATCGAGTTGAATTTAGAAAGCAGCCTGTTTTCTTGGGGAAGCATAAAACAACCTTTTTGGCAAGCAGTTCGCTTTGGGGGACTCGGTATTTTGATCGGTTGGATTTTGAAATCCTATGCAGGTTGAAGGATGTTGGGAGTTAGAATTGGGGATTTTTTTATTTACCGCAGAGGGCGCAGAGGGCGCAGAGGAAGAGAAAAGAGAGAAATATGGTGCAAAATAAATATTAAATAAACAGGAGTGGATATGACAAATCAACGAATAGCAGCAATTTTGCGCGCAGGTGAACCCGACGAAACTGTAACTGTTCAAGGCTGGGTTCGCACTAAGCGCGAATTGAAAGAATTTGCCTTTGTCGAAGTCAACGATGGTTCGGCGATGGCTAACTTGCAAGTAGTGATAAATTCCGATTTGCCAGACTTTGAAAATGTACTCAAACAACTGAATACAGGTGCATCTTTAGAAGTCTCGGGAGTGCTGGTAGCATCTCCGGCGAAGGGACAGCGAATTGAGTTGAAAGCTTCGCAAGTACAAGTTTACGGCGATGCAGACCCGCAAACTTATCCGCTGCAAAAAAAGCGCCATACCTTTGAATTTTTGCGGACAATCGCGCATTTGCGGCCGCGCACAAACACCCACGGTGCTGTCTTTCGAGTCCGCAATGCTTGTTCGGCGGCGGTACACCAATTTTTTCAAGAACGCGGTTTTTTGTGGGTTCACACTCCGATTATTGCTGCTAGCGACTGCGAAGGTGCGGGGGAAATGTTCGCCGTTACCAGCTTTGATTTAAAGAATGTGCCGCGCACTGATTCGCAAGAGGTTGATTATGCTAAGGACTTTTTTGGAAAGCGCGCCTATTTAACAGTTAGCGGCCAGTTGGAAGCGGAAGTTATGGCGATGGCTTTCGGAAATGTTTACACTTTCGGACCGACTTTTCGAGCGGAAAATTCTAATACTTCGCGACATTTAGCTGAGTTTTGGATGATTGAACCGGAAATGGCTTTCTGCGATTTGCAGGGAGATATGGATTTGGCTGAGGCGTTTTTAAAGTATATTTTTAAATACGTTTTGGAGCATTGCCCGGAAGATATGGAGTTTTTCAACGAGCGCATTGACAAGACGGTTTTGGCTACTGCTGAAAATATCATTAACAATCAGTTCGAGCGGATTACTTATACCGAGGCGATCGCACTTTTGGAAAAAGCCGACAAAAAGTTTGATTTTCCGGTCAGTTGGGGTTTGGATTTGCAGTCGGAACACGAGCGTTATTTGGCTGAGGACTTGTTTAAAAAGCCGACGATTGTCAGCGATTATCCCGTCGGGATTAAAGCATTTTATATGCGTTTAAACGAGGACGAGAAAACGGTGCGAGCAATGGATGTTTTGGCTCCTAATATTGGGGAAATAATCGGCGGTTCGCAGCGGGAAGAAAGGCTGGATGTGTTGGAGCGGCGCATGGAGGCGCAGGGTATGAATAAGGAGGAATTGTGGTGGTATTTGGATTTGCGCCGCTACGGTACTGTGCCTCACGCTGGGTTTGGTTTGGGATTTGAGCGGTTAGTGCAGTTTATGACGGGAATGGGGAATATTCGGGATGTGATTCCGTTTCCGAGAGCGCCTTTGAGTATTGATTTTTAGTTGAGGATTGTGCGGAAAAGAGGAGGGACACGGCATTGCCGTGCCCTTACCCGGAGCGGCGACTAATAATCACAAATAAATTAAGTCGCGGAGGGAATTGTGATATCAACAGATTGCACTTTGACCGAATTTCCCAAACTCGATAACGGCGGTTGAATTGCTGCCGTATTTCCCACTACTAATGTTACCAAATTCTCCGGTTTCAAGTAAGTCTTGGCTACGCGCTGCACGTCGGCAATTGTTGCTGCTTCGATGCTGCGGCGGTAGCGAAAAATGAAATCTTCGGGATAACCGTAGTATTCGTAGCGCATTAATCGCGACAAAGTTTGACTGGGATTTTCAAATTTGAAAATGAAAGAATTGAGGGTGGAATCTTTAGCAAAAGCTAATTCTGCCGGGGTAATTGGTTCGGTGCGGATACGATCGATCTCTGTGCGAATTGCCTGGATAAACGGTACTGTCGCGTCCGATCGCGTTTGGCCTCCTGCGACAAACACCCCCGGATAGTCATATCTCGGACTCCAAGCCGCGTATACTGAATAAGCTAAGCCTTGGCGCGATCGCACATTATTAAACAAACGGCCGCCGAAACCGTTGAGAACCCCATTCATCACGTCCAAAGCACCGTAATCTGGACTGCTGAGCATTCCGCCCAAATGTCCCATCTGCACGTAACTTTGACTTAATTGCGGCTGATTTACCAAAAATACGCCGCTGCCCTTGGCTGGCGATACGGTTGGTAGCGCAGGCACTTCTGCACTTAGATTCGGTTGCCAGGTGCCAAATTTTTGCTCGACGAGCGATCGCATTTTAGCTGTATCAAAGTCGCCAGAAATACCCAAAATCATGTTTTTGGGGTGGAAATATTTCTGGTAGAAACTCACCAAATCGTCGCGGGAAATATTGGCGAGGGTTTTGTATTCTACCGTGCGCGCGTAAGGACTGCGATCGCCGTAAATTAATTTTTGAAACTCGCGGCCGGTAATACCGTTAGGATCGTCATTGCGGCGGGCGATCGCACCTTGAGTTTGATTCTTCGCTAAATCCAACTTTTCCTGAGCAAATATTGGCTCCCGAATCACTTCCGCAAATAAGTCAAAAACGGGTTCCACATCTTCAGCTAAAGCACTAAAATTAGCGGTACCAGAAGCAACATCAATCCCCGTTTCTACCGAAGCTGCTCGCTGTTCTAGCAACTGATTTAATTCATCAGCCGTATGCCGGCTAGTGCCACCAGTTCGCATCACTTCTCCCGTCAAACCTCCCAATCCAATTTTATCGGCAGGTTCAAAACGCTCGCCCGTCCGAAATAGCGCCGTTCCCCCGACTAACGGGAGTTCCCGGTCTTCCATCAGATACACCCGGATGCCATTTTTCAGCTCGAAGCGAGTGTATTTAGGCAGTTTAATTTCTGGCACCGCCGGGAATGTTAATTCGTCGTAGTGTTTGGGTGCCGCCGCCAAGGAAGGTAACAAATTAAACGTGCCAAGTGAAACAGTAAAAAAGCAAAGCGACAGCAGAAATAACTTTACTTTTTTCAGTCTCAATTTAGTCCTTTTCATTCTTTCTCCTAAGTTATACATTCTGACAAATGTTGACTGTTGACTGTTGACTGTTGACCGTTCGCTGTTGACTGTTCGCTGTTGGCTGTTCGCTGGAAAGCTCACCACTGACAACAGATAACTGACAATTGCCAACTGACAATTGCCAACTGCCAACTGCCAACTGCCAACTGCCAACTGCCAACTGCCAACTGACTTCCTTAAAGTGGCAAAAGCTTACCAATCGTGCGATTTTCCGGACGGAAAGTTGCCTGAGAGACACGCTGAATGTCAGCGGGAGTAACAGCCGCGATCTCATCCAATTCCTTGAACAAATTTCGCCACGAACCGGTTTTTACTTGATAATCCACCAGCGCAAATGCCATGCCCATATTAGAATTGAGCGATCGCAATAAATCGGCTCTCGCCTGAGTTTTCACTCGATCCAATTCCAAATCAGAAACCGGCTCAGTTTTCAGGCGATCGATTTCCTTGCTCAAAGCGGAGGCTACTTCATCAACCGTGCGGCCCGGAGCAGTTTGAGCGTAAAATAACATCAAATTCGGATACTTGTCCCCCGGATAACCGCTGAAACCTTGAGCCGCGAGCGCCAATTGCTGTTGTTCTACCAAAGATTTGTAAAGCCGAGAAGTGCGGCCATCGCTGAGCAAAGAACCAATCATTTCATAAATCGCATTGTCGGGATGATTCATCGCCGGCCGGTGGTATCCTTCCAAATACCAAGGTTGAGTTTTTAATTTCAGCGTCACTTCCTTAGTTTGCGTTTGGGGAGGTTCGACAAGTTGCAATTCTGGAGGCGCTGGTTTCGCCTTGTAAGGGCCGAAATAAATTTGAGCGAGTCGCTTCACCTCCGAAGCTTTCACGTCTCCTACCACCGCCACAGTCAGCTTGCTGGGGACGTAGTGAGTCTCAAAAAACTTCTGCACGTCGCTGCGGCTGAGGTTTTTAATGTCTTCAGTGTAGCCAATTACGGGGCGGCGGTAGGGATGAACAGAGAAAGCTTTGTTGGCAAAAACTTCAACCATTTGTCCGATCGGAGAATTCTCGGTTCGCAGCCTGCGCTCTTCTAAAATTACCTGTTTTTCCTTGTAAAATTCCCGAAATACTGGTTCTAGAAATCGCTCGGATTCCAGCGACATCCACAGTTCTAATTTGTTAGCTGGGAGGCTGTAAAAATACATTGTGGCGTCGGTGGAAGTCTGGGCATTTAGTCCGACTCCGCCTGCTTGTTCGACTATTTTGCCGAGTTCGTTGCGCTTGACAAATTGCGAAGCTTCGGCTTCAACTTTGTCAAATTCTGCTTTTAATTGGGCGACTTCTTCATTTTTGCCGCTGGCCTTCGCTGCTTGCATTTGCTCGAAGAGTTGGTCTTGTTTTTCTAGCAGCGGCTTTTCAGCTTTGTAGTCGGTAGTGCCGATTTTTGGCGTGCCTTTGAAGGCTAAATGTTCGAGATAGTGAGCGACTCCGGTTTTGCCGTCGGGTTCGTTTGCCCCACCCACATCGGCGTGAATCAGAAATGATGCTACGGGCGCTCTGGGCCTTTCGAGTACGATGAATTTCATGCCGTTGTCGAGCTTAAATTCGCTGACTTGGCTGATTACTCGATCGAGCGATGGTTGAACAGAGACTGCTTGGGAGCCGCTAGCGGGGTTGGAGCGGGCGAGGGCGATTTCGGGGGAAATTCCCCACCACAGCAGTACAGCGGCGAGCAGGGAGGCGATGAATCGAGTTTGGCGATGGGGCGATTCCCTAGGGGATAGCTTCGCTTCACGGGGTTTTTGGAACTGCGGGGTCATTCGATTTTAGATTTTAGATTTTAGATTTTGGATTGTCAAACAAACAAATGTTTGTGCTCGGTAGCCAGGGATTCTTTTCTCAGGATAAAGATTTTTGGAGGCATAAGCGATCTGTTGCGCCGCAGATGTTAGGCTGATACAGCAAATCTCAAAAAGGGTCTAGGGTTGAGCGAGGAGTTTTAAGTTTGGGATAAAAGCCGCGCACAACTTAAAACTTAACATTATTTAGCCATTCAGTCCCGAACCCGTAGTTCCAAGTCGCAAATTACCGATTGCAAAGCCATGCGAATTTTTAATCAGTCTCCTCCTTCTGAAACAGAAACCAAGAAGCGGATTTTACAAGCCGCTCAGCGATTGTTTGCCCGCAGCGGATACGACGGCACGACAACTCGCGATTTAGCAGCCGCGGCGGGGGTGGCCGAGGGTACGCTATTTCGGCATTTTGATAATAAAAAAGCGATTTTGATTGAGGTGGCGACGGAAGGATGGGTGGAGTTGCTGACAGATTTGCTGACTGAATTAAGCGAGATGGGCAGTTACAAAGCAGTGGCTCAGGTGATGCGCCGACGGATGCTGAATATCCGCGAGAATAGCGACATGATGCGGGTGTGTTTTTTGGAGGCGCAATTTCACCCGGATTTGCGCGATCGAATTCAGTTGGAAGTCATCGGAAAAATGACCAATGTTGCTGAGGCTTTTTTTGAAACAGCGATGGAAAAAGGAGTTTATCGGAAGATGAATCCGAAGATTGTCGCTCAGGTATTTTTGGGAATGTTTGCAGTCGCGGGTTTCAGTCAAAATACGATTATGGAGCCGAATGCTTCTGTGCAGGAAATGCAGGAAATGGCCGAAGGACTCGCTGATATTTTTCTGAATGGGGTTTTACAGAAAGATGAATAATTAGGGCAACAGGGAAAACTTGTTATGAGCAAAGTTTTGCACTATTCTATTCGGCCGCTAACGCAGGAAGACGAGCCTTTTTTGTGGCAAATGCTGTATGAAGCGGCGCACATGGCAGAAGAAGGTGAATCCACGGTGCAAGCTGTTGTCAATCATCCTTTAATTGCGAAATATGTTCACAATTGGGGACGTGCAAGCGATTTGGGCTTCGCAGCAATCGAATTGAACGGCAGCCAGCCAGTAGGAGCAGCCTGGCTGCGTTTGTTTGCAGAGGATGACAAGGGCTTTGGCTGGGTTGACGATACTACCCCGGAATTGGCGATCGCCGTGCTTCCAGAATATAGAAATCAGGGTGTAGGAAGGCAGTTGCTGACTCGTTTGCTGTCAGCAGCAAAAGCATCTTATCGATCGGTATCCCTGAGTGTCAGAAGCTCGAATCTAGCCCTGAGTTTGTACGAGCGATCGGGATTTAAAGTAATTGAGGGCAGCGAGACAATCAACCGCACAGGAGGGACATCATTCACCATGAAAGTGGATTTGGATTAAGTGAATTATTACTCTATAAACTCGTACATCTTTTGCACCCACTTCTCCCGATAATCCTGCCATTCATCCGTCACTACTTCCCAAGTTGTATTGCTTTCAAGTTCCAGCAATAGACTTGATACTTCTTCCAGCGTCGATGCTATATGACATTCTTCTACCCAACTTTCACGGATCATTTTCCAGAGACTTTGTACCGCTTCTCGCTGAAAATTTGATTCTAATTCAACTAGCAATTTTGCTAGGTGTTTTTCGTCACTTGCTGCTGACACCTCGCTCATCCAACAGTCGCGACGTTCTTTCCATTCTTCCGTCACTGCGTCCCTGTTTAGGTGGGCTTGAAACTCTAACAGTAATTGGTTTAGTTCTACCATATTAAATTTGGTCTTGTTTGCAGTTTGTGCTATTTTTGTACAAATTTTATTGATTGAGAGTGTTGGTTTTTTATAAGGAGCGATGTGGCTGAGGCTTTTTTGGAAACGGCGATGGAAACACAAGTTTACCCAAAGATGAATCCGAAGATTGTCGCTCAGGTATTTGTGGGAATGTTTGCAGTCGCGTGCTTCAGTCAAAATACGATTATGGAGCCGAATTTTTCTCGGCAGGAAATGCTGGTAATGGCTGAAGGACTTGCAGATATTTTTCTGAATGTGGTTTTGCAGACAGATGAAGAATTAGTCATTAGTCATTAGGAAATTTTAGAGCCTGAAAACGCACATCTACAGGCTCTGACTCGTCGCAACTAATCCTTAAACTTGTGCATTTGCTGTACCCAGTTCTCGCGATTCTGCGCCCATTCATCAGCCATAGCTTCCGAATTTGTATTGGTTTCAAGTTCCAGCAATAAACTTGATACTTCTTGAACAATCGATGCTCCCAGGCATTCTTCTACCCAACGGTCTCGACGCTCTGGCCACTGAATATCAACCGATTCTCCCTGCAAGTTTGATTCCAATTCAACTAGCAATTCTGCTAGATATGTCAGGTTAACTGATGCTGCCACATCGCTAACCCAACTTTCCCGGCGCTCTTTCCATTCTTTTTTCACTCCTTCCGATTTGAGGTTTCTTTCAAACTCTAACAGTAACTGATTTAGTTCTACCATCTTAAATGTTTGATTTTTTGTAGTTTGTGCTACAATTGTACCAGAATTTTCAAGAAACAGAGTGTTAATTTTTTTTTTAGATTGCGGTCGCAGTGAAACTACAGAATAGATAACTGAATAATGAGCGATGAATTTACTTTAGATATGCTAGAGATTCCCAGCGGTTGGAGACGGGGCGAAGGTGACTGGACAGGAGTGGCGGCGGCTCTTGCTAGAGGGGAAACTGTCGAAGTAATTCAAGAAGTTGGTTCTACTTTGTGGCAAAACAGCCTGCCCGAAAAACATTCTTTGTATTGGGAGGGGGAAAATCTATCAACTATCAAAGCCCGAATTTGGATTAGTTTCACCCAGAGAAGATTTTCGCCGGAATCTGCTTTGCCAAAAGTTCAGTGGCATCCGAGAGTGTTGTGGATAGGGATAGGTTGCGAACGCGGAACAGGGCGAGAATTAATCGAAACAGCGATTAAACAAGTATGCCGTGCTTATCATTTAGCCGAAAGTGCGATCGCAGGTATTGCTACAATAGACACTAAAGCCGATGAAGTCGGCTTGCTGGAACTTTGTCAAGAGCGAAATTGGCCGTTACAAACCTTTGCGGCTGACATTTTAAGTTCCGTAGAAGTCCCCAATCCTTCAAATATTGTAGTCAAAGAAGTCGGCACGCCCAGCGTAGCAGAAGCCGCAGCACTTTGTGCGATCGAACTGATATCTTGTACGATTCTCAAGAACAGGCAAGATGCCTGTGAAGCGAAGAGTGAATCTGCTTGTCGGGTGGGCATCCTGCCCGCCCGTGAAAAGCTTTTAGTCCCTAAACAAATATTTCGCAGCAAAAATCCCCCCCTTTCACAAGGAGGGGTTAGGGCGGGTTCTGCGGTAACAGTAGCGGTTGCAGTTTGCCCGATCGAGTATCTGGGATAATGTATTACTGAGCCAAAGTATTGGCATTCACAAATCGACCGATTAACCCAGAAACGAATGACAACACAATCGAACCAAACAAAGCCGGCCAAAAACCGTTAACCGCAAAGCCGATACTGAACGCACCCGCCAACCACGAAGCCAGGGAAAGCGAAATTGCATTCACAACAAACAAAAACAAACCTAAAGTAATAATGGTCAAAGGCAGCGTCAGCAAAGTAATAATCGGTCTGACAACCGCGTTCACCAATCCGATAACAACAGCAGCCAGCAGCGCCGCCGGAAAGCTCACCACCGAAATACCTGGTACAATGTTAGCGGTAACGATCAGCGAAACCGCTGCTACTATCCAAGTTAAGAAAAAACTTAGCATATCTTTTTTTCCATCTCCATCACTATTAATTAAGATTGTAACTGTTTAGTCGATCGACCAAAGTTCGGGATACACTACGAAATATCCACCTTGCGAGAATATCAGATTTATGAAACTCCGGCAACTAGCTGCATTCCTATTCGCGTTAACTATCTTCATCCTGCCGCAGCCAGCCCAAGCTCAATCTAAATATTACGCTCCGCCGTTGTCCTTTAGCAACGCCGAACTGACAAGACGCGATTTTTCTGGTCAAATGCTGCGGGCCGCTGAGTTTTCTAACGCTAATATGGACTTGACTAATTTTTCTAATGCCGATTTGCGGGGAGCAATTATGAGCGCTTCGGTGATGACTCAGGCGAATTTGCACGGCGCCAATTTAACTAATGCAATGATAGATCAAGTTAAATTTACTAATGCCGATTTAAGCGATGCCATTTTAGCGGAAACAATTTTGCTGCGTTCTACTTTTGACGGAGTTGATATCACCGGCGCCGACTTTACTGATGCAATTATGGACGGATCACAAGTTAAAGAATTGTGTACAAAGGCAACGGGGATTAATTCTCAAACTGGGATTTCTACTCGCGATTCTTTGGGATGCCGCTGATTTATTTTATCATTCCCTAATTTCAATTTCTGGAATTTTGGTAGGGGCGGGCTAGAAGCCCACCCCCTTAGTGGTGCAGAAAACTATTTTTGTTAATAAGAAAATGACATAACTTTAGAAAATTCAATCCGCCGCTCTAACTTCGCTAGTTTTTTGATAGAAGCACAAGCGGGAGGAATTTTCACCC
>Ga0164305_10000319_pt1 | contig 17552 bp, 16 predicted proteins | sample Whisoiple_237_MG_FD_110215 | JGI IMG/M metagenome (GOLD analysis project Ga0164305, IMG submission 110215) | Soil microbial communities amended with pyrogenic organic matter from upstate New York, USA - Whitman soil sample_237_MG | ecosystem: Environmental > Terrestrial > Soil > Agricultural...
CGGTTCACGACATGGCCTTCACCGCGCAGGAGCACGTGCAGACGCCGATAGCCGAACCGCCGCTGCTCGGCAGCCAGTTCGCGCAGGCGAAGACGTAAATCGGCGTCTGAGGGCCGCCGGGCTTTGTACCGGATCGTTTTGCGATCCGCCTGGATAACCTGACACGCCCGACGCTCGCTCATCTCGTACGTGGCTTCGAGATGCACGACAGCCTCGCGCTTGGCGGCGGGCGTCAGAATTTTTTTGCAGAAGATCCTTCAAAGCAACATTGTCGAGCATGGCATCAGCAAGGAGCCGCTTCAGCTTGGCGTTCTTGTCTTCCAAGCTCTTCAGGATGGTTGGCGACGCTGCCGGTGAAATGGTGAGTACGACGCCCTCATTCCGACGCCGCTTTCGATGCTCCGCGGCGATGTAGATGTCGGCGAATAGCTCGCGATGACGCATCCGCGAAGATCACCCGAGCTCGATGATCACGTGCGAGGTATCCGACCCGGCTTCGGCCGGACCTGTGTGAAAGCCGAGCTCATGCGCCATGCGCAGCATGGTCGTATTTTCGCGCAATATCTCGCCGTAGACTCTGCTGAGGCCGCGGCGGCGCGCATAATCGAGAACTTCGGATAATAAGGCATAGCCGAGACCGTGGCCCTTCATGTCCGAGCGCACGATGACGGCGAATTCCGCCGCCTCGCCGCCGGGATCGTTGACCAGGCGAACGATGCCGTAAACCGGACCCTCGCCGTAGGCGCTGCCGACCGCGACGGCAACCAGCGCCATCTCGCGATCGTAATCGATCTGCGAGGCACGGCTTGCGAGATCGTGGGAGAAATTGTGAATCGCTCGAAAAAAGCGCAGGCGAATGTCCTCGGGCGTGCATTGCGCCGCCATGGCAATCAGCGCGCCTTCATCTTCGGGTCGGATTGGGCGGATCAGATAGCGGCTGCCATCGCGCAGCACGATCTCCCGCTCGAGCTCGTGCGGATAAGGCAGGATCGCCAGACCCGGTGCGCTTTCGCCCTGCCGGTACAGGAACGCCGCGGCGCTTTTGGCGCTCACTTTGTGGTGGTCGGCAAGGCGTAGATCGAGCCGCATGTCTTTGATGAGCGGCAGGCCGATCAGCAATTCCGATAAGCGCACCAAAAGCTGACTGAGCGCATCACACCACGCGGCCGGATCAAGAGCGTGGTCGGCGATACGCTCCGCCGCGCGCGTTCGTTGGATCATCTGAGCCGCCACCACGGAGTTCAGCGGCGGTAAAGCGACTGTCTCATCCTCGTTGCCGTCGCCTCCGAAAAATACGACCCGGCCAAAGGTGAGGTCGGTTGCGATGCCAGCGGAAAAGCGGGGAACATCGTACGTGGTTGCATCAGCTTGGACGATCCCGAACAGCGACAGAAGCGACGTGGTCTCCGCATCGGTTAGTTTGTCCCGATTTTCCTGGCGCGCGGCCTCGACGAGGGCTGTGGCTTGCTCGACAGTCGGACGTTCGACAACCAGGCCCGCCGATGGCGTCTGCAGCAACAGCTCCTGGTTTCGTCGGTACTCAGCAAGATGTGAAAAGGCGCGAACAGCTTCGTCGGGCGTTGCAAAGACCGGAATATTGTGACCTGCCAGGAACGCACGCGCTGCCGTCGCCGTATGATCCCCAAGCCAATTGGCGAAGACTGGCGGTCCCGCGCGTTTCGCGAGCACGTCGGCGATTGCGCGAGCGATTTCCATCCGGTCGGCAAAGATTGTCGGCGCGTTGATCACCAGAACGGCATCGCTTCCACCATCTTGCAGGAGGGGAACAAGCGCCGCGGCGTAATCCTGACCGGTCGCATCCCGCCGCAGGATCACAGGAGGACCGCCCGCACGCGCGCCATGCCGTTCCAGCGCATCGACTGCAACGTGAGCAGGGCCATGGCCGTTTGCCAATATCGCGAGCCGGTCGCCTGCGAGCCGCACGCGGCTGGTTAACGTCGCGGCCGCTTCGAAGAGCTCCTCCAGCCCGTGAACTCGCAAAAGGCCGGAGCGACGGAACGCCGCATCATAAACAGCGTCGGAATCGACGCTCAGCGGACGCGGCGCGGTGCTAGCTCCGCTTGCGGAGAGGCGGACCTGCGGCTTGATGACGAGCACCGGCTTCGAGCGTGCCGCAATGCGCGCCGCCGACATGAACTTACGGGCGCTCGTCACGTGTTCGACGTATAGAAGAATCGATCGCGTCGCCGCATCCGAGGAAAGAAACGCCAGAACGTCGCCTAAATCGACGTCGGTCATCCTTCCCAACGATACGATATGCGAGAATCCGATCCCGCGCTCGTATGCCCAATCGAGCATGGCGCTCACGATCGCCCCCGACTGACTGACGAAGGCCATATTGCCTTGCGCCGGCATCAGATGCGCGCAGCTGGCATTCAGATGATTGCGTGGCGAGATGATCCCGAAGCAATCCGGACCGATGATGCGCATCGAGGACGGCTTCGCCGCCGCAAGGGCGTTCTGCAGCCATGCTCCCCCGTTTGGCGTATCGAGGCCGGTATCGATGAGAATCGCCGCGCGGCAACCGTTTCTGCCGAGTTCGGCGATAACGGATGGAATTCTGTCGGGGTGTTCGGCGACGATCGCCAGATCGGGCGGAGCAGTCAATTGAGCGGAAACGCCGGCATCGATCGTGTCGGCCGAATTCACCGTCATGATAGTGTGGGAGAATCCGGCTTCGCGCAGGTTGCGCAGCAGAATCGGTTCGAACTGGCGCGCACCCTCCCGCGCGGTGACAATCACGATTGTTTTCGGCTCGAACAAGGCATCGAAATTCCGAATGCTCATGAGCTTCGATCATCTCCGGCCCGGTAGCGCGGCGGTGAGCAGACGTGATCCAGCCGCGTAGCGCAAGCCGGCAAGAACGCGCCCGATAGGCATTGATCTGCCTCAAGGGCGGCCGGGCCTACCGCGCCTATCCTGGCCGGACGTTTCGGAGACGAATCATGATGGATCGAGCTGATTTCGAGCCAACCGGTGGGCCACCGCCGGCGACAGCTGTGCGCGACGGAACGTCGACTGGAGAGGCCCGGGACACGCTGTCGGATTCCGGTCTCAGACTGATCACGTTGGATCTCGCACGCTGCGCCGATTATCCGATAGGCAGCGTCCGTCATGGCTATTCTTTCGTCGCGCCGCTCACCGCGGACGGACATCTCGATGCCGGAGCATGGCATGAGCAGCGCCATCGCTGTTATGTACGGCGGTTCTGGGCAGGCGAGCCTGATCGCATTGGCCGTCTCGTGCATCGGCGCGGCGGCTCGGGTGGAGCGACTTGGTGCTTCGAGTACAATGATGTAATCGGGACCGAGGCGGAGGCCGGACATCACTTGCAGCAGCATTGTTTCGTGCCAGGAGAGTATGTGTCGATCCTGCAGGACGACGAGGAATTGAAGACGTTCAAAGTGGCGGACGTGCGAAAGGTATGTGCTCGATGAGGCGCGCTTCGCAGCTGTTGATGGCAGGCGTTGCGGCAAGCACTCTCCTAAGCTTACCGGCAGCGGCTCTCGAACCGCGTGAGCAGCGCGGGTTTACGCTCGCCAAGGCCGATTGCGCAAAATGTCACGCGATTGGCAAGACGGGGGAGTCTCCGCTGCGCGAGGCGCCCCCATTCCGTACGCTTCACCAGCGCTATCCAATCGAAGACCTCGCAGAATCGCTGGCGGAAGGGATAAGCACCGGCCATCCGACCATGCCAGAATGGCGCTTCGATCCCGGCCAGATCGGCGATCTCATAGCTTATTTGAAGACGCTGGAATAAGCCCGTAGACACGCTCGGCGATTGCCTGCGCAACTGGCAGCCTACTTATGTAGAGCTGCCGATTTCCTGGTTTTTGGCAGAAGGACTCGTCGCGCGCGTGGCCTTAATGGCTGCAAGCAGCACGTCCTGCGAAAGCGGCTTCTCGATGAGCTCGACTCCCGCTTCTCGAGCTTTACGTCGTATCAAAGGATCGGGATGCCCCGTCACCAGAATGACCGGAACGTCGATTTCAAGCTGACGCAGACGCAAGAACACTTCCAGACCATTCATGTTCGGCATTTTGTAATCGATAACGACGCAACTCGGATCAGCCTCCGGAAAAATTGCAAGGAGGTCCCGCCCGTTCCTGAAGGTAACGACGGTATATCCCTCGCTTTCCAGCAGAAAACGCAGGGAGTTCAGGGCGCCGGGATCATCATCAACAACAAAGATGGACAAGTTAAGCTCTATATGATTGCGCGCGGACGGGAGAACACGCGCGATTTTCCAGTCCATCAGCTTCGCATCACGGAAGCATTGATTTGGATCAAGCGATGCCGGCGCGCACCGCAAAGCGGACCAGCTCAGACAGGCTGGACGCCCGCATCTTGCTCATGAGCTTGGCGCGATAGATTTCGACCGTGCGCGGGCTGATGTCGAGATCGATCGCGATCACCTTATTCGCATCGCCTGCGATCAGCCCGTCCAAGACCTGTCGCTCGCGCTGGCTTAACGTGCTCAGCCGCGTCTTGAACTCGGCCAAACCCGGATCTGCCGGTTCGCTGGCCGCGGTTTTTTTGAACGCCGAGCGGAGCAAAGCGACGAGCGCCTCGTCGTCGAACGGCTTTTCGACAAAGTCATGCGCGCCCAATTTCATCGCTTCTACCGCAAGCGGCACATCGCCATGTCCGGTCATGACAATCACAGGCACGGGTCTAGAACTCTCCCTAACCCGCCGCAGCAGCTCAAACCCGTCGGTTTCAGGCATCCGGACATCGGTCAGAATACATCCGGACGCGATACTATCGAGCGCGTCCAAAAGCGGCTTTGCCGAATCGTATAGCCGCACGGAAAAACCGGCCGATCCCAAAAGAAATTCGAGCGATTCGCGCATCGCGTCGTCGTCGTCGACAACATGAACAAGCATGTCACTCGGCATAAGCCGCTGCCCCGTTTTCCGCCGCAGGAAGCGTCAAATGGAAGCTCGCACCGCCCGCGGGGTTGCTCTCCACCCACAGATTGCCGCCATGCGCCTCGGCGATGGTTCGGCTGATCGACAGCCCCACACCCATGCCGCTCGGCTTGGTCGTGACGAATGGCTGGAAGAGCTTGTCGGCGACCTCCTCCGCGATTCCGGGCCCGGTGTCCGACACGACGATCTCGACCATCCCCTCGGAATTCGATCTTACCGCGACGGTGAGCTCGCGCCGGCTGGAGCTCTGCATCGCATCCATAGCGTTGCGCAGCAGGTTAACAAGGATTTGCTGGACCTGGACGCGATCGACCATCACCGACTGCGCTTGATGGTCGAACTCGAATCGCGTGATGACACCCCGCTCTCGCCCGCCAACCAGTGCCAGCGCACTTGCTTCCTCTATGAGCTGCGCAACTCTTTCAAAACGCTTCTCGGTCTCTCCGCGGGATACAAAGTCGCGGAGACGGCGGATGATCTGGCCGGCGCGAATTGCCTGCTCGGCAGATTTTTCCAGCGCCTCGCTGATTTTAGGAAGCGCGTTGCGATCGCCTTGCTCGAGGAGACGCTTGCATCCTTTCATGTAGTTGCTGATTGCGGCGAGCGGCTGGTTCAGCTCATGAGCCAGCGTCGAAGCCATCTCGCCCATCGCGGTTAGGCGCGACATATGAACAAGCTCGGCCTGAATTTCCCTGAGCCTCACCTGCGTCGCCTGCCGCTCCGAAACGTCGTTGATAAAACCGGTATAAAAGACGCGGTCGCCGGAACGCATTTCGCCGACCGACAGCTCCATCGGAAATACAGAACCATTCCGCCGCAATCCGGTCACCAGACGGCCGATACCGATGATCCGCTTCTCGCCGGTTTCCTGATAGCGGCGCAGATACGAATCATGACGGCTCTGATCGGGCTCAGGCATGAGCATCTTGATATTTCTGCCGATCACCTCCTCCGCCATATAACCGAACAGCCGCTCGGCCGTGGGGCTGAAAGATACCATGATGCCATGCTCGTCGATGACGATCATTCCCTCCGGCACCGTGTCGAGAATCGAGCGCAGATGTTCTTGACGCGCGCGCAATTCGTCTTCGGCCTGTTTCCGCGCATCGATATTGAGAACCACGCCTCTGAGGAGAAGCGGGTGTCCGGACGCATCGCTCTGAACGCGGCCACGCGAGCGCAACCAGCAGACCTGACCATCGGGTCGTACGACGCGGTAATCGATATCGTATGCGTCGCCGCGTTCGATCGCATGCTGGATCGCGTTCGTCCGCATTTCGCGGTCGTCGGGATGGATAAGATTTTGGAGAACCTCCGGGTGCTCCCCGTCCAATTTTGTCGCGCCCATAAGCTCGGCGCAGGTCTTAGAGAGGCTGATCTTCCCGGCCACAAGGTCCCATGACCAGGTGCCGATCCCGGCGTCGTCCAGGGTGCGACGCAGCTCGCTTTCGCCCTGCCCAATGATGCCGGCCTGATCGGACGGATGAGATATCAGTTCTGGGCGATTCATCGCAGCTACGGAAACGCGGAGCCTCATCCTCACCGGGATGGCTACCTAGTCAAGCCGGGCAACGGAGGCGGGAATCTCGCCCTCCAGCAGGCCTCCAGGCGCCCAGCGCGTGCTCGGCGTAATCGCGGAACTTTGCGGCAAATCAAAGCAGCGGGAGGCACAAACCGGCAGGTTAGAGCTCATTGGACCCCCCCGATCGTGTCCGCGCTTAGGAGCGACTGCAATGATCAAAGACATTCTCGTCGTCATGGACAATGCCAGCGAGCGGGCCGGACCGTTTGCGTTGTCGCTGGCGCGGCAAGTAGATGCCTTCGTGACGGGCGCTTCGGTGACGGCGGCCGAGCCTTTCGAGCCCCTCTACTATTCGGAAGCGCGCTATGATCTCATCGAAGCCGCACAAAACGATGCAATCGAGCTCGCCCGCGCTGTCGTCGAAGCTTTCGAAGAGCGCGCGAAGGCCGCCGGGTTGAACGCCGACATCAGAACGATCAGCGGGGGCCACGAAACCGAACGCAAGCTGCTTGCGCTTTGCCGGACCTATGATCTGATCGTCCTCGAACAGACCGATCCTGACGCGAAGAAGCCGGCCGATACTTACCTGGAACCGATCCTGCTGCGCTCCGGACGCCCGGCATTGATCGTTCCCTATTTCTACGGCAAAGCTCCTTCCTTTGAGACGATCACGATCGCTTGGGATGGGAGCGCGACCTGCGCCCGAGCATTGGCGGACGCAATTCCGCTGTTGCAGAGGGCCAGTAGCGTTTCCGTCGTCAGCGTGCTGCGCGATCAACCGAACGATCGCGATGAGATCGGAGCGCGGCTGGTTCAGCACCTTGCGAGGCACGGCGTCGACGCGGACTTCCGCAGCCTGCCAAGCACCATACCCGTGGCGGAAACGCTATTGTCGCACATCGCCGATGCGGGCTCCGACCTCCTCGTCATGGGCGCATACGGCCATTCCAGGTTCCGCGAGGCGATTCTCGGCGGCGCCAGCCGTGGCATCCTCGGTTCCATGACCGTTCCGGTGTTCATGTCGCATTGAAGAGCATTTCGCCGGGGCCGGCCTATCTGCCCTGGTGGTCGGGGGCGATGCGCGAGCAACTGCCCGGCCGCAACCGGAAACGAGAGCTGGCATGCAACTTGAATGAGGTCTCGGCTGGAGGGACCTCATGGATCGTCGCGCATTTCTCCGATCAACCGGCGCTGCCGCCGCGAGCGCTATCGCCGCGCCGGCCGTCTGGTCGCCCGCCCGGGCGCAATCGCGCCAGGAGACGCTGCTCATCGTCTCCGAGAGCGGGCCCAACAATCTCGACATTCACGGCGTCGGCACCAACGTGCCGGGCTACGAATGTTCGTGGAATTGCTACGACCGGCTGATCTCGCACGAGATGAAGAGCGTCAACGGCGTCCCGTATTACAATCGCGACAAATATACGCCCGAACTCGCCGAAGACATGTCGATCGGCGACATGTCGGCGACGTTCAAATTGCGCAAGGACGCCGTCTTCCAGGACGGCACGCCGGTTACCGCAAAAGACGTGAAATGGTCGCTCGACCGCGCCGTGACCGTCGGCGGCTTCCCAACTTTCCAGATGAAGGCGGGGTCGCTGGAGAAGCCCGAACAATTCGTCGTCGTCGACGATCGTACGGTGCGCATCGATTTCATCCGCAAGGATCGGCTGACGGTTCCCGACCTCGCCGTCGTCGTGCCCTGCGTCCTGAATTCCGGGCTTGTGAAAAAGAATGCGAATGCCAACGATCCCTGGGGGCTCGAATATGTGAAGCAGAATACGGCCGGCAGCGGCGCCTATCGCGTCGCGAAATGGACGCCGGGCACCGAAGTGGTTTTCGAGCGCAACGACAAATGGACGGGCGGCCCGCTGCCGAAAGTGCGCCGCGTGATCTGGCGCATGGTGCCGTCGGCCGGCAACCGGCGCGCGCTGCTCGAGCGCGGCGACGCCGACATTTCCTACGATCTGCCGAACAAGGATTTTTCCGAGCTGAAATCGAACGGCAAATTGTCGATCGTCTCGGTACCTTACTCCAACGGGGTGCAATATATCGGCATGAACGTGACAAAGCCGCCCTTCGACAATCTCAAGGTGCGGCAGGCGGTCGCGTATGCGATTCCCTATCAGAAGATCATGGACGCGGTGCTCTACGGTCTTGCCAATCCGATGTTCGGCAAGGGCGAAGGGGCGCCGACGGAGGTGAAATGGCCGCAGCCCTCGCCTTATCTTACCGATATGACCAAGGCGAAGCAGCTGATGGTCGAGGCGGGCTATCCCAACGGATTTGAAGTGCCGATCTCGTTCGATCTCGGCTTTGCCGTCGTCAACGAGCCGCTCTGCGTCCTCGTGCAGGAAAGCCTCGCCGAGCTCGGCATCCGCACCACGATCAACAAGATTCCCGGATCGAACTGGCGCACCGAGCTCAACAAGAAAGAGATGCCGCTCTTCACCAACGTCTTCTCAGGCTGGCTCGACTATCCCGAATATTTCTTCTTCTGGTGCTATCACGGCCAGAATTCCGTCTTCAACACGATGAGCTACAAGAATCCGAAGATGGACGCGCTGATCGACGGCGCACGTCAGGCAGCGGCAACCGGCGACAAAGAGGCCTATGACAAAGACGTGAAAGGCTTCATCGATCTCGCCTTCACCGACATTCCGCGCATTCCGCTGTTTCAGCCTTATGTGAATGTCGCGATGCAGAAGAATGTCTCGGGTTACGAATATTGGTTCCATCGGCGGCTCGATTATCGCGCGCTCCTGAAGGGTTGAGGCGCGCGGGTCGGCGGGGGTTGCGCCATGCGTTCCATCGTCCTGAAGCGGCTGGCGACGGCCATTCCGAGCCTCGTCGGCGTGATCGTCATCAGCTTTCTGTTGACCCGCGTCCTGCCGGGTGACACCGCGTCCTATTTCGCCGGGCCAGCGGCAACGCCGCAGGCGATCGCCGAGGTGCGGAAGCAACTCGGTCTCGACAAGAGCCTGCCCGAACAATTTGCACGCTATGTCGTCGATCTCGCGCACGGCGATCTGGGAAATTCCCTGACGACGGGGCAGCCGGTGGTGACGGAGATCGCCAATCGGCTGCCTGCATCCGGCGAACTGACGCTGCTCGGTCTTCTCTTCGCGCTCGGCATTGCCGTGCCGCTCGGCATACTCGCGGCGATTCGCGAGGGATCATGGATCGATCACCTCTGCCGTGTGATTGTCACGACGGGCGTGTCGCTGCCCGTTTTCTTCACCGGACTCTTGCTCGTCTACCTCTTCTATTTCCGACTCGGCTGGTCGCCGGCGCCGCTGGGCCGTCTCGACGTCTTTTATAGCGCGCCGCCGCAAGTCACCGGCTTCTACCTCATCGATTCTTTGATCGCGCGCGATTTCGAGACATTCCGCGCCGCGCTGGCGCAGCTCATTCTTCCCGCCGCGACGCTAGCGATCTTTTCGCTCGCGCCGCTTTCACGCATCACCCGCGGCTCGATGCTCGCGGTGATGGGCTCGGATTTCGTGCGCACCGCGCGCGCCAGCGGGCTCACGCCAAAGACCGTGATCCTCACCTATGCGTTCCGTAATGCGATGCTGCCAGTCATTACCACGCTCGGCATGGTCTTCTCGTTTCTGCTTGGCGCCAACGTGCTCGTCGAGAAAGTGTTCGCCTGGCCCGGCATCGGCTCCTACGCGGTCGAAGCGCTGATCGCCTCCGATTACGCGCCGGTGCAGGGCTTCGTGCTGGCGATGGCGATCCTTTACGTCGCGCTCAATCTCATGATCGACCTTCTCTACGGCGTCATCGATCCGCGCGTGAGGCTCGAAGCATGACGGCGCTCGACACAACCGCAGTCGAGCCGGACGCGCGGCCGGCAACCGGCCTTTCCGCGACACTGAAGCACGCGCGCCATGTCGTCACCGGAAATCCGATCACCGGCTTCTCCTTCACCCTGTTCATTCTGTTGGTTGTCTGCGCTTTATTTGGCCCATTCCTTGTCCCCTATGATCCCTTGGCGACCAATACCGCTGTCGCCCTGAAGCCGCCGTCGCTGCATCATTTGATGGGCACCGATCAGCTCGGCCGCGATCTCTTGAGCCGCGTCATCGTCGCGACGCGGCTCGACATGGCGGTTGCGGTCTTCTCGGTTGCGCTCGTCTTTGTGCTTGGCGGGATTTCCGGCATTGCCGCGGGATATTTCGGCGGCTGGACCGACCGTTTGGTTGGGCGGCTCTCCGACACGATCATGGCGTTTCCGCTTTTTGTGCTGGCGATGGGCATCGTCGCCGCGCTCGGCAATACGGTGACAAACATCATCATCGCCACCACCATCATCAATTATCCGCTTTACGTCCGCATCGCGCGCGCCGAGGCGAATGTGCGCCGCAATGCCGGCTTCGTGCAGGCCGCGCGGCTCAGCGGCAACGGCGAGATACGCATCCTGCTCACGCAGATCCTGCCGATCATCCTGCCGATCATGATGGTGCAGATGTCGTTGACAATGGGTTACGCCATCCTCAACGCGGCTGGCCTGTCGTTCATCGGTCTTGGCGTGCGGCCGCCGACGCCGGAATGGGGCATCATGGTCGCCGAAGGCGCGGCCTTCATCGTTTCCGGCGAATGGTGGATCGCGCTTTTCCCCGGCCTCGCCCTCATGCTTGCCGTCTTCTGCTTCAACCTGCTCGGCGACGGCTTGCGCGACATCGTCGACCCGCAGCGGCGCACGTAATGCTCGACATCGTTCACCAGCCGCTTCTCGACATTCATGATCTCACCGTCGACTTCGCGACGCGCCGCGGCACGGTCACCGCCGTGCGCAACATCGACATCAGCGTCGGCAAGGGCGAGACGCTAGGTATCGTTGGCGAATCCGGGTCGGGCAAGTCGGTCACGTCGTTTGCGGTGATGCGCATTCTCGACCGCGCCGGTCGCATTGCCACGGGCAGCGTCACGTTTTCCGGGATTGACCTGCGTGCGGCCAGCGACGGCGACATGGCCGATATGCGCGGCCGCGAAATGTCGATGATATTTCAGAATCCGCGCGCCGCGCTCAACCCGATCCGTAAGGTGGGGCATCAGATCGAGGACGTGCTCCTGCGCCACGTCCAGGCGGTGCGCGCGAACGTCAAGGAAAAAGCGATCGACATTCTGAAACAGGTGCGGATCGCCCGGCCGGAAGAGCGATACCATGCCTATCCCTTCGAACTGTCGGGCGGCATGTGCCAGCGCATCGTCATAGCGATTGCACTCGCCTGCAAGCCGCAGCTGCTCATTGCCGACGAGCCAACGACCGGCCTCGACGTCACGACACAAAAGGCGGTGATGGAGCTTGTCGTCGAGCTTACCCATGCACGCGGCATGTCGACCATCCTGATCACGCACGATCTCGGTCTTGCCGCGGCTTATTGCGACCGCGTCGTCGTCATGCAAAAGGGCGAGGTCGTCGAAACCGCGCCGTCGGCGACCATCTTTAAGGCGCCGGCGCATGCCTATACCCGCAAGCTGATGCGCGCGACGCCGCGGCCCGGAGCAACTTTGCGCGATCTGCTCGATGAGGAGCGTCCTGCGCCACCCCCGATCGGCGTGCAAGCCGACGGCAGGCCGCTCCTGAAAATCGCGAACCTCGTCAAGGAATATCCGCGCCAGGGCGCGACGAAGAGCATGGCGCAGCTCTTCCGCCGCAAAGCGTCGGAGGCCGATGCGCCGCCGTTTCGCGCGGTCGACGCAATCAGCTTCGAGATCATGCGCGGACAGAGCGTCGGCCTCGTCGGCGAATCCGGTTGCGGCAAGTCGACGACGTCGATGATGGCCATGCGCCTCCTCGATCCGACCTCCGGCTCGATTATTCTCGATGGCGAGGACATCGGCGCGATCCCGGCGCACGCCTTCGCCAAAATGCCGGCGCGCAAGCGCATCCAGATGGTGTTCCAGGATCCGACCGATAGTCTCAACCCACGCTTCACGGCGGCGCGCGCCATTGCCGATCCCATCCTGCGGCTCGGCGATGTCAGGAGGCGGGACGCGCTGCGCACCCGCTGCGAAGAGCTCGCACAACTTGTCGGACTGCCGCGGCATCTCCTCGACCGCTTCCCGCATCAGCTCTCTGGCGGCCAGAAGGCGCGCGTCGGCATCGCCCGCGCGATCGCGCTTCATCCCGAGCTGGTTATTTTGGACGAGCCCACCGCGGCGCTCGACGTCTCCGTGCAGGCGATCGTGCTCAATCTGCTCGACGAATTGAAAACGCGGCTCGGGATGAGCTACCTCTTCGTCAGCCATGATTTGCATGTGGTGCGGCTCCTATGCGACCACGTGATCGTCATGAAGAGCGGCCGCATCGTCGAGGAAGGCTCGGCCGAGCAGGTGCTCGAAGCGCCGCAGGACGCTTACACGCGCGAGCTCATTGCGGCGATCCCGCACCCGCCGGTATGATCTCTTCCCATGGCACCTGAAAAGCTTGCCTCCGCAATCGCGCTCGATCCGGAGTCCTTGAAGCTGCAAATAGACGCCGCGATCGCGTCCGGCGGATTACGTGTCGAGCCGGAATGGCGCGCGGGCATCGAGGCGCATTTCGAGGCGATTGCCAGGGCCGCCGCGCTGGTCATGGAATTCCCGCTCGATGACGAACTCGACCCGGCATCGGTCTTCTCGGCATGATCGACGGATCGGCAGGCGCAAGCGAGATAGCGTCCAGAATTTCCTCCGGCGAAACGACGGCGCGCGAGGTAATCGAGACGACGCTCGCGCGCATCGCAAGCATAAATCCGAAGGTAAACGCCTTTACCGACATCACTGCGGAGCGAGCGCGACAAGCCGCAGATGCTGTCGATGGGCACCGGAAACGTGGCGAGAAGCTCGGGCAGTTGGCCGGCGTGCCGTTCGCGGTGAAAAACCTCATCGATATTGTCGGCCTGCCGACGCGCGCCGGCTCGAAAATCAACCGTGACCTGCCGCCCGCCTCACGCGACGCCATGCTGGTGCGGCGCCTCGAAGCAGCAGGCGCAATTCTTGTCGGCGCGCTCAACATGGGTGAGTACGCCTACGACTTCACCGGCGAGAATGTGCACGACGGCCCGTCGCGCAATCCGCATGCGCTGGATCACTTGACGGGCGGCTCGTCGGGCGGATCGGGCGCGGCGATTGCGGCAGGTCTCGTGCCGCTGGCGCTCGGCTCGGACACGAACGGCTCGATCCGCGTGCCGGCGGCCTTCTGCGGCTGTTTCGGATTGAAGCCTACCTATGGCCGCCTCTCGCGCGCCGGCAGCTTTCCGTTCGTCAGCAGTCTGGATCATCTCGGGCCATTCGCGCGCTCCGTCGCCGATCTCACGCTTGCTTACGACGCGATGCAAGGACCCGATCCCGACGATCCCGTCGCGACCACCCGCGAGCCGGAGTCGGCGCTGCCCGAAATCGAACGCGGCATATCGGACTTGCGCCTTGCAATTGTCGGTGGGTATTTTTCCAAGCACGGCGATGCGGATTGCTTCGCCGCATGGTCGAAGGTGACCCGCGCGCTCGGCGTCACACGCACGACCGAAATCCGGGAAGCGGCGCGGGCGCGCGCCGCGGCTTACGTCATCACCGCCGCCGAGGGCGCGGCGCTGCACCGCGATCGTCTGCGCGATCGCGCTGCCGATTTCGATCCGGCGGTGCGCGATCGACTCATTGCGGGCAGTGCAATTCCCGCCACTTGGGTCACGAAAGCCCAGCGCTTCCGCCGCTGGTATCGCGAACGTGTGCTTCAATTGTTCAACGATGTTGACGTCATTCTCGCGCCAGCAACGCCGTGCCGCGCACCGAAAATCGGTGAGACCACGTTTACGCTCGACGGCGTGACCATGCCGCTGCGACCGAATATTGGCATCTTTACCCAGCCTATTTCGTTCGTCGGGTTGCCGGTCGTTGCCGTGCCGGTTTGGATAGACGGTGACCTGCCGCTTGGCGTGCAGGTGATCGCGGCACCATGGCAGGAGTCGCATGCGTTACGCGTAGCGCGTGCCCTGGAACAATCGGGGATCGCAGAAGCGCGCGTTGCGTCGCTGTGATTGAGATTTTGAACTTTCGTGTGTGCGCTCGGAATATCTGATTCAATTTCTAGCCGATCGGCATTAACAAGAATCTTCGTTTGGTACTTGGCATTGCAGGTGGGCTCGTGATTTCATCGTGGTGACCGCGATGAGGAGCAGCGCATGGAAGTCGACATTCCCGAGGTGAAGAAGGAAGTCGAGGCGGCTTTCGCGCTCTATGAAACGGCGCTCGTCACCAACGATGTTGCGACTCTCGAAGCGCTGTTTCGCAACGACTCGCGCACGTTACGCTACGGAATCGCCGAGAACCTCTATGGAATGCATGCGATCCGCGAGTTTCGACGGAATCGCTCGCCGCAAGGTCTGATACGCAAGCTCGATCGCACGATCATCACGACATACGGCCGCGACTTTGCAACGGCGAACACCTTGTTTTATCGCGACAGCGCGCCGGGAAAGGTCGGCCGCCAATCGCAAACGTGGGTGCGGTTCGACGACGGCTGGCACATCGTTGCGGCGCATGTCAGCATTATCGACACTCCAATGACCTGATCAGGCGGCGGCGTTGTCCGCAAGAAAGGCGCGCCAACCGCCGAAATGCGTGATATCGCGCGCCCCGACAGTCGCGATCGCTTCGGCAAGGAAGCCGTTCACCTGCGTTTCATCGGCCAGCCGGATCGTGCCGAAGCCGAGCGGCGGTGGAACGCTCGCAACCAAGCGGCCAAATCCCTCCGGCGGCATCGCCCAGATTTCCGCTTCGATCGCCGCGCCGGCCTTGTCGACGCGCAGAATGCCGGGGCGGGGAATGGCTCCGGGCAAGAGAAAGCAGCGGTAATGCGGCGCGGTCTTCACGATGCGCACGAATTTGCCGCCCAGCGCGATGATGTCGCGATTGAGCGGAAGTCCGCGCATATGCGCACCGAACAGCGCGACCTCGATCAAGCTCGATGTCTGCGCCGGTATCGGACCGAGCGGCGACGGCGAAGCCCGCATCGCCGGCTTATCTCCGGCGCCGAGTGGTAGGCGCGAGGCCGCCTCGAACGCCTGCGCCAGTGCCGCAACATATCCGTCGCGGCCGGACGGCGCGAGAAAAGTCACCCCGTAGGGCCCGCGATCGGCGGTGATCGCCGACGGCACGGAGATGCCGCAGAGATCGAGCAGATTGACGAAATTTGTGTACGTCCCGAGGCGGGAGTTCAGCCGCACATTGTCCGCTTCGACTTCGGCGAGCGTATAGAGGCGCGGCGCGGTCGGCAGAAGCAGTGCGTCGAGGTCGTTCCAGAGCGGCCGCACCTCGGCGCGCAATTCCGCCAACCGATAAAATGCCCGGAACGTCTCGACGGCGCTGCGCGATGCGCCGGGCTCGATGATGCCTCTGGTGATCGGGTGTATTGCCTCAGGCTCGCGGCGCGCGAGCTCTTCGACGACGCTCCAGCGCTCGGCGATCCAAGGACCTTCGTACAGCAGGCGCGCGGTCTCACGAAATGGCCCGAAATCGAATTTGACGAGGCACGCGCCGAGATCGTGCGCGCGTGCGAGCGCGGCCTCGTAGGCCTTCGCCGCATCTGCATCTGCGAAGAACTCGCGGTCTTTGCTGGCGAGGATTCCGAGCCGCGTACCGCTGAACGAACCCGGCGGGGCGCTGAGGGAGAGGTCGCGCGAGAACGGATCCTGCGCGTCGAACCCCGCAACGACGCGCAGCACGGTCCATGCATCTTCCACCGTCAGCGCAAAGATCGACACGCAATCCAGCGTCCGGCAGGCCGGCACGACACCGGCATTCGACACAAGCCCAAGGGAAGGCTTCAGGCCGATGATATTGTTGAACATTGCCGGCACGCGGCCGGAGCCCGCCGTATCCGTGCCGAGCGAAATCGGCACGAGTCCGGCCGCGACGGCGGTCGCCGATCCCGAGCTCGAACCGCCGGGGATGAGATCGCCGCGCAACGCATTGCGCGGTACGCCATAGGGCGAGCGCGTACCGACCAGCCCGGTCGCGAATTGATCGAGATTGGTTTTGCCGATGATGATCGCGCCTGCCGCACGCAGCCGCGCCACCACGGTCGCATCTTGCTTTGGTCCAGACGAAAACGCCGGGCAGGCGGCGGTCGTTGGCAGACCCGCGACGTCGATATTGTCCTTGACTGCGATCGGAACGCCATAAAGGGGCAGGTCCCGGGCGTTCTTCGCTTCTAAGGCCGCGGTGTCCGCCAGCGCGTCCTTCTCATCGCGCAATGTGATGAACAGCGCCGGATCGTCGTAGGCGCGAATGCGCTCGTAAGTACGCGCGACCGTCTGAGAGGGATTGGCTGCGCCGAAGCGATGCGCGTCTAGGATATCCGCAAGCGTGATCGGGTCCGGATCGGTGCTCATGCGGCGGGTTTTGAGATTGCGAAAGGCGAGGGCACGCGAGTGTTCCTACCATGGAGCCGTAGGCTGGCGGATTGCAAACTTGAAGCCAGCGCTGACGCACGGCTGATCCCGTGGCCTTGACGAGCGGCCGATGCCCAGCACACTCGGCGCGGAGGAGCAAGCGCGATGACTATTCTAATCATCCGGCATGGCGAAAAGCCGGAGGCGAAGGAGGACCCGCACCTTTCCGAGAAGGGGCGGCAGCGGGCACAGGCGCTTGTCGCCTTGTTCCGCACGTGCTTTCGCGCACCGGACAAGCTCTACGCCGCCGCGGATAAGCCCAAGAGTTATCGCCCGCGCGAGACGCTGGAGCCGATCGCGCGCGCCTTTGGTCTCGAAATCGATGCGAGCACCGGCGAGTCGGCGGCGCTCGCAGAGCGCTTGCGAGACGAGCCGGACACGTCGCTCGTGCTGGTCTCATGGCGCCACGAGCTGATCCCGAATCTCGCCCGCGGCCTCGGCGCATCAGATGTGCCGGCGGATTGGCCCGACGACCTCTACGATCGTATGTGGCGGCTGATGCCGATGGCCGACGGCACGCTACGTGTCGCCGATTCGCTGCGGCTGCAGAACAGCCGGTAAAAAAATCTCACACCGCTCCAGCGCTTCGTTCCGCCGGAAAATCGCCTGTACCCTCACCTACGCTCGTCGGCCAACACGAAA
>Ga0164305_10000320_pt1 | contig 17477 bp, 12 predicted proteins | sample Whisoiple_237_MG_FD_110215 | JGI IMG/M metagenome (GOLD analysis project Ga0164305, IMG submission 110215) | Soil microbial communities amended with pyrogenic organic matter from upstate New York, USA - Whitman soil sample_237_MG | ecosystem: Environmental > Terrestrial > Soil > Agricultural...
CAGGTCCGGGTCGTCGGCGGCGTAGGCCGCACCGCCTTCGGTCACGCCGCGGACCTTCGCATGGCGGCGGCCCACGCCCGCGATCATCGCTTCGGCGGTCTCGCGCGGCGCATAGACGGTGACCATGGCGGCGAGGCCCGTGCGCCTCAGCCGCGTGACCGGGTCGGTGCGGAAGCTGGTGTGATCCCAGACGCCGGCCCTGACCCTGGGCTCGGCCAGTTCAAGCAGCACGGCGGCGACGCCGCCGATGAACAGGGCGATCGGGTTCTTGAACACGCGCCATGACACCGAGTCCGGCGCCGCGAGGGCGGGCGCCCCGGCCGGGGCGGAGAAGTCCACGGCCATGCCCTCGACCCGCGTCAGGTCGCCGGCCATGGCCTCGATGCGGACCTGCAGAGGGGCGGGGAGTCTGTGCGGAACCATTCAGGGTAAGGCCAGGCTGGCCGACCGGTTCCCGGTTGCGACATCGCCGCCGGATCGCTCCGGCGGCGATACGGCATTCAGTATCGCATCGTTTCCGTCAGCGTCACCGGCCCGTTCGCGACCGTGAATTTGCGCTCGTCAAAGACGGGCGGCCCCATCATCGGCACGGCGCTGTCGGAAAAGGCCCAGCCGTCCGTCCCGTAGTCGAAGCGGTCGTTGCCGTTCAGGTCGTGCATGACCATCAGGGCGTAGTCGCCGGGGGCGACGTTCTCAAATGTCAGGGTCACGCCGCCGGCGACCGGCTCGGCGACGGCCGTATAGGAGGGGCCGGCGCGCAGGAATTGCTCGCGGGTGTTCAGGCTGGCCTTGATCGGGCCGGGGGTGGCGCGAACGCCCGTCAGGGTGACCGTGACCGTCTCGGCCGCTGCGGCTCCGGTGGTCAGGGCGAGGGCGGCGAGGGCGAGTGGGAGGATCTTCATGGCAGCTTGTCCTTCAGTTATGAAGGACTTTATATTACAAAGTGAATGGCTGTGTCAATCCACGGAACAGGAGCTCCGGCTCAAGGGTAGCGGACCGCCGCGAGACGGCCCGCAGCCCGGGATCAGCGGGCTCTCACCTCGACGGCGAGTTGCGGCCGGCCCGAGGGGCCGGGCTCGAGGGCGGCGGTGACGCTCGGGCCCCACCGGTAGGGACGGGTCGGGGTCAGCCGCAGACTCATCTGGAGGGGACGCCCGTTGTGCCGCGCGGTCACTTCATAGGTCTGGGGCCGCAGGCCGGTGACGACATAGCCTTCGCCCGTGGCCCGCAGCCGACGCGTAATCGCCTCGCCGCCGCCGACGGGCCGCAGGGTCACCTCGACCTCCTCCATGGGCGTGTAATCGCCTATCGAGGAGTTCACGACCATGCCGCCCGATCCATAGGCGCTGTCGGCCGTCTGTTCGGCGTAGCGAACCGAGAAATTGCGCACGGTCGAGGCGTTGGAGGCGAACAGCTCTTCCGAGCTCGGCGTCAGATTCATCTGCATGCCGTCGACCCTCGCCTGGGCATGGACCGACCAGGCGCCCGGCCGGTCAGCCACGCGGATGGAATAGTTTCCGTTGGCGTCCGTGGTGGCGCTGCGCGAATAGCTGACCCCGCCAGGGTTGGACTGATAGCGGGCGGTGACAGTCGCGCCGGCGACGGGCCGGCCCCGCTCATCGACGACCCGACCGCGCACGCTGCCGGCGCTCTGATATGCGCAGGCGTCGACCGCCATGCTGCTGACCACCGCCGCAACGGCGAACGGCGCCCATCGTCCAAGATTGCCTGTTCCCATGTGCGTGTTCCTTCCGATCAGAAGCACAGCCTGTGCCGGAAGTGCGCTCGTCGCGAGCGAGCCTGCGACGAACGTCAGGGATTCTGAGACGGATAGCCACCTGTTGTCCCGACACGAAAACGCCCGCCGGATTGCTCCGGCGGGCGTCTTTCGGTTCAGCCTAAGGATCAGCCCTTGGCGGCGTAGCCCTTGCCGCCGTTGGACGGGCGGCGGTTGCGGGGACGCCGCTTGATCTCGCCGGCCGGCTTGGTCTCGCCCGGCGCCGAGGTGTGGCGCGGGTCGTTGTTCGAGTTGCGCGGACGCTCGCGCGCCAACGGATCGAAGGCGCGTTCCGGCATCGGACGGGCGTCGCGGCCCGGGCCGGCCTTGCGGACGCGATGCGGTTGCCCGCCGCCTTCCAGCTTGACGCCGTCGCGGCGCGGATTACGCGGCCCGCGCTGCTGCTGGCGGTCGCCGCGGCCGTCGTCGGGCATGGTCGCCTTGGACTTGACGCCTGAGGCCATGATCGACTGGTCCAGCAGGGCCAGCGACTTGTCGTTGCGGCGGTCGGTCGACGGGATCTTCTGGCGCGTGACCTTTTCGATGTCGCGCAGCAGCTTCATCTCGTCGCCGGCCACTAAGCTGATCGCCGTGCCGTCGGCGCCGGCGCGGGCCGTACGGCCGATGCGGTGCACATAGGCTTCCGGCACATAGGGCAGTTCGAAGTTCAGCACGTGCGAGACGCCGTCCACGTCGATGCCGCGGGCGGCGATGTCGGTGGCGACCAGAACGCGAAGCTTGCCGGCCTTGAAGGCGGCCAGGGTGCGTTCACGCTGGGGCTGGCTCTTGTTGCCGTGGATGGCGCCGGCTTCGACGCCGCCGGCTTCCAGATAGGCCGCGACCTTGTCGGCGCCGTGCTTGGTCTTGGTGAAGACCAGGCAGCGGGTGTAGCCCGGATCGGCGAACATCTCGGTCAGCAGGGCGCGCTTGCGTCCCTGTTCGATGTGGATGACCGACTGGCTGATTCGCTGGACCGTCGTGGCCTGCGGCGTCACCGACACCTTGACCGGGTCCTTGAGCAGTTCGCCGGCCAGTTTGCCGATCTCGCCCGGCATGGTGGCCGAGAAGAACAGGTTCTGGCGCTTGGCCGGGATGCGGCTGACGATCTGGCGGATCGGCTTGACGAAGCCGAGGTCCAGCATCTGGTCGGCCTCGTCGAGGACGAAGATTTCCGTCTGGCTGAGGTCCAGCGTCTTCTGCTGCATATGGTCCAGCAGGCGGCCGGGGGTGGCGACCAGAACGTCGAGCCCCTGTTGCAGGGCGCGTTCCTGCGGCCCGTACTTCACGCCGCCGAAGATCACGGCGACGCGGAAGCCGAGGTGTTTGCCGTAGCTCTTGAAGCTTTCGGCGATCTGGCTGGCCAGTTCGCGGGTCGGCGACAGGATGAGAACCCGCGTCGTGCGGGGCACGGGCGGAATGCGATTGGCGGCCAGGCGGTGCAGGATCGGCAGGGCGAAGGCCGCCGTCTTGCCGGTGCCGGTCTGGGCGATGCCCAGCAGGTCCTTGCCGGCCATGACGTCAGGAATGGCCTGCGCCTGGATCGGGGTGGGGGTGGTGTAGCCTTCGGACGCCAGCGCCTGCAGGAGGGCCGGATTCAGGCCGAAGGAGTCGAATGTCTTGCTCATGTGAGCGGCTTCTTTCGCGTATGCGGCGACGCGCATCAGCCATGGCTCAACGCCGATAAGGCCGCGCACCGCCAGTCCCGACAGGGTCTCGGGGAGGAGACCTTCGGGGTGGATCGGGCGCCGCCCCGCGTGTCCGGGCAGCGAATGAATCTTGAGGAACCGGCGACTGCTACAGTCAGGTCTTCGTCAGTTGAGAAGACCCACACGCGCTGGAGGCGCCGGTAATCGCAATTGTGCGACGCAGCGCAAATGGGCTTCCAATGCGGCCAAGTCAAGGCGCGGAGGTTAACCGCCGCCCAGCAGGCTGACCGCCATATTGACTGTCAGGGCCACGATCACGGTGTTGAACAGGAAGGCCGTGACGCTGTGAACGGTCGCGGTTCTACGCAGGCTCCTGTCCGAAATCTGGATGTCGGCGGTCTGCTGCGCCACGCCGATGATGGTCGAGAAGTGGACGAAGTCCCAGTAGTCGGGGTCCTCGCCGCCCGGGAAGATAAGGCCGCCGCGGTCCCCCGCCTTGCCCTTGCCGCGCGATCCGCCCGCCGCCTCTGGCGCATAGAATTCGTGGGCGTAATGGAAGGCGAAGATGATGTGGACGAAGGTCCACGACAGGGCGACCGTCGCCAGCGCGAGGATGGCCGCCGTGCCCGCCTGATCCTTGTCGCCGGCCACGCGGACGGCCTCGCCCACGACGACGGCGATGCTGGCGAGGGCCGCGAACAGCGCAAGCGGCAGGACGGCGCCGCCCGCCTCGTCCAGGGCTGCAGCGCGTTTGCGGATGTCGTCGGTCGAGCGGGCGCGCATCAGCTTGAACAGGCACTCGATCAGGAACAGGGCGACGCCGACGTCCCATCCGAGCGCCAGCCGGTTCAGCCAGCCGCCCCCGACCGGCCAGACCAGACTCGAGGCGGCGATCAGCAGCAGCAGGATCAGCGGCCAGTGCAGGCGAAGCCAGGCGGATGCTTTCATGCGGCGATGTTGCGCCTGTTCCTGACGACGGCAAGCGCCGTGTTCTTCGCGCCTGCGAAAAGCGCTCGACTTACGTGGGGTCATCACGGAATGTTACAGCCTCACCTCCACGCTCCTGGACTGAACCATGCCGATGACGCCGCGCGCCGGACTTCAGGTCGCTGAAGAACTGGCCGTCTTCCTTGAGGACGAGGCGCTGCCCGGGACGGGCATCGAGGCTGCGGCCTTCTGGACTGGCGTCGCCGCCCTCTTCGCCCGGTTCGCACCGGATAACCGGAGGCTGCTGGCGGTGCGCGACGATCTTCAGGCCCGGATCGACGGCTGGCATGTTCAGCGCCGCGGCCAGCCCTACGATGTCGCGGCTGCCGCCGCCTTTCTTCGCGGGATCGGCTATCTGGCCGACGAGCCCGCGCCCTTCGCCATCGGCACGCAGAACGTCGACGCCGAGGTCGCGACCCTCGCAGGGCCCCAACTGGTCGTGCCGAGCCTGAACGCCCGCTTCGTGCTGAACGCCGCCAATGCGCGGTGGGGTAGCCTGTATGATGCGCTGTACGGCACGGATGCGCTCGGGGATGCGCCGGTGTCCGGTCCCTACGACGCGGCGCGCGGCGCCAGGGTCGTGGCCCGCGCCAAGGCCTTCCTCGACGAGGCGGTTCCGCTGGCGAACGGCAGTTGGGCGGACCTGACCGACACGCACGAGGGCATCGCGATCCGCGACCCCGGCCAGTATGTCGGTCGCAGCGACCGCTCGCGGCTGTTCCGGCACAACGGCCTGCATATCGAGGTGGTGTTCGACCCGGAGCATCCGATCGGCGCGACCGATCCGGCGGGCATTTCCGACGTCGTGCTGGAAGCGGCGCTGAGCACGATCGTCGATCTGGAGGACTCGGTCGCCGCCGTCGACGCCGCCGACAAGACGGCCGCGTACCGGAACTGGCTGGGCCTGATGAAGGGCGACCTCAGCGAGACCTTCGACAAGGGCGGACGGTCGATGACGCGGGCGCTCGCGCCCGATCGTGAGTTCACTGCGCCGGACGGATCGACCGTGATCCTGCCGGGTCGGTCGCTGCTGTTCGTGCGCAACGTAGGCCATCTGATGACCACGCCGGCGGTGCGGCTGGCCGACGGGACCGACGCGCCCGAGGGCGTGCTGGACGCCATCGTCACCGCGCTGGTCGCCATGCACGACCTGAAAGGGCAGGGGCGGTTCCGCAACAGCCGCGCCCGCTCCATCTACATCGTCAAACCCAAGATGCACGGGCCCGAAGAGTGCGCCTTCACCGACGCCCTGTTCGACGCGGTCGAGGACCTGCTGGGTCTGGCGCGGCATACGATCAAGGTCGGGGTGATGGACGAGGAGCGCCGCACCTCGGCCAATCTCGCCGCCTGCATCCATGCGGTGAAGGACCGGATCGTCTTCATCAACACCGGCTTCCTCGACCGCACCGGCGACGAGATCCACACCGCCATGCAGGCCGGGCCCGTGGTGCGCAAGGGAGAGATCAAATCGTCCGCCTGGATCGCCGCCTATGAGGCGCGCAACGTCGCCATCGGTCTGAAGTGCGGCCTGTCGGGCCGGGCCCAGATCGGCAAGGGCATGTGGGCGGCGCCAGACCGCATGGCCGAGATGCTGGAGCAGAAGGCGGCCCATCCGAAGACCGGCGCCAACACCGCCTGGGTGCCCAGTCCGACGGCGGCGACCCTGCACGCGCTGCACTATCACCAGACCGACGTGTTCGCCCTGAGGGACACGATCGCGGCCCGGCCGGTCCCCGGTCTGGAGGACCTGCTGACTCCACCGTTGGCGGCGGGCAGCAACTGGTCGGAAGCCGAGATCGCCGAGGAGCTGGACAACAACGCGCAGGGCCTGCTCGGATATGTCGTGCGCTGGGTCGATCAGGGCGTCGGCTGTTCCAAGGTGCCGGACATCCAGGACGTCGGCCTGATGGAGGATCGCGCGACCCTGCGCATCTCGTCCCAGCACATGGCGAACTGGCTGCTGCATGGCGTCTGCACGCCGGAGCAGGTCGATGCCGCCCTGCTGGGGATGGCGGCGAAGGTCGACGCCCAGAACGCGGGCGATCCGCTGTACCGTCCGATGTCCCCCGACCCTGAGAACAGTCTGGCCTTCCGCGCCGCGCGGGCCCTGGTGTTCGACGGCGTCGCACAGCCCAACGGCTATACAGAGCCACTCCTGCACCGGTTCCGCCTGATGGCCAAGGAGGCGCTCTGACCGCGCTGGACGGCAAACCTGTCAGAACCGTAACTTGCGACTGACGAGGGCCGCTGACAAGGTTCCTTTACTTCACGGAGGGGCTTCCATGCTGACGATCGAGAACCTGACCCACGTCTACGGCAACGGCACGCGGGCGTTGGACAACGTCAGCCTGACGATCCCGAAGGGGATGTTCGGCCTGCTGGGTCCGAACGGCGCGGGCAAGTCGACGCTGATGCGCTCGATCGCGACGCTGCAGACGCCGACCTCCGGTTCGATCCGGTTCGGCGACATCGACGTGATCAGGGATCCCGAACAGCTGCGCCGCGTGCTCGGCTACCTGCCGCAGGACTTCGGCGTCTATCCGCGCGTTTCGGCCTACGACATGCTGGATCACATGGCGGTGCTGAAGGGCGTCTCCAACGGCAAGGACCGGAAGCAGACGGTCGAGGCCCTGCTGAACCAGGTCAATCTGTGGCCCGTGCGCGGCAAGGCGCTGGCCGGCTTCTCGGGCGGTATGCGCCAGCGCTTCGGCATCGCCCAGGCCCTGATCGGCAACCCCGAACTGATCATCGTCGACGAGCCGACCGCCGGCCTCGACCCCGAGGAGCGCAACCGCTTCCTCAACCTGCTGGCCGAGGTCGGTGAGAACGTCGTCATCATCCTGTCGACCCACATCGTCGAGGACGTGACCGACCTGTGCCCCCGTATGGCGGTGCTGGCCGGCGGGAAGATCCAGCTGGAAGGCGCGCCGATCGAATTGATGCACACGCTCGAGGGTCGGGTCTGGACCAAGACCATCGACAAGGCCGAGCTCCCGGAGTTCACCAAGCGCCACAACGTGATCTCGACCCGCCTGTTCGCGGGCCGCACCGTGGTCCACGTGCTTTCCGACGCCAACCCGGGCGCCGGGTTCGAGCGGGCGCCGGGCGGGCTGGAAGACGTCTATCTGGCGACCGTCAACGCCTCGCGCCGCGCCGCGGCCTGAGGGACGGATCATGTTCGCCAAGATCGCGAGTTTCGAATTCCGCTACCAGCTGCGCCAGCCGGCGTTCTGGGTCATCGCCATCGTCTTCGGCCTGCTGGCCTTCGGCGCCGTGGCCAGCGAGAACGTGTCGCTGGGGTCGGGAGGCAACGTCCTCAAGAACGCGCCCTTCTCCCTGGCCATCGCCCACATCACCTTCAACGTCTTCTTCATGCTGGCCACCACGGCCATCGTGGCCAATGTCGTGGCGCGGGATACGCAGACCGGCTTCGGGCCGATGATCCTTTCGACCCGGATCACCAAGGGCGCCTACCTCTACGGCCGCTTCTTCGGGGCCTTCGCGGCGGTGGCGCTCTGCTACCTCAGCATCGCGCTGGGCACCCTGCTCGGCACCCTGATGCCGTGGGTCGATCCGGAGACCGTCGGGCCATTCCGCTTTGTTGACTATGCCTACGCCTACGGGGTGTTCGGCCTGACGGGCCTGTTCCTGACCTCGGCCCTCTTCTTCATGCTGGCGACCGTCACCCGGTCGATGATGGCCACCTACATCGGCGTGGTCGCCGTGCTGATCGCCTATCTGGCCTCGACCGGCGTGCTGGGCAGCAAGCCCGAGTTCGAGACCGCCATGGCCTGGGCCGAGCCGTTCGGTTCGGGCGCCTATGGTCTGGTCACCAAATACTGGACCGCCACCGAGCGGAACACGCTGAACGCGCCGCTGGAAGGCGTGCTGCTGTGGAACCGGGTGATATGGACCGGCTTCGGCGCCCTCCTGCTGGCCGCCGCCTATGTGCTGTACCGGCCGTCGCCGCGCGGCGCGAAGCTGAAGAAGCAGGAGCGCATGAAGGCGCTGGTCGAGAAGGACGTGGCCGTCACGCCCGTCGGCGCCCTGCCGCGCCCGACCTATGGCCTGGCCAGCGGCTTGACCCAGCTGTGGTCGCGGACGGTTTTCGAGACGGTCCTGATCTTCAAGAGCCCGGCCTATGTCGTGCTGATCCTGCTGGGTTTCGCCTTCGCCATGGCGACCCTGTTCTTCACCGGCGAGATCTATGGCGCGCCGATCCTGCTGGTCACGCGCGTGGTCATCACGGGTCTGACCGGCGCCTTCGGCCTGATCTCGATCGTCATCGCCATCTACTATGCGGGCGAGCTGGTCTGGCGCGACCGGGACCGCCCCGTCCATGAGCCCATCGACGCCTCGGCCACGCCCGACTGGACCTTCCTTGTGCCCAAGACGCTGGCGCTGGCGCTGGTGCTGGTGTCGACCGCGCTCGCGGGCGTTCTGGCCGGCGTCGTGACCCAGACCATCAAGGGCTACACCGACTACGAGCTTGAGAAATACCTGCTCTGGTACGTCTTCCCGCAGGCCGTGAGCTTCGGCTTGCTGGCCGTGCTGGCCATCTTCATTCAGGCCCTTTCGCCCAACAAATTCGTCGGTTGGGCCATCATGGTGGTCTATCTGATCTCGACCATCGTGCTGACCAATCTGGGCTTCGACCACATCCTGTACCGCTACGGCGCGGGCATCGGGGTGCCGCTGTCGGACATGAACGGTCAGGGCGATTTCGCCAGGTTCTCGGGCTGGCTGGACGCCTACTGGACCGCCTTCGCCATCATCCTGCTAGTGCTGGCCTACGGCCTGTGGAGGCGGGGAACCGAGCAGCGGCTGTGGCCGCGACTGAAGCGGTTGCCGCATCGCCTGATGGGGCCCGCGGGCCTGATCGGCGGCGCCGCGCTGGCTGTCTTCGTCGGGCTGGGCGTCTTTATCTACACCAACACCAACGTCTGGAATGACTACAAGCCGCGCAGCGCGCAGGAGAAGGAACAGGCGGACTATGAGAAGGCGCTGCTCCGCTACGAGGCCACGCCCCAACCGTCCGTCGCCGATGTGCGGCTGGTCATGGACCTGCGGCCGCATCAGCCGAAGCTGACCACGCGCGGCTCCTATGTGCTGGTCAACAATACGAAGGCGCCGCTGACCGAGGTCCACCTGCGCTGGGGCGAGGATCTGGACATGGTCGGCCTGACCGTCGAGGGCGCGACGGTAGCCCGCGAGTGGAAGGATTTCGAGTACCGGATCTACCGCTTCGCCACGCCGATGCAGCCGGGCGAGCGCCGCAACGTCACCTTCGAGACGGTGCTGGAACAACATGGCTTCAAGGCCAGCGGAAACACCACCCGTCTGGTCGACAACGGCAGCTTCGTGAACAATATGGAGTTCGCGCCGAGGATCGGCATGAGCCGCGACGGCCTGCTGAGCGACCGCACCAAGCGCCGCAAGGCGGGCCTGCCGGCCGAGCTGCGTCCCGCCAAGCTGGAAGATACGTCCGCGCAGTCCCGCAACTACATTGGCGCCGACTGGGTCACCGCCGACATCACGGTCTCGACCGACGCCGACCAGACGGTGGTCGCGCCCGGCCGGATGGTGTCGGATGTGGTGCGCGACGGCCGCCGGACCAGCCGCTTCGTCACCGAGTCTCCGGTGCTGAACTTCTTCTCGGTCCAGTCGGCCCGTTACGAACAGACGCGGCGTATGCACAACGGCGTCGAGTTGGTGGTCTTCCACGACCCCGGCCACGATCGCAACGTGCCGCGGATGCTGGATGCCCTGTCGGCCTCGCTGGACTATTTCCAGGCCAACTTCAGCCCCTACCAGTTCAAACAGGCGCGGATCGCCGAGTTCCCGGCCTACGCCAACTACGCCCAGTCCTATCCCAACACCTTCGCCTGGTCCGAAGGCTTGGGCTTCATCACCGATCTGAGCGATCCGGAGAAGATCGACTACGTCACCTATGTCGCCGCGCACGAATTCGCGCACCAATGGTGGGCGCACCAGATCGTCGGTTCAGACCAGCAGGGTTCAACCTCCCTGTCCGAGACCCTGGCCCAGTATTCGGCCCTGATGGTCATGGAGAAGAAGTACGGCAAGGATCAGATCCGCCGCTTCCTGAAGCAGGAACTGGACCGCTATCTGCGCGCCCGGGGCACCGAGCGGCTGGAAGAACTACCCCTGATGCGGGTCGAGAACCAGCAGTACATCCACTACCAGAAGGGCGGCCTGGTCATGTACCTGCTGCGCGACCAGATCGGCGAGGATGCGGTCAACCGCGCCCTGCGCCGGGTGCTGGCGCAGTACGCCTTCAAGGGTGCGCCCTATCCGCGCTCGCTGGATCTGGTGGCGGCCATCCGCGCCGAGGCTCCGGCCGACAAACAGGCCCTGATCTCCGACCTGTTCGAGAAGATCACCCTGTACGACGTCAAGACCACCGGCATGACGTCGACCCGCCGGGCCGACGGCAGGTTCGACGTCACGATCACGGTCGATGCGCGCAAGCTCTACGTCGACGGCAAGGGGGTCGAGACCGCCGCGCCGCTGAACGAGACCTTCGACATCGGCCTGTTCACAGCCATGCCGGGCAAGGGCGCCTTCAACGCCCGCAACGTCGTCCTGCTGGAACGCCGGCCGATCCGGTCGGGGGTGCAGACCCTGCGGTTCGTAACGACCCGGGCGCCCAGCTTCGGCGGCGTCGATCCCTACAACAAATGGATCGACCGCAACTCGGACGACAACGTGCGGGCGGTGGAATAGGGCTTTCGCGTCCCGCCCGTTCGGGTTGAGCGCCGCAGCTTAACGTTGACTTCACGGCTTGTGACGATTGTTGCAGACTTGGAAGGAACTTGGGGCATGCGTCAGAATCTGCTGGGCTTTGACGAGGCGTTCGACGGCACCGCGGCCGAGACGCGAAGTCAGGCCGGCGCGAGGGCGGCCATCGGCCTCGTTGTCTTCCTGACCGGCCTGACGGCCATTCCTCTATCCGCCCTGATGATCTGGGCCGCCATGTATGTGACGGGCGACCTGACGCTCTGGATCGCGACAGATCCGGCCAACCAGCGACGGCGGCCGATCTTTTTCCGCTGCCTGAGACTGGCGTCCAGCCTGCTGTCGACCTGCGCCTGGGTGACCATCGGCGGACTGTGGTGGGCGTCGCCGGGCGAATACGCCAAGGCGATCGGGGTCGCGCTGATCGCTGGCGTGCTGCTCTACGTGGTCAGAGGGTGCCACCGCTCGCTGGCCCAGATGTTGGTGACCGGTCTGCCCCCGGTGGTCGCCCTGGTCTGCCTTCCCTTCATCGGCGGCGTGACGACGGCGAAGATCGGGCTCTTCACCTCGCTGGCCTTGCTGGTGACCTATGCCGTCAGCTCCGGGATCAACGCCTGGAACGGCCACAGGCGCCTGCAACGGACGACGCTTGCTCTCGTCCAGAAACAGCAGGAGGCCGAGGCGGCCAGCATCGCCAAGAGCGAGTTCTTGGCCAATATGAGCCACGAGATCCGGACGCCACTGAACGGCGTCCTGGCCATGGCCCACGTGCTGCACCGCGCCGACCTGCCGCCGCGCGAGAAGGAGGCCGCGGCCGTCATCTGCGCCTCGGGCGAGATGCTGGAGCGGCTGCTGTCCGACGTGCTCGATCTGGCCAAGGTCGAGGCCGGGCAGATGACGCTGGAGGCCGCGTCCTTCGACGCCGCCGATCTGACCCGCAGCGTCGCGGCCCTGTGCCAGATGCGCGCCGAGGAGAAGAACGTCGGCATGGAGGTCGAAATTGATCCCGCCGCCGAGGGCCACTATCTGGGCGACGCGGTCCGGGTGCGGCAGGTGCTGAACAATCTGGTGTCCAACGCCGTGAAATTCACCAGCGAGGGCGAGGTTCGCATCCAGCTGGGGGCTACCCCGGACGGGGCGCTGCGGTTCACGGTTTCCGACACCGGGGTCGGCTTCGACCCGGCGATGAAGGCGCGTCTGTTCGACCGGTTCGAACAGGCGGACGGATCGATCACGCGCCGGTTCGGCGGCAGCGGTCTGGGTCTGGCGATCTCGCGCAGTCTGGTCGAGATGATGGGTGGATCGCTGGATTGCGACAGCACGCCGGGCGTCGGCGCTACGTTCTGGTTCGAGCTGCCTCTGGCGCGAGCCTCGGCGCCTGAAGCGGCCGCGGCGAGTCTTGCCGAGGTCGCCTCGGAGGCGGCGCGGACCCGGGACCTGCGTCTGCTGGTCGCCGACGACCATGCGACCAATCTGAAGGTGGTCGAAATCATCCTGGCCCAGACCGGCGTGGCGGTGACCGCCGTGACCGACGGGCAGCAGGCGGTGGCGGCCCATTCGCGGCAGGCCTTCGACCTGATCCTGATGGATATGCAGATGCCGGTGATGGACGGGCTGACGGCGGTGGCGCTGATCCGGGCGGCGGAGGCTGCTTCGGGCGGGACGCGGACGCCGATCATCATGCTGACGGCCAACGCCTCGCCCGAGCATGTGGCGGCGGGACACGCGGCGGGCGCCGACCGGCATATGACCAAGCCCATATCGCCCGCGGAGCTGCTGTCCGCCATCGCCGATGCGACCGCCTTCGGCGCCGGAGCGGACGCCGCCCCCGAACGGCTGGCCGGCTGACCTAGCGGGTGCCGAACAGGCGGTCGCCGGCGTCGCCCAGACCCGGCACGATATAGCCGTGGTCGTTCAGCCGCTCGTCCACGGCGGCTGTCCAGACGGGCACGTCGGGGTGCCATCCGCGCAGCCGCTCCAGCCCCTCGGGCGAGGCCACGAGACAGACGAAGCGCAGGTTGGTCACGCCGCGCTCCTTCAGCCGCTCGATGGCCGCGACCGCGGTGTTGGCCGTGGCCAGCATGGGGTCGATGACGATGCACAGGCGGTCGGCGACGTCATCCGGGGCGCGGAAATAGTATTCCACGGCGTCCAGCGTCTCGGGCTCGCGGTACAGGCCCACGTGGCCGACCCGGGCCGACGGGACGAGGTCCAGCATCCCCTCCACCAGCCCGAGACCGGCGCGCAGGATAGGGACGAAGACCAGCTTCTTGCCCTCGATCCGCTGGCCGGTGGTCGGGCCCACGGGGGTCTCGACCGGATAGTCCTCCAGCGGCAGGTCGCGGGTGACCTCGTAGCAGAGCAGGGTCGAGATCTCGCGCAGCAGCTGGCGGAAACGGGCGGTCGAGGTGTCCTTCGACCGCATGATGCTGAGCTTGTGGCGGACCAGCGGGTGGGCGACGACGGTGACGCCGTCCATATTGAAGGGCTTGGTCGGCATCAAAAAACGGTCCCGTCGGAGAGGATGGTCAGGGGCGGTCCGCCGCCCGGACGTCGTTCGGCGGCGGCGCGGCGGCCGGCGGCCCAGGTGCCGCCCTCCAGCACGCTGGCCAGCGGCATGGCGGCGGCGGTGACACCCAGTTCGGCGCGGACGAGCGGCGCGATCCTGTCAAGCAGCGCCACGGTCATGGCGCGCCAGCCGACCACCAGCGGATCGGAGACGGGCCACGGTTTGGCGGCGTCGGCCGGGTCCTTCAGCGTCAGCACGCCGAGGTCCATGAACAGGCCGCCGTTGCGATATTCGGCGAGACCCGTCAGACCGTCGAGATCGGTGATCTGGACCCCCGCGGTCTGCAACGGCTCGACCAGGGAATAGCTGAGCCACTGCGACAGCTTGTGGATCGGCACGAGGCTGTCGGTGGCGTCGCCGCGCTTCATCGCCGGATGCTTCCAGCAGTCGCCGAGATCGACGCCGCCCAGCGTCAGTCGGTCGCGCCAGACGGGGCCGAGCGCCTCCAGCAGCACCTCGAGGATGACGGGGGCGGGGAGGCGATCCTGATCGTCGGCGCGGTCGACCATGGCGTCGAACAGGCCGCCCGGACGCGGCTCGTCCTCCAGCGCGAACAGGTCGGGCTCGGCGAGGCAGGCCTGACCCAGACGACGCAGCAGGGCGGCGCGGCCGTCGAGGCCCACCAGAGGGTTGTCGGCGGTGATCTGAAAGCCCTTGGCCAGGGTGTCGGAGGTCAGGAAGGTCAGGGCCACGGCGTCGACGCGCCACGGATCCTCCTCGGTGACCGAGAAGGCGCCGGTCTCGAACATCCGCAGGGAGGCGATGGCCAGACCTTCCGAGCGGGTCAGGGTGCGGCCCGTCTGCTTGTCCTTGTACGACCAGCCCGGTCCGGAGCCGGCGTCCAGCAGGACCGAGACGATGGCCAGATCGAACTCGGCCCGGGCGCGGGAGGCGGGATCGAGCCAGTCGCGGGCCTCGGCCGCCGGGCCCCACAGATCGACGCCGTCGATGCAGAAATGTCGCCAGCGGGCGTGGAAGGGCACGGCCAGCGTCGGATACTGGTCGCGGATCACGGCGGCGACGTAGCGGGCCGTCTCCGGCAGCCGGTCGAGGTCGACGCGCCAGTGATCGAGGCCGCCGGCGACCCCGATCTCCAGCATCTCATGCGCCCGCTCGCGGACGGCGGCGGCGTTCAGCAGGCTGTGCGCCTGCCGGGTTTCAGAACTGCTCAAGGTCGCGGCCCACCACGCGGGTCAGGTCCTCGGCCGACGGCGGCGCGTCGGGGGTGAAATAGCCGGCCGCCTTCTTGGCCTCCATCTCCACCGAGGCGTCGGGCGGCACCAGATAGTCGGGGATCGGCACCCGCTCGCCGATCTCGATGCCGGATTCCGTCAGGGCGTCGTGCTTCATGTTGGACATGGAGACGAAGCGGTCGATCTTCGTGATCCCCAGCCAGTGCAGGATGTCGGGCATGAGCTGCTGGAAGCGCGCGTCCTGCACCCCGGCGACGCATTCGGTGCGCTCGAAATAGGTGGCGGCCTGGTCGCCGCCCGGCTGGCGCTTGCGGGCGTTATAGACGAGGAATTTCGTGACCTCGCCGAGGGCGCGACCCTCCTTGCGGTTATAGGCGATCAGGCCCGCGCCGCCGTCTTGGGCCTCGCGGATGCATTCCTCGATGCCGTGGGTGAGGTAGGGGCGGCAGGTGCAGATGTCCGACCCGAACACGTCCGAGCCGTTGCACTCGTCGTGGACGCGGCAGGTCAGGCGGCGCTTCGGGTCGGCGATCGCGGCCGGGTCGCCGAAGATGTAGAGGGTGATCCCACCGATCGGCGGCAGGAAAACCTTGATGTCGGGCCGGGTGACGAGGTCGGCGTACATGCCGCCCGTCTGTTCGAACAGGGTGCGGCGCAGGGCGGTCTCGGTGACGCCGAAGCGTTCGGCGATGCCGGGCAGGTACCAGACGGGATCGATGGCGGCCTTGGTCACGGCGACGTCGCCCGTCTCGTGCACGATCTGGCCGTCGACCTTCAGCCGGCCCGCGGCGATGGCCTCGCCGATCTCGCCCAGCTGCAGACGGGCGCGGGTGACGGCGATGGTGGGCCGGATGTCGACGCCGTCGCGCAGTTCGTCGGCGAAGTCCTCGGCCACGCGGGCGCCCCAGGGATCCAGCGACACGATCTTGCCCGGGTCGGTCCACTGCGGGAACGGACCCATCGGCGTGGTCGGTGAGGTGTTGGTCAGGTCGGGCCGGTTGTTGGCGCTCATGGCGCCCGACGAGACGGCCAGCGCCCGATAGACCGAATAGGCCCCGCCGTGTGCGCCGATGGCGTTGCGGTCGCTGCCGGAGTTGACGGTGCCGATGACGGGCCCGCGCTCCTGCGCTGTGGCTGCGCCCCAGTTCAGGGGAAAACGGCTGACGGTCCCGGCGCCGGGGTGGGAGTTGAGCCGGATGTGGCTCGGACGGTTGGACATGTTTCCTCACTCGAAACCGGCTTGTTGTTTTTCTTGCGCCGGACTCTGCAGGACACACCCGTTGGGACTCGCTGTCCAGCCCCTGAACGAGTCTGGCCAAGCCGCGTTCTCCTCCCGTTATTCAAGGAGTTCGCCATGGCCGCCCGACCTACCTGGCAGGGACATCTTAAGCTGTCGCTGGTGACCTGCCCGGTCGCCCTCTACACGGCGACGTCCAGCGCGAGCCACGTCAGCTTCCACCTGATCAATCCCGACACAAACAACCGCATCCGCATGGTGCCGACCGATCCGGACACGGGACCGGTCGAGCGCTCGGATCTGGTGAAGGGCTTTGAGGTGTCCAAGGACGAATACGTCCTGTTCGACGACGCCGATTTCGACAAGGTCAAGCTGGAGTCGACCCGCACAATCGACATCAACCAGTTCGTCGACGAGGACGACATCGACCGGCTGTACTGGGACGACCCCTTCTATGTGGTGCCCGAGAAGGGCGTGGGTGCCGAGGCCTTCGCCGTCATCCGCGACGCCATGAAGGCCGCAGGCAAGATCGCCATCGGCTGTCTGGTGCTGCGCGGGCGAGAGCGGCAGGTGGCGCTGGAGGTGCGGGGCAAGGGGCTGGTGGCCTATTCGCTGCGGCCGCATGACGAGGTGCGGGACGCAGGCGACTATTTCGACGACATCCCGGCGGTGAAGCCTGACAAGGACATGGTCGAGATCGCCACGCGCATCATCGGTCAGAAGGACGCGGAGTTCGATCCGTCGAAGTTCACCGACCGCTACGACGACGCCCTGAAGGAAATGATCAAGGCCAAGCAGAAGGGCGGCAAGGGTCTGGTCGAAGCGCCCGAGCCCGACGACACCAATGTCGTGGACCTGATGGCGGCGCTGCGGGCGAGCCTGAAGGGGTCGGCGGGGGCTCCGGCGAAGAAGGCGGCGGCGAAGAAGACGCCCGCGAAGAAGCCGGCGACGAAGAAGAAGGCGGCATAACGCCTCGCCGGGCTGGGTCGCCTTGACCTATTGCCCGTCGAGACCGCTGATCGGCCCATGGCGGAGACACAGGATTCGGCGGCGGTTGTCATCGGCTCATCAGGCGGCATCGGCGCGGCCGTCGCCGGGCTGCTGCGCGCGTCGGGCCGGTTTGCTGTCGTGCACGCTCTGTCGCGATCGTACGCCGGCTTCGATCTGGAGGACGAGGCGTCGATCGCCGGGGCCGCCGGACGGATCGCCGAGGGGCCGCAGCCGACGCTGATCTTCATCGCGACCGGCGTGCTCCACCACGGGTTCGAGCCCGAGCGCGGATATCGGGCCCTGACCGCAGACCATATGC
>Ga0164305_10000322_pt1 | contig 17452 bp, 15 predicted proteins | sample Whisoiple_237_MG_FD_110215 | JGI IMG/M metagenome (GOLD analysis project Ga0164305, IMG submission 110215) | Soil microbial communities amended with pyrogenic organic matter from upstate New York, USA - Whitman soil sample_237_MG | ecosystem: Environmental > Terrestrial > Soil > Agricultural...
CGCGCCAGAGACCCGCACGCCCACCCGCTCGCATTTCACCCTCCGGCATTACGCGATCTGCATGACCGGCATTGTCTGGCGCGAGGGTTTGCGTTTCCTGCATCAGCGCGAGCGCTTCATCTCTGCGCTGGTACGCCCACTCGTCTGGCTGTTCATCTTCGCCGCCGGCTTTCGCCAGGTGCTCGGCGTCTCGATCATCCCGCCTTACGACACCTATGTCCTTTACGAGGTCTACATCACGCCGGGTCTGATGGCGATGATCCAGCTTTTCAACGGCATGCAATCGTCGCTTTCGATGGTCTACGACCGCGAGATGGGCAACATGCGCACGCTGCTTGTCAGCCCGATGCCGCGTTGGTTTCTTCTTTCGTCGAAACTGATTGCCGGCACGGCGGTATCGCTGCTCCAGGTCTATGCCTATCTGATCATCGCCTATTTCTGGGAGATAGAGCCGCCGACGCCGTGGGGCTATCTGACCGTGCTACCGGCGCTGATCCTCGTCGGGCTGATGCTCGGCTCGTTCGGCCTGCTTCTATCATCGCTGATCAAGCAACTGGAAAATTTCGCCGGTGTGATGAACTTTGTCATCTTCCCGATGTTCTTTGCTTCCTCCGCGCTCTATCCGCTGTGGCGCGTCAAGGAATCGAGCCCCTGGCTTTATTATGTCTGCCAAGCAAACCCGTTCACCCATGCGGTCGAACTGATCCGCTTCGCCTTCTACCAGCAGCTGAATCCGCAGGCGCTGGTTATCGTGCTCGGCTGCGGCATCCTCTTCATGGCAGGTGCCATCCTTGCGTATAATCCGGCGATCGGCCTTTCGCTGCGCCGCGCCGGCTAGTCCCTCGCGTAATGCGCCGACCTGGTGCTAGGCTAACCTTATGCGAGAACGCGGCCGGGCAAATCTGGAGGAAGCGCGGAGCGTTCTGCGCGACCGCTTCGGCCACGAAAATTTTCGGCCGGGACAGGCGGAGATCATCGGCGCCGTTCTCGACGGCGACGACATTCTCGCGGTCCTTCCCCCCGGTTCCGGTAAATCGCTGCTCTATCAATTGCCGGCGCTGCTTCTGCCATCGCTCACGCTCGTCGTGTCACCGCTCGTCTCGCTCATGCGCGATCAGGTACAGGGGCTTGTCGCGCTCGGCATTCCCACCGCCACCCTGCATTCGGCAGCCGAACCGCATGAGACGGCCGAAGTGCTCGCGCGGCTTGGCAGCGGCAGTCTAAAGCTGCTTTACGTCGCGCCGGAGCGGCTCGATCAGCCGGCAATGATCGCGGCCTTGCGCGCCGCGCATCCGCAGATGATGGCCGTCGATGAAGCGCACTGCATCGCCCATTGGGGACACGAGTTTCGTCCCGAATATCGCGGTTTGCGCAAAGCGGCCGACGCTATCGGCGTCCGCCAGATCGTCGCAGTCACCGCGACCGCGGCGCCGCCGACGCGCACCGAGATTATCGCCAATCTTTTCGCCTCGCCGCCGCGCGTTTTTTCCGGCTCGTTCGAGCGGCCCAACCTCTCGCACCGCGTCGAGCGGCGCGGTGCGGGGTTGCGGCAGATTCAGCAATTCCTCGCAGAGCATGCGGGCCAATCAGGCATCGTCTATTGCGCGACGCGCGAGAAGACCGATCAGCTTGCCCGGCAATTGCGCGCCGCCGGGTTCAGCGCACTCGCTTACCACGCCGCTCACGACGGCGGCACGCGCCACGCGCACCAAGACGAGTTCATTTCCGATAAAGGCGTTGTCATGGTGGCGACGATCGCCTTCGGCATGGGCATCGACAAAGCCGACGTGCGCTTCATCTGCCATGCCGATCTTCCGTCGTCACTTGAGACATACTATCAGGAGACCGGCCGTGCCGGCCGCGACGGTTTGCCGGCAGACACGCTTCTCCTCTATGCGCCGCAAGATTTTGACGCGCGCCGGCTGCAGCTCGCGAGCATCGCCGATCCCGACCGCCAGCATGAGGCGGCAACGAAGCTGGCGCTTTTGGAAGAATTCTGCCGCGCGCCGACATGCCGACAGCAGATGCTTTTGCACGCACTCGGCGACCAGGGACGCCCGTGTGGCCGATGCGACAATTGCCGCAAGGGATTTTTGCGATTGCGACGCGCGGCGCGACTGCCGTCGGCAGGCGCCTCTTATCTTGCAGACCGCGCGGCGCGGATTATCAACTCCATCATTGATGCGCGCGCGCCGGCGCAGGATGAGTCCTCGACGGCCGACACTCCCCCGCCGGTTGTTGCGCACCTTCCCCCGGAGCGCTTGCCGGCACTGACAATCGCGCAGCAGCGAGCGCTCTTGCGGATGAAATCCGTGCGCCTGTCGATTGCGCAGAAGCGGCGATGCTCGCCGGCGAGCCTCGTTCCGGACACGGCGCTGCATGAAATCGCGCTTGCGAACTCCGCTTCGATCGATGCGATTCGCGCTGCCTTCACGCAGCATCAAATCGGCGATGATTCTCTCGTGCGGGCGTTTGCCGAACTCCTTCAAACCGAACTACAGAACATCTGAGCCGGAGTTTTCCCTTGGGGCCGCTACACGGCGTGACGATCATCGAAATGGCGGGTATCGGTCCCGGGCCGTTCTGCGCCATGCTGCTTGCGGACATGGGCGCCGAAATGATCCGCATCGATCGCATCGGCGGCAGCGATCTCGGCGTGTCCTCGACAAAGAGCACCGATTTCGTCGGCCGCAATCGCCGCTCGATCGCGCTCGATCTGAAGCGCCCGGAAGCGATCGAGATCGTTTTAAAACTTGTCGAGCGCGCGGACGCGCTGATCGAAGGCTTTCGCCCCAAGGTGATGGAGCGGCTTGGCCTCGGGCCCGACATTTGTCTCGCCCGCAATCCGCGTCTCGTCTACGGCCGTATGACCGGCTTCGGCCAGGAGGGGCCGCTCGCACAAGCCGCCGGCCACGACATCAACTACATCGCGCTGACCGGCGCGCTCGCGAGCATCGGCGAGCACGGACGCAAGCCGGTGCCGCCGCTCAACCTCATCGGCGACTATGGCGGCGGCTCGCTTTATCTCGCTATCGGCATTCTTGCCGGCGTTATAAATGCGCGGACCCGCGGCCGTGGCGACGTTGTCGATGCGGCGATGGTCGACGGCGCCGCGTCATTGATGACGATTTTCTACAGCCTGAAGGCGGGCGGGCGCTGGCACTGCGCACGCGGCGACAACATGCTCGACGGCGGCGCCCCATGGTACGATACGTACGAAACGCGCGACGGACTTTATCTCGCCATCGGCGCGATTGAGGCGAAGTTCTTTCGGGAACTGGCGCAGCGTATCGGTCTCAGTGCAGAAGACATGAAACGCCAGCACGATCGCGAATACTGGCCCGCGCTGCGCGCCAAGATGACGGCGATCTTCAAGACGCGTGCGCGCGCCGAGTGGTGCGCGCTGCTGGAAGGGACGGACTCCTGCGTGACGCCTGTGCTGACGATGGACGAAGCGCCGGATCATCTCCACATGGCTGCACGAAACGCGTTCGATCGCTCGGGCGGCGCTCCGCGCCCGAATGCTGCGCCGCGTTTCCGCGAAGCCGGCAGCGCTGAGCTCGATGGCACACACGAACCCAGCAGCGATGCGGATGCGATTTTGCGCAAATGCGGCTTGCAAACTGAGCAAATCGGCGCACTGCGTGAGGCTCGGATCGTCGGCTGAAATTATCATTTGTTAATCAGTCTGCGCGCGAATGCAGCTTGAATTATCATAAGTTAAAGCGCGCCTCTTCTAGCTCGAACTGGACCGGAACCTTTGTAGATGCTGCCCGTTTCGGGATCGGCAGCACCTTGGATATCTATCGGTATTCAATGGCAAATCTGCTTCGAATAGAAACAATCCGGATGAGGTGGGATGCAGCGCGCTGAATTGGAGGATTCACGGCGGGGCGGCAGCGCTCCGTCTCGGCCAGATTGCCTGCGACGGCGGCTCGGAATTAGCAAAAGTCATAGATCTCGCCTGGCGGCGCCATGAGTGAGACCATTCTCATCACCGGCGGCGCGGGTTTCATCGGCCGCCAGGTGGTCAGGGAGGCGCTGCAACGCGGCAATCGCGTTCGCGTCCTCGATTCTTTTGTCGAACAAGTTCACGGCCGCACACCCGCCAAGCACGATATTTGGAACGACGCCGAGCTTCTCGTCGGCGATGTCCGCGATGCCGGTCTTCTTTCGCGCGCGCTTGCACGGGTCGACAGTGTTATCCATCTCGCCGCCGAGGTCGGTGTCGGCCAAAGCATGTATGAGATCGAGCGCTATGTCGGCGGCAACGATCTTGCCACCGCCGCTTTGTTCCAGGCGCTGATCGATCGTCCGGTGCGCCGCGTCGTGACTGCCTCCTCGATGAGCATTTACGGCGAAGGCCTGTACCGCACCGAAAACGGCGACGTGGTTGAAGACGCGGAACGCGGTATGCGCCGCGCCGGGCAATCCTACGATCCGCTTGATCGCAATGGCCGCCCCCTCTTCGCGGTGCCGACGCCGGAATGGAAGCGCCCGGCGCTCACATCGGTCTATGCGCTGACCAAATATGTGCAGGAGCGGCTGACGCTCACCGTCGCGCCGGCTTACGGAATCGAAGCCGCGGCGCTGCGGCTCTTCAACGTCTATGGCCCGGGCCAGGCGCTCTCCAATCCATATACCGGCGTGCTCGCGATCTTTGCCTCGCGGCTGCTCAACGGCGAACGTCCGATGGTATTCGAGGATGGCCAGCAGCGGCGCGATTTCGTGCATGTGAAGGACGTCGCGCGCGCCTTCCTGATCGCGCTCGAGCATCCGGGTGCCGTGGGCAATGTGTTGAATATCGGCAGCGGCCACTCGCGGACTGTCGAAGACATAGCAATCGGTTTGGCGCAAGCGATGGATCGCGAGCACTTGCTGCCCGAGATCACCGGCAAATTGCGTGCCGGCGATATCAGGCACTGCTTCGCCGCCGTCGGCAAAGCCGAGCAGGAGATCGCCTTTGTCGCGAAAGAGGATTTTTCCGCGGGACTCGCCGAACTCGCGGAATGGGTCGCAGAGCAGGACGCCGACGATCGAGTAGATCAAGCCCACCGCGAACTCGAAGCAAGAGGACTTGTCGCGTGACCGCGGCCGCGCCATCGCTTCTATCCACGCGCCCCGTTCTCGTCACCGGCGGCGCCGGATTCATCGGCGTCAACCTCGCCGACCGGCTGGCACGCGAAGGCTATTCCGTGTTGATTTTCGACTCGCTCGCGCGGCCGGGCGTCGAGGACAATCTCGAATGGCTGAAGAGTAGTCACGCCGACAAAATTTCGTTCGCTTGTTGCGATGTGAGAGATCGGACGGCGGTAAGTGAAGCGGTCCGCGATTGCCGGGCCGTTTTCCATTTTGCGGCGCAAGTTGCCGTGACGACGAGCCTCGTCGAGCCGCGCTTCGATTTCGACGTGAATGTCGGCGGCACGATTTCCTTGTTGGAATCGCTGCGCCTCAATAATCCGCGCGCGCCGCTGATCTTTGCGAGCACCAATAAAGTCTACGGCAATTTGAGCGACGTCGAGCTCGCACGCGAGGATGACCGCTACCTGCCGCAGGACGCACGCCTGCGCCGCCACGGTGTCGACGAATGTAGGCCGCTCGATTTCCACACACCCTATGGCTGCTCCAAGGGTGCGGCGGACCAATACGTTATCGATTATGGCCGCAGTTTCGGCCTGCTGACCGGGGTCATGCGCATGAGCTGCATCTACGGCCCGCACCAGATGGGCACGGAAGATCAGGGCTGGGTGGCGCATTTCGTCTATCGTGCGCTCGCTAGCGAGCCGATCACCATTTATGGCGACGGCTGTCAGGTGCGCGACGTGCTGCATGTCTTTGACGCGGTTGAGGCCTATCTCACGGCTTGGCGGAATATCGGGCATGTCGCCGGGCGCGCCTTCAATCTCGGCGGCGGCCCTAATAATGCGGTCAGCCTCAAACAGATTCTGCGCTTTATCGAATCGCGGCTCGGCCGGCGGGTCGATATCGAGCTTTCGGATTGGCGCGCCGGCGATCAGCGCTACTACGTCAGCGATACGCGCGCGGTCAGGAATGGGCTGAAACTTCCCGTGCCAAAACATTGGGAGGACGGCGTTACCGACCTGATCGCCTGGATATCCGAACGGAAAACAAATGTGCGCAGAGGCGTGCGACCCGCAGTATCGTCGAAAGCGGCGAGCGTAACGCCCAGAGGTGCGCGGCAGGTCACAACCCATGCCTGACATCCGTCTCCTGATAACGGCAGATGCCGCCGGCGGCGTCTGGACCTATGCTCTGGAAATGGCGCGCGCGCTGAGTGCGTACGATGTTGCAACGACGCTCGCCGTACTGGGAAATGCGCCGAGCGAATCGGAGCTCAGTCAGGCGCGATCAATTTCCGGGCTGGATATCGAACTCACGAACCTGCCGCTCGACTGGACGGCGGCGAATGCGTCCGAAGTGGCGGATGCCGGCGACAAAATCGCGGATTTGGCTCGGCGGCTTAATGTCGATCTTGTGCAGCTGAACGCACCCGCGCTTGCCGCAAGTGCGGCATTTCCGGCGCCGACCATCGGTGTCTTTCATTCTTGCGTCGCGACCTGGTGGGAGCCGGTTCACGGCAACGTCGCTCTACCGCCCGACCTCGCCTGGCGGGCCAAGCTTACCCGAGCCGGATTGAGCCGTGTCGATGTCGCGGTCGCGCCGTCGCAGGCGCTAGCGCGGCAAGCACAGCGGATTTACGCGCTGCCGCACATGCCGATCGTCATTCACAACGGACGCTCGAAGCCCGGGCTGGCGCGCCATGGCGCGCGCGACATTCCCGTCCTGACCGCCGGCCGATTGTGGGACGAAGGCAAGAATGTCGCGGCACTTGATCGCGCCGCCGAGCACCTTCCTTTCAAGATTTGCGCGGCCGGTCCGCTTACAGGACCGAACGGCGCGAGCGTTGAGTTCGATCGGCTCGATTGGCTCGGCATCCTCGATGCCGCTGGGCTGCAAGATATGATGGCGCGGACCGCGGTGTTCGTCTCACCTGCGCTTTACGAGCCGTTCGGGCTCGCGGTGCTCGAAGCGGCGCAGGCAGGTTGCGCTCTCGTTCTTTCCGACATCCCGACGTTCCGCGAATTGTGGGACGGCGCGGCTTTGTTTGTCGCCCCCGGTGATCTGCGCGCGCTTGCTGATGGCCTGACACGCCTGATCGAAGACGCCGCACTGCGGGCGCGGTTTGCCGATGCCGCGGAGTGGCGCGCCGGGCAATATACGATGGAGAAATCAGCGGAAAAACTCGTCGCGCTCATGCGTTCGCTTCTCGCCGAACCGCAGCAGCGCGCGTCATGAAATTCGTCTATTTCACGCACTCGCTCGCCTCGTGCTGGAACCACGGCAATGCGCATTTCTTGCGCGGCGTGATCCGCGAGTTGATCGCTGCCGGACATGACGTCGCGGTTTACGAGCCGGAAAGCAGCTGGAGCCTCAGCAATCTTTTGGCCGATGCCGGTGAGCAAGCGCTCGCCGCATACAAAGCGGCCTATCCCGAGCTGACCTCGCAAACCTATTCACGCGACATCGAGCTCGCGAGTGTAACGGCCGCCGCGGACGTGATCATCGTGCACGAATGGAACGACGAGTGGCTCGTCACCGCGCTCGGGTCGCTGCGCAAAGCGCGTGGCCGGTTTCAGCTCCTCTTCCATGACACGCACCACCGTGCCGTCAGCGACCCCGCAACGATGCGCTCATACGATCTCAGCGGCTATGACGGCGTCCTCGCCTTCGGCGAGGTGCTCGCTGACGTCTACCGCAAATGGGGCTGGGGCAATCGCGTCTTCACCTGGCACGAAGCGGCCGACATCAGGCATTTCCATCCCGTGGCGCGCGAAGGCGTGCGCGAGGGACTTGTCTGGATCGGCAATTGGGGCGACGACGAGCGCTCGGCCGAATTGCAGCAGTTTTTATTCGAGCCCGCGCGCGCCGCCGGCTTGCGGCTCGACATTTATGGCGTGCGCTATCCCGCAGACGCGCTCGACCTGATCCGTGCTGCCGGCGCGCATTATTGCGGTTTTTTGCCGAATGCGCGCGTCCCCGAACTATTCGCGCGGCACATCGCAACGGTGCACGTCCCGCGGCGGTTTTACTTCACCGCGCTGCCGGGCATTCCAACCATTCGCGTCTTCGAGGCGCTCGCCTGCGGCATCCCTTTGATCTGCTCGCCTTGGGAGGATCGCGAAAATCTGTTCCGACCGGGCCGCGATTATCTCGTTGCGCACGACCGCGCAGAAATGACGCGGCATTTGCGCGCGCTGGCGCGCGATCCGGAGCTGCGTCAAGAGCTTGCCGCCAACGGCCTGGCGACCATCCGTGCGCGCCACACCTGCGCACATCGCATGCAAGAACTCCTGGCGATCGTCGCCCGTCTCAAAGGTGCACGTGAGCTGGAGGCGGTCGCATGAAAATCGCCTTTTACGGCTCGAGCCTCGTCTCATCATACTGGAACGGCGCCGCAACCTATTACCGCGGCATCATCCGCGATCTCGCGCGACGCGGCTACGACATCACCTTTTATGAACCCGATGCTTACGAGCGACAGTCGCATCGCGACATCGAGCCGCCGGAATGGTGCCGCGTTATCGTCTACCCGGCAACCATCGACGCCATGAAGGACGTGGTTGCACGTGCCGCGGACGCCGACACCGTCGTCAAGGCGAGTGGCGTCGGCGTGTTCGATCACGAATTGCTCGAAGGCGTAATAGATGCGGCGCGCCCCGATGCGATGCGCATCTTCTGGGATGTCGACGCGGCGGCCACAGTGTCCGAGCTGCGTGAGCATCCGGATCATCCCCTACATGCAGTGCTGCCCGATCTCGACGCGGTACTGACCTATGGCGGCGGGCCCCCTATCGTCGCCGCCTACGAATCGTTGGGCGCGCGCGCGTGCAGACCGATCTACAACGCCCTCGATCCCGACACGCATTGTCCCGTGCTGCCGAGCGACAAATTCAAATGCGATCTCGCGTTCCTCGCCAATCGCCTGCCCGATCGCGAGCGCCGCGTCGAGGAGTTCTTCCTAAGTGCCGCGGAGCAACTGCCCGGTCGCTCGTTCCTGCTCGGCGGTGCCGGCTGGGAAGACAAGGCGAAGCCGGCAAACGTGCGCTATATCGGGCATGTCTCGACGCGCGATCACAACGCATTCAACGCAACGCCTCTCGCGGTCTTGAACGTCGCGCGCGACAGCATGGCGAGCCTCGGCTACTCGCCGGCAACGCGCGTATTCGAGGCGGCCGGCGCCGCGGCGTGTATCGTCACCGATGCCTGGGAAGGTGTGGAATTGTTTCTGCAGCCGGGTCGAGAGATTCTCGTGGCGCGCGACGGCAAGGATGTCGCGGCCTTAGTCGGCGAGCTGACGCCGGGTCGCGCGGCGGAGATCGGCAAACGCGCCCTCGCGCGCATCTTACGTCAGCACACGTATGCGCACCGCGGCGCGGAGGTGGATGCGTTCTTCCGCACGTTGCGCGGCGCCAACCGCGCGCGGGAGAGCGGGCGGTTCAAACGAGCGGCGGCGGAGGGCGTGTTTTGAGACTGGTTGTCTTTGGTCTCACTCTATCTTCCTCGTGGGGCAACGGCCACGCGACGACCTATCGTGCGCTCTTGAAGGCGTTTGCGGCGCGCGGCCATGACGTGACGTTTTTTGAACGCGATGAATCCTGGTATGCCGATAATCGCGATCTCGGCGAGCCCGATTTCTGCCGGCTGATTCTATACAAGGGTCTGAACGACCTCGCCCGCTTCGGAAAGCGCATAGATCAGGCCGACGCGATCGTCGTCGGCTCCTTTGTGCGCGATGGCATCCCACTCGCCAAAAAGCTCTGCGCCCGCCGCGACGGTGTGACCGCCTTCTACGACATCGATACGCCTGTGACGATGGCGAAGCTCACACGCGGTGAATGCGACTACATCTCCGCGGACGTGATGCCGCAGTTCGATGTTTATTTCTCGTTCACCGGCGGGCCGTTTCTGAAATGGATCGAAAACCGCTACCGCGTCAAGCGGGCGGTGCCGCTCTATTGCTCGGTTGATGAAATGCTGTATCGGCCGATTTCCGCCAAACCAAAATGGGACTTGAGCTATATCGGCACTTACAGTCCCGACCGCCAGCCCACATTGGCCCGGCTGCTGATCGACACGGCGCGCAAACGGCCGGGTATGAAATTCGCCGTTGCTGGCCCGCAATATCCCGATGGCATCGCCTGGCCGGACAATGTCGAGAGAATCGAGCACGTCGTGCCCGACGATCACCCGGCTTTCTACGCCGCCTCGCGCTTCACCCTCAACGTGACGCGCTGCGACATGATCGAGGCGGGCTATAGTCCGAGCGTGCGTCTGTTCGAGGCCGGCGCCTGCGGCTGCCCGGTTCTCTCCGACGCTTGGAACGGGCTCGAGACATTGTTCCGGCTCGGCCGCGAGATCGTCATCTGCGCCGATACCGCCGATGCGCTTGCGGCACTCGACATGCCAGAGGCGACGCGGTGCGGCGTCGCCAAGGCGGCGCGCGCACGCGTTCTTGCCGAGCATACGGGCGAGCATCGCGCGCGCGAGCTCGAGGCCTATTTTATTTCCGCCGGGACGCGGAGTTCCAACAGGCGGATAGAAGCGGAACTCAGGGAGAGCGTGGCGTGAGCAAGCGCAAGCTCAGGGTTGGCATTGTCGGCGTCGGCAATTGCGCGTCTTCCTTCGTGCAGGGGCTGAGCCACTACGCCGAGGCGCGCAGCAATGTGCCGGTTCCGGGCCTGATGAATGTGGAGCTCGGTGGCTATCACATCGGGGATATCGAGCTGAGTTCCGCCTTCGACATCAACAGGACGAAAGTCGGCAAAGATGTTGCCGAAGCAATTTTCGCCCTGCCGAACAATACGCATCGGTTCGCCGCACCGAGGCCGACTGGAATAAAGGTCGGCCGCGGCCCGACTCTCGACGGACTTGGCACGTATTTGCGCGGGAGGGTCGAGGAATCCGACGCCGAGCCGATCAACGTACAGCGCGCCCTGCAGGAGAGCGAGACCGAGATTGTCGTCTCCTATCTTCCGGTCGGCTCGCAAAGGGCGACGGAATTTTATGCGGAGCAGGCGCTCGAAGCGGGATGCGCCTTCGTCAACTGCATCCCGGTATTTATTGCGTCGGAACCCAAATGGCGTACCCGTTTCGCCGAACGTCGGCTGCCGATCATCGGCGACGACATCAAGAGCCAGGTCGGTGCAACGATCGTTCATCGCGTGCTGGCGAATCTTTTCAAGACACGCGGCGTGCAGATCGATCGGACCTATCAGCTCAATGTCGGCGGCAATGCCGATTTTCTCAACATGCTCGAACGCAGCCGTCTCGAATCAAAGAAGATTTCCAAGACGCAGTCGGTCACCAGCCAGTTTGACATCCCAATCGCGCCGGAAAACATCCATGTCGGCCCCAGCGACTATGTACCGTGGCTCGAAGACCGCAAGCTCGCTTTCATCCGGCTTGAGGGCACGACATTTGGCGGCGTTCCACTTAATATCGAGCTGAAACTCGAAGTCTGGGATTCGCCGAATTCCGCCGGGGTGGTCATCGACGCGGTGCGTTGTGCCAAGATCGCGCTTGACCGCGGCATCGGCGGCGCGCTCACGGGGCCCTCGAGTTACTTCATGAAGTCGCCGCCGATCCAATTCAGCGATGATGAAGCGCGCATCCGGGTCGAGCGCTTCATCGACGGTGTCGGTGAGGACGGGCGGTGAGCACGACGTTCCATTTGGCCCGCCACGGCGAGCACGATCAGGTCGATCGCACGCTCTGCGGGCGAATGCCGGGCGTGACGCTGAACGCTAGGGGCAAAGAGCAGGCACGCGCTGCCGGAAGACGGCTCACGGACTTGCGGCCGTTGCGCATTCTGACGAGCCCGCTCGAACGCGCACGGCAGACCGCCGACATTATCGGTGAGCAGACAGGCTGCCCGATCGAGAATGCTGAGGCACTGCAGGAGATCGATTGCGGCGAATGGACCGGCAAAGCCTTCGACGACCTGCATAGGGACCCGCGTTGGAAGGATTGGAATGAGGCGCGGTCCGTTACGCGCCCGCCCGGCGGCGAGATGATGATCGAAGTGCAGGCACGTGTCGTCAGCTACCTCGAACGATTGCGCCGCCTTTATCAGAGCGGGCGGCTCGTCCTCGTCAGCCATTCCGACGTGATCAAGGCAGCCATTCTCTTCCATCTCGGCATGTCGCTCGATCTCTTCTCCCGCATCGAGCTCGCGCCCGGATCGGTTTCGACGCTGATCGTGGGCGATTGGGGCGCCAAGCTCGTGTCGCTGAACGAGACCTCAACATGAAGATCGTCGTGTTCGGTCTGACGATTTCCTCGTCTTGGGGTAACGGACATGCAACGCTCTGGCGCGGCTTTGCACATGCCTGCGCGACGCGCGGCTATCGCTTCAAGTTCTTCGAGCGCAATACGCCATATTATGCGCTGAACCGTGATCCCTATCCGGAATATGGAGAGACCATTCTGTACGAGGATTGGGAAAGCATCCGCGGTGACGCCGCGCGCGCGTTGGTGGATGCCGATGTAGCGATAGTTTCGTCTTACTGCCCCGACGGCATTGCTGCAAGCGAGCTCGTTTGCGAGACGCCGCGTCCGGTGTCGGTGTTTTACGATCTCGACACTCCGGTAACTTTGGCGAAGCTCGCGCGTGGTGAGAGGACGACCTATATCGGACCGCGCAAGCTCGCAGATTTCGATCTTGTTCTGAGTTTTACCGGGGGACCCGTTCTCGAGGCGCTGCGCGATAAGCTCGATGCGAAGCGTGTGGCACCGCTCTATGGCCATGTCGACCCGGATCAGCATTACCGCACCGCGCCGCGCGATCAGTATGCCAGCGACTTCTCCTACCTCGGCACCTATGCCGCTGATCGGCAGAACGCACTGAATACTTTTTTCGTCGAGGCCGCACGCTTGCGGTCACAAGCCAAGTTCGTCATCGCCGGCGCGCAATACCCGCTCGATTTCCCCTGGACCGACAACATTTATTTCGTCCGCCACCTGCCGCCGTCTGAGCATTCGGCGTTCTTTTCCGCGTCGGCGCTGACGTTGAACATCACGCGCGCCGATATGGCGGCGAACGGCTGGTGTCCCTCCGGGCGCTTGTTCGAAGCGGCTGCGTGTGAGACGCCGATCGTATCGGACTGGTGGGACGGGCTCGATCATTTTCTTGCGCCTGAATCGGAAATACTCGTCGTAGGAACGACCGAAGACGCGCTTGCGGCGCTCGACCTCGACGATGCGACAAAGCGACGGATCGGACGCGCCGCCCGCGACCGCATTCTGGCGGAGCATACGAGCGCAATCCGTCTCGCCGAGTTCGAGCGGCATGTCGGCGCGGCGCGCTCGCCCTCGCCGCCGCGCCTTGTAGATGCGGAGAGCGCGTGATGTGGGGCATTGTTCCCGCCGCTGGGAAGGGAAGCCGCATCCAGCCGCTTGCCTTTTCGAAGGAGCTGCTTCCGGTCGGCAGCCGCCTTGATGGCGGGCTGGAACGACCATGCGCCGTCAGCGAATACCTTCTCGAGCGCATGGTACTCGCCGGCGCCGATAAGATTTGCTTCGTCATCTCGCCCGGAAAATCCGACATCATGGAATATTTTGGCGCGAGCTATGCCGGCGCCGCGATTGCCTATGTCGTGCAGCCGCAAGCCGCGGGCTTGTGCGACGCGTTGTTTCGTGCGGCGCCGCTGGTCACGCCGGAAGAAAAGGTTGTCGTTGGACTACCCGACACGATCTGGTTTCCCGACCATGCCCTGCGCGAATTGCCCGACGATCGCCTAGCACTATTGCTGTTCCCGGTCGACAATCCGGAGGTGTTCGACGCCGTCTCGACCGAGCGCGACGGACGTGTCCAGGCGATCGAAGTAAAAGCCGCGCGGCCGCAATCGCATTGGATTTGGGGCGCGTTCAAGATGCCGGGGCACGTCCTTCACGCGCTGCACGCGCTGTGGAGAGCGCGTGCCGAGAAGGACGAATACTTTGGCACGCTGGTGAATGCATATCTCGCCGGCGGCGGCCGCGCGCAGGGCCTCAAGGCGGGAAGCGATTATGTCGACGTCGGCACGCTCGGGGGCTATCGCGCCGCCATTCAGCTGCTCGACCGGATGGGCGCGGATGCGGCGCCACGCGGGCGCGATTCCCGCTTTGTCGAAAAGCTCCTGGAAAATGCCGGAGCCGCACGGTGAGCACGCAAGTTCTGGATCGCGACCGGACGGGCGAGCGCATCAGAGCCCTCGGGCCGTGGTTCCACAACATGAATCTCAACGGCGTATGGACCGCGCCGGACCACCCGCTCGGCGATTATCCGGCCATCAAATGGCGGCGGTTCGCCCACGCGATTCCGGCCGATCTCTCCGGTAAGAGCGTGCTCGACATCGGTTGTAACGGCGGCTTCTACTCGATCGAGATGAAGCGGCGGGGCGCCCGGCGCGTCGTCGGCATCGATCACGACGCCGATTACCTTGCGCAGGCGCGCTTTGCCGCCGAGGTGCTGGCGCTCGACATCGACTTCCGGCAGTTGTCGGTGTTCGATGTCGCGCTTCTCGGCGAGCGCTTCGATGTCGTTATCTTTATGGGGGTGCTTTATCACCTGCGTCATCCGCTTCTCGCGCTCGATCTGATCCGCGCGCATGTCGCCGGTGACATCTTGATCTTCCAGTCGATGCAGCGCGGCAGCAAAGATATCGCTGAAATCGCCGAGGATTATCCGATCACCGAAAGCGGGATTTTCGATCGGCAGGATTATCCGAAACTGCACTTTATCGAGCATCGCTACGCGCATGATCCGACCAACTGGTTCGTCCCGAATCGTGCCGCCGCCGAAGCCATGCTGCGCAGCGCCGGCTTCGGGATCGAGCAACATCCGGAGGAGGAAGTTTATATCTGCCGCTGCGGCGTGCCGCCGCCGGATGCCGCCGTCTACCCGCCGCGGGGAGGCGCGCGATGATCGAAGCGGCGATGATCTGGAACGAGCCCAACAACAAATCGCATTGGGATCCGGAGATCGATCCCGGTTGGGAAAAGTTTGCCGAGATGACGCGGCTTGCCGCTCGGGCCATACATGAAGCCAATCCCGAAATCTCCAAGGTGCTCGGCGGCATGTCACCGATCGATCCTTTGTTCGTGCAGAACCTTGCCGCCAAGGGCGCGCTCGACGACATTGATGTCGTCGCGGTGCATGGATTTCCGCTCGATTGGAATCTGTGGCCGTTGAAGGATTGGCCAAAAAAAATCGGTGAAATTCGCGCCGTCACCGACAAGCCGATCTGGGTGTCGGAGGTCGGCGTCTCGAGCTTCGGTGCAGAAGAAGTGCAGGATTGGGGTCTGGCGCGGACCGCCGAACTGCTTATCGACTGCGTGCCGCGCATCCACTGGTACTCGCTTTGCGATCTGCCGCAGGCTTGGGGCGCGACCACGCGGCACAAAGAAGCGGAAGGCTCCTCCTATTACCGGCATTTCCATATGGGCCTTTTGCGTGAGGATGGCTCGCAGAAGCCCGCTTTCGATACGTTCCGGCGCTTCACGCCGCAGCTCGGTCTGTGTCAGTGGTTCCATTTCGAGGACCCGCGCCTCGATTCCTCCGTCGCGCGGATGAAGGAGCTCGGCGTCACGTATCTGCGCACCGGCCTCTCCTGGGCCGACTCTTTCCGCCCCAGCGCGCTCGATTGGTTCGATCGCCAGATGGAAGCGCTTGCCAGTTTCGAGGTCACCGTCACCTTCTGCTTCACGCCGGAGCATCGTGGGATTGCGCCGCATCACACGAGCGCACCGCTCGTGCCGGAAGAATTCGCCGAATTCTGCGCGGCGATGATCTCGCGCTATGCGCGCCGGAGCCTGTCAGCGGCGGCGGAGTAGCCGCATGGCACTTGCTGTTCTGCAGGTCGCCTTTCCCTTCGCGCCGGTCGGGGCCGATGCCGTCGGCGGCGCCGAGCAGATTCTTTCGGCCTGCGACGCGGCCGTAGTGCGGGCGGGATACCGCTCGATTGTCGTTGCGTGCGAAGGCTCACGCACCTGCGGCGAGCTGGTCGCGGTGCCGCGCGTCTCGCGCGCCGACGATCCCCACGTTCGGGCGGCTGCGCATGACGCACACAGGGAAGCGATCGAGAATGCGATCGCCAAGTTTGGCGTCGATATCGTCCATTGTCATGGGATCGATTTCGACGCGTATCTTCCGGCGGAACGGGTGAACGTGCTCGTCACCCTGCACCTTGATCCTCAGGCCTATTCGGTGCGCGCTCTAAACACCGGACGTGCCGGCACATTCTTCAATTGCGTTTCGCGCAGCCAGCATGCGCGCTGCGCCAAGGTGCGGAATCTGCTGCCACCGATCGCAAACGGCGTCGATGTCGATGAATTGCAGCCCGACCCGCAGACACGACGTGCTCATGCGCTTGTTCTCGCCCGCATCTGCCCGGAGAAGGGCATTCACCTCGCGATTGAATCGGCAAAGAAAGCGGAAGTCGATCTCATCATCGCCGGAGAGATTTTTCCCTATTCCGATCACCAGCGTTATTTCGCCGAGCACGTGCAGCCGCTTGTCGACGCTCGCCGCGTCTTCGTCGGGCCAGTGGGGTTTGCGGAAAAGCGGAAGCTGTTGCAATCGGCGCGCTGCCTGCTGGTTCCCTCGCTCATCGAGGAGACCAGTTCTCTTGTCGCAATGGAGGCGCTCGCCTGCGGAACACCGGTCGTTGCTTTCAGACGAGGTGCGCTACCCGAGATCGTCGAGGACCGCGTGACCGGGTTTCTAGTCGACAATGGGGATCAGATGGCTACTGCGATCGTCAATGTGAATTCGCTGAGCGCGGCCGATTGCGTCGGCACTGCATGCCGGCGGTTCAACGCTGCGTGTATGGCTCGCGAATATATCGACGTTTATGAGAAGCTCACCGAGGCTCAATTAGCCCGGCGACAAATGCGCCGCGCCGCGTCATGAGTGTAGAGGCGCAAACGATCGACACAGCCGAAGCGCTCAATGCGATCAGCGCGGCCTGGCGTGATTTATGGCGACGCGCACGCGCGGCGACCATTTTCCAACACCCTGATTGGCTCATCCCCTGGTGGCGGCATTTCGCGCCGGGAGAGCTCGCCTCCATCGCGCTCTGGCGCGGCGATAATCTCGTCGGCCTCGCGCCTCTCTATCGGGAGGAGGCGACCCGTCGTCTGCTGCCGCTCGGCATATCGCTCAGCGACTATCTCGATGTGCTGATCGCAAAAGAGGATAGCGCCTCCATCCTTCGCGAGATGGAGCGACGGATCGCGCAAATATCCTGCGCCAGCGAAATCTGCTTTCCGGATGTGGCACCGGATGCAATGGTCCTCCGCTTGGCAGTGTCTGCCGAATGTCACGCTGTCGGTCACTTCCGGAAACGACCTTCGCGATTACCTCGGCGCGAGCTTCGATCTCGTTCTCGCC
>Ga0164305_10000323_pt1 | contig 17446 bp, 16 predicted proteins | sample Whisoiple_237_MG_FD_110215 | JGI IMG/M metagenome (GOLD analysis project Ga0164305, IMG submission 110215) | Soil microbial communities amended with pyrogenic organic matter from upstate New York, USA - Whitman soil sample_237_MG | ecosystem: Environmental > Terrestrial > Soil > Agricultural...
CAGAACAGCAGGTCGGAGGCGATCGGGATGCTTTCGTCGAAGCCGTGGGCGGGAATCGCGCTGGCCCTCACCATCACTGCCGAACCGCAGAACGGCGCGCCATCCCGAATGATCAGTCCGGGGCCAACGCCCTCGCGACAGATATCCCGATCCAGCTTCGGCACCCTGGACCCGTCTTCATAGAACACGTCCGTCTTGTGCCCGCACAGGACGCGCCGCGCGTCCTCCTCGAACCATGAGACTTGCGCCGCGATCTTGCCGGGCAGCAGGACGTCATCGCCCCCCAGGAACGCGACGTACTCCCCGGAACAGGCGCGCAGCGCCTTGTTGGCGTTGATCGTGATCCCGGCATTCGCCTCGTTGAACAGCGCGATGATCCTTCCCGGATAGGCGACTTGCAGCTCGCGGATGATCGCGGCGGTGCCATCGGTGGATCCATCATCGGAGACGACGACTTCCAGGTTGGAGTAGCCCTGGGTGACCGCGCTCACCAAGGCCTCGGCGATATACCGTTCCTGATTATAGGCGATGACATGGATCGACACCTTCGGCATGCCACTCACTGTCACGCCCCGCGTTGACCTGCAGTCGAACGGCTTTGGGGCGCACTTGCAGCGAGTTGGCCGCCAGTGTCGCGAGTCCCGATTTTCCTCGCCGGAACACCACCATTGATCGAGAACGGCTCGGTCGACTGCGTGACCACAGCGCCTGCCGCCAGGACAGAACCATGGCCGATCCGCACGCCATCCAGGACGCGTACGCCGGTTCCCACCCACACATCGCGTTCGATCTCGATCCCCTTCACGATCAAGCCCTGGTCGTTCATCGGGATCTCGAGATGCTGGAACACGTGATTGGAGGCATACATGGACACGTGACTGGCGATCATCACGTGATCGCCGATGCGCAGCCCACCACCTCCCGAAAGGAACGAATAGGCATTGACGCTGCAATCGTCGCCAATCTCGATGCGCCCCCCCATGGCACGAAGGATGGCACCCCGATCGATGTGGGTACGCGCCCCGATCGACACCGATCCACCGCTCAACTCGATCACTGCGGATGGATGGACGATCGCAGACCAGTCCACCTGGCATCCCTTGATCTTCAACTTGAGGATTTTCAGGACCCGGCGTACGGAACGCGCAGCGCGCACGATTCGCGTCAAGGCGCCGCGCACTGGTTTCATGAGGCTTGAGTTGGTCACGGCCGCATTATCCGGAATTCGTCCATTGCCGACGACTCGCCACCCATTTCAAGCAGTAAAACAGCCGTCTTCCGAACAACCGAGGGAGCGCCCACCGCCAGGGGACGCTACGCTGGACGATGCTCAAGGCGCGCGCGCCGAGCCACGAAACGTACCAATTCGCCTTGACTTCCTGCATGAGCAGCTCCGCTTCCACCCCCCGCCGGCTGATTCGACGCACCTTATCCTCGCGCAGGTCCTCATCCATTCGCAGAAATAGCCTGCAGCGATTGGCCTGGGCTTGCGCAAAACGCAGGATATTGGCCTCGTCACGATCGATTTCAGGAAACGTAAGGGCGAGTCTGCGCACGCTGTTGGTCAGGGAATTCGAACTTTGGCGATACAAGATCAGGCTCTCTTCAAGGTGAGCAATTGGTTTCCCGAGCAGGTTCAGCAAGACGCTGAGCGCTCCATCCTCCGACAGCACATAGTCTTCTGGCGTCAGCCGCAGATGACCGAACAACCGAGCGTCGTAAGCGGACGTGCAGCCATGCACCACCTGCGTGCTTCTGCAATCCGCGAGGAAATACCTGTCGAAACCGTGTGACCGGAGGACAGCCGCCTGCTCCCCCATCGCCAACGGAATTCCACTCTCGTCGATCAGATCATAGCGGGAACAAAGCCCCCAAGCACCGGTTCTTTTCCAGGCGTCCAGCAGAACCGCGACGCGATTCGCCTTGGAGATGTCGTCGCCGGCGGCCAGCACCAGCAATTCACCGCGCGCCAGCGTCGCCACGCCTGCCGCGTGAAGCAATGAACCGACGTTCTTTTCGGTTTGACGCACGAGGACCCTGTGTGGGCCGTTGTAGGCGCGTGCTGTCTGCTGGATTCGATGGAAGGTATCGTCCTCCGAGCAGTCATCCGACACGATGATCTCGAGGTTGGGATAGTCCTGGGCAAATGCCCCCGCCATCGCAGTTTCGACCCATTGTTCCTGGTTGTAGGTCAGGACCGCGAGCGTGACCAACGGCCATTCGCCATTCGGCACCCGCCTGGGCGTCTTGTCGGCCGCGGTATCGGCGCTGCTCATCGCGAACTAGCCGGGTTGAGGAGCGCGCGAGACGCCCGTGGCGCTTCAGGAAACACGGATGGGGCGCAGCGCCGGATTTGAAGGCAGGAATTCATTCAATCGATCGCTCGGAGGACCTTCGCCGGCACCCCCCCAGCGACCACCATCGGCGGGATATCCGCGGTGACCACCGACGAGTTCGCTATCACCGCACCGACGCCGATGCGAACGCCCTTCAGGATGCGCACGTGCGAGCCAATGAAGACGTTGTCCTCCAATACAACGGGCGCACACCATTCCGGCTTCCAGGTCCGACGTTCGGCAAGGTTCACTCCGTGAAAGTCGCTGTCGAGGATTTCGACGTCTGGGCCGATGAGGCAGTTCGCTCCAATCGTGATGGAACTGTTATCGGCGATGCATCGAAATCCATTGTTGATGATGGTGTTCGGACCGATCTCGATTCGTGCTGCCGGCCTCCTTGCCTCGATGTAGGCATAGGAATCGAGGAACCCGGGCGATGGGAAGAAGCCGACATGGACATTCGCACCAATCAAGATCCGCCCCTCGCCTGCAACCTGCAGGGGCTGCCATCTCCGCGGCCTGCCCTCGACGCGGCTGGTCGACAGCAAGGCATACCACTGGACGCGAATGCGCTGCACGCAATCGATTGCAAACAATGCGAGCCGATACCTCGCTTTCAAGATGAAGTCGCGCATGTCCCTTGCCACTACGGCATCGATGCGGCTACGGGCGAGCGCCAGTGGCGCACTCGCCGATCGCCCTCAGGCTGGCGCATGTTAAATGCTGCCCAACTCGGAAAAATAGCGCGAGTAGTGATCCACGGCGGCTTCTACCGTGAAATCGAGTGACCGGGAAATCCGCGCGCTGTCGCCTGAGGGCGAAGATGCGTCCGATCGCAGTGCGATCAGGATCTTGGAAGCAAGATCGACGGGAGAATCGACAGCGGCCAGCCCACCATATTTCCCGCCCTCCAGTATTTCTTCGGGTCCATAGTTGCAATCGGTCGCGACGACCGGACACCCGCATGCGAGCGCTTCTATCACTACATTCGCGAGTCCCTCCCATCGCGAGGACAGGACGAAGAGATCCGAACGCGCAACGTACCTGAAGGGATTGTCCTCCCATCCCACGAGATCCACGAAATCGTGAAGGCCAAGACTGTCGGCCAACGCCTGCAATTCGCCTTGCAGCGGCCCACCTCCAACGATGATCAGGCGGCAGTCCATGGATTTCCGCACGATCGACAAGGCCTCCAGCAAGACGTCGTAGCCCTTCTGTTCGACCAGGCGGCCCACTGAAATGAGCGTCTTGAAGTCACCGGAGCGATCCGCATCGAGCCAAGGGTGTGAGACCTCACACCGTGCACTGGCCGCAAGTTCAGGAGTAACCACCGGATTGTAGATCGTACGTATCCTGCTCTTCTTCAACTTCAAGAGCTGTTCCAGCTCCAGGGCGAGCCCGGACGAAACCGCGATAAGCCCGTCTGCCCGCGGGAACAACAACCGGCACAACGGGATCAGGAGGAATTTGTCCTTGACGTTGTCCGGATATGCGGCTTTCGCCCGGAGCGAGTTGTGGGCGCCGACGATGACCTTGGGCTTGTGCCTCGAGATCATCTTCGCAGCGATGGAGGCCAGCCCCGTCGCGTAGAGAGACGTCAGGACGATATCGGGGCGACGATCCCGATAATATCGGGCCAGCGTGACGACGGCGCTGCGATACGAATCGCTCTGGAGATCGACGATCTCGACATTCGGCTCCACGTCGCCGATCAGTGGCCCTTGTTTCGACAGCACCAGCAGATGGATGCGCCAGCCGAGCGCTGCAAGTCCATTGGCCAGCTTCACCAATGATTTTTCAGCGCCCCCGATCATCAGGGACGGGATGAGGATCGCGATCAGCGAGTTTCGCATTTCGTCTCAGACCAAGTAAATGCTGGCTGTGGGGTTGGGAGGCTGCGACCATGTCCACACGCCACGACTTTCGTAGAATCGCATTATCCTTCGATAAAACGACGCATCCAGCTCAGCCGTGCATATCCGGTCACTGTACACCGCTCTCTCATACCGTCTCGATTTCTCGCCGATATGCGTCCAGTCCGACTGCAAGGCGATGTCGGACATCAGGAGCGGATGATCGACCCCGCGATACAGCAGGTTCGAGAGGAACACGTGATCGAGGTGCCCATATTCGCCGTGCGGATTGTGGGTGAAGAGGTAATCGAAGGACTGCCGGTCGACCTCTCGCAGGATCTCCTGCTCCAGCTTGACCAGATCGCCGTCCCGTTGGCTCAGGCGATAGAACTCGGAGCCGTAGTCAAGGACGCGGACCTCGATGCCAAGCGACTTGCACAGATCCTGGGTCACGAACTTGCGATGGCTGCACCATTGCCGATCCGCATTGCTCCGATCGGATGAGACGATGATCAGACTCTTGCTGATTCCGGGATCCTGCAGGATCGGCCAGCCGCAGACCAATTCATCGTCGCAATGCGCGAGCACCATCAGTACCCGCTTGCCAGCCAGTCGTCCTTGCGAATCCATCATCGCCCCAGCCATCCGCGGACCAAGTCCCGGACTTTCTGCTTGCGCTTCGCGCTCTTCCAGCGTGGCCAAACATCCTTGTGCCCGACGTGGAGGGCAATTCCTTCGCGCCACATGTGCTTGCTGTCGAGGTCGCGCGGCGAACACACGCACCACTGGGGTGGGAGGACGCAGGGCTGGTAACCCAATTCATAGCTGGCATTCGCCAAGTGCACTGCGCCGCGCCCGGGCGCCTGCCGCATCTTTTCGCAGTACAGCTCAAGGAGCCGTCGAGCCTGCCCGTGACGGGTCGAGAACGCGACCGGAGTGAGGTTGTAGGTCATCCCAAGGCCCATGGTCCTGTCTGCGTCGATGTCGTAGGTGGAATCGACCCCGATGCCGCCATCGATCTTCAGGAGCAACCTCGGGTTGATCGGCAAGGCCAGACCGAAGATGTCCGCAAGCTCGACGATTGCCCGGAATGCGTCGGACACGACCACCATGTCGGAATCCATCGCGATCGCGATATCGGCCTGGGATTCGAGCATGCCCAGCGCCTGGTAGTAATCGTGTGATCGCCACCCGTAGCGGGGGCTGCCCTGATCGAAGGGCGGGGATACCTTCACCGCCCTGATGCCGTCCCCGGCCGGCAGGTCGTGGTCGCTGAACACGGTCACCATGGCATCGGGGAAAATCTTGCGGAACGAATCCAGGGTCGGGTTCAGGCGATCGGACGAACTCAGCTCCGCGCCGCCTGCGTTCCGCCGGGCCGGTCCGAATTCGGACATCACCAATTCTATGGTCGGGTTATCCACGCTCTTCCCTCAGGCACACCGTGTCAGCGCCGACGTCAATGAATCGGTAGCCATTGTCGAGCAGCAGCATTTTCAGCAGGAACCGCCTTTCAGCCGACATCTCCGTCCACCCGTAATGGATGATGACGGGGAATACCGAGGCTTCGAGGGCCGCTTCGATGATCTGGTCGTCACTCCCGTCCGTATCGACATACAGCAGCGAGATCCGATCCGCGGGGAGTGTCGCCATAAACGCCGTGAATGATCGCACCTCGCCGCCCGGGCCGTTCTCCCGCTGGCCTGCTGGCGACGGTGCGGCCTTGGCCAGGACAGGCTCACGATCGACTCCCGGCAATGGATCAAAGAAGCCGGCACCAACCCCTGCCCCAGCGCCATTGGAGGAGCGCAACGGCCCCTTGCCACCCAGCTCGCCGATCCCGACTGCCCTGAAATCCAGCCGGGGTTGATCGGAGAGTTGATCCTCAAGCGCTGACAAGGCAGCGTGGTCCGGCCCGACCAGGCAACCCCGCAAGCCATATTTGCGTATCAACAGATTGAGCGAGCCTGCCAGCATCCCGTCGTTGGCCCCGACTTTCACGAAATAGAACGACTCCCCTGCACGCGACAGCTCGGCCCGCACCGCCAACTCGAGCGCATCGAATGGTGCGATGGGATCGACGAAAGAGCGGGCCCTGACCAGCCTCAGCCCGACACGGGACAGCAGTTTCTGGAGGAGTTGTTTCATCGTCGTGATCATTCGTGGTCGGCTTCAATCGATCTTGATCAGGTTGCCGCCAATGGTGGCCTTGTAGAACGGGGTGTTCGGGGTGATCGAGCTCAGGTACTCGAGGCTGGCGACCAGGTTGGCGTCATTCGGCAACGCCATGAAGTTGACGCAATCAGGCCTCCCTCCGGGAGTCACCTCGTTGATCATGAAGATCCTGTAGTCCAGCTTCCGCAGTATCCCGAAGGTCTCTTCCGTCGGGTCGATCGAAAGGTGCGCCTCGAACGTGAGCACTGGCATGTCCTCGCGCAGGACCTGTTGCGCACCTCGAATGACACTCAATTCCATGCCCTCCACATCCAGGTGGATGAAGCCGAGGGACGATATCGTGCCGGCGGCCCTCAGGCCGTCCAGCGAGTTGCATGCGACCTTGTTCTTCTCGCTTAACGGCGTGAGCGGGGTTTCCGCGAATGGCGTGTGGTCGACGTTGTACAGCGGATACAGCCAGCCAGCGATTTCACCCAACCCGCTGTTGATTGCCTTGATGTTGCGGAGCCCGTTCAAGCCAGCGACCGCTTCTATGAAGCGAAGATTGTTCGCACTCGGATCGATCGCGTAAACCGTGCCGTCAATGAGCTGGGCCCACACCAGGGCGCAATCTCCATTCGCCGCTCCTGCGTCGATGATGTTCTTGCTGGCGTCGATGATCCGCCCCTTGATGGCATGCGCGATCAAGGACCGATGCAGCACCTCTCGCTGATCGAACAGATTGACTGACCTGTCGAAGTCGGCCTGGCGCGGCAACCGAAGCGTTCGATTGTCCTCCTCGGGGAAGTGCAGGATGAAATCGCGCGCGGACAGGAAAGAACGATCCGCCAAGCCGACTTTGCGGAGTGCGCCCCTCTTGAGTCTTTCGAGCAGCATCACGATCCGCGCCTTCTGCGAGTTGAGCAGGCTCACTTCAGTCGGATCGATCAATGGATTCTTCAATGCAGATTCTCCGAACAGCACTACGACCGCCGATGCGCCATGAATCGTGGAATCTTGAACTTGTAGAGCCAGGGCAAGAGTGCAATGAACATCAGCTTGGTTTTCCTGGCCATCGGAACATCCGAAGATGACGTGATGATTGCCCTGATCCGCTGGGGCAAGTTGCCGGAAAAGACCGCATGGTTGAGCAGTGCCGATTGTCGCTGGCCATCGACGATGGTGCGCAACCATTCCGCGTCTTCCGTCCCTACCACGCGCCGCCCGATCGCATTGCTGAGGTCGCGATCGAACTGCTCGAAATTGGCGATCCGACCCGCCCAGTACTTCTTCATCTTCAGCATGCGCTCGCGACCATCCCGATATGCGATCTTGCTCAGGGAATCATCATTCAGGCGATAGAGCACCAGTTCCTCCTGGATGAAGGTCACCGAACCCAGCATGATCGAGCGCAAGGGGATGGTGATGTCCTCATGGATCAGGTGCTTGTCGAGTGCGCCGAAGACCTCGAACACATCCCTGGTCCAGGCATGCGCACATCCCAGCGTGCCTGTGCACAGCGTCCGCACGATCCCGGCATCCCTGTCCCCGAGCGTGTATCGCAGCGTCTCGGCCTTCTTTTCGTAGGAAGCGATCCGTCCATCGGGGCTGATCGTGTGGATCATGGAGAACAACGAACCACTCTCCTTGCCACCCTGCAGCCACTGCTCCACGACCCGCTTCGTGCGGTGCGGGTAGGACACGTCATCGCCTGCCGCCACAACGATCAGCTCGCCATTGACGGTCCCCATCACGGTCGAGATGTGTTCCGCCAGGCCGAGGTTGGTTGCATTCCGTCGTGCCACCACCGTGTGGGGTCCGCTGTAGGCCCTGACCAGGTCCGAGATGAGCTGGAAGGTCGAGTCGCTGGAACAGTCATCGGAGATGATGATCTCGAGGGGCTCATACGTCTGCGCCAGCGCCGCTTCGACTGCCTGGCGAATGTAGGCGGCCTGGTTGTAGGCGAACAGGACAAATGTCACCAGCGGGGGGGCTTGCAGGTCAGTCACGCCAGAGCCCCGTCTTTCTCAACAGGCCGTTGCTGAGCGCAGCAATCCGCGTGATCGGGCCAAAGTCGGACATGTGCGCCAGGCGCCTGAGCGACGCCATGCCGAACCCCAGCGCCATGGTCAGGCCGCCCACCGCGGCAAGTGTGCCGGAGACTCGCTCCATGGCCAGGACGGCGATGGCAGCCACCACGAGGACGGCCACCAGTCGCTTGACGCCAGGTGCCCAGCAAAATCCGGTGCGACGCTTGGCAAGCCAGTACACCAGCGGCAACAACGCGAGATACATCCCGATGAATGCGAATCCGGTGGACTGCAGTCCGATGATCGGGAGTCCAATCCACACCAGCCCCACGAAGACGGCCATGGCAAAAGCCTCCGTCAGCATGTAACCCCGTCCGTCACCCGCTGCCAGGATGATGTAGGCCAAGGGCCAGGCCGCGATCTTCAGCAAGTCCCCAAGTACCTGCCAGCGGAGGATGACCACGGCGTCCGCGAATTCACGCGAATACAGCAGTTCGATCACCCACGGGGCGAGTGCCAGCATGCCGAGCAGCAGCGGGCCCGCCAACAGCAGCGCAACCTCGGTCTGCTCGTTGACCATCCGGTTGACGGCGGCATGGTCATGGATCGCGGCGGTGATGCGGGGATAGTAATCCGTGCTCATCGCGCCGAGCACGACCCCAAGGTACGTCATCGACACCGTCCACGCCGCCTGGAATTGCCCCAGTGCCGGACTTCCCAACTCGCGCTGCACGAGCGTTCGCACCAGCAATTGGGCGACCAGGGTGATGACGCCGGCCGCCATGAACGCGCCACCCAATTTGGCCAGGACCCGCCATTGGTCGAGCAGCATTGGCAGCGGCGTGCGCGCGATCCCGACCTTCGGCAGCCGCGACACGTAGACCATGCCGACGAGGAACGTCGAGAGTGGCGTCGCCAACACGAACACCAGCAAGCCTTTGCTACCCCACAGCCAGAGAGCGGCAATCCCGAGCACGGTTCCCAGGACGCCCGACAGCACGCTGACGCGGGCGAGGTCGCCGATCCGGCGCAGGCCGTTGAGCAATGCCGTCTGCGTGCCTGAGACCATGCCCAGGATCACGCCGAGTGCCAGCCAGCCAACGTCGCTCGCGCGGCCTGGATCATCCAGGACCCGTTCCGCCAAGGGCGCACGCAGCAGCCACAGGACGGTGCCACCGATCCCAGCGAGGATCAGCGTGCCCCAGAACAAGGCCCGGCGCGCCGCGGCGATCGCGGCGACATCCTCGCGACCCGCCGCCTCGGCAATCTGCCGGGTACCGACGTTGCCAAAGCCCCAGGACGACACCGCAGCGGCCGTCGCCATCAGGTTCTGCAGCAACCCGATCAAGCCCACGCCCGCCGGCCCAAGCAGGATGGCGGCCACCTTTGTCCTCAACAGCCCGATCAGGATGTTGATGACCGACGCCCCACCAATGATCGAGGTGGAACGCAGGATCTGGCGGTAGGAATTGCTCATCCAGTGGATCGACCGAACGGTCTGGCCGGGACGCCGGGCGCGCCAGTGGCCGACGCTGCGCGCCGCACGATCTGCACGAGCCTCGCCACCATCCGTGCCGAGTAGCCGCGGATGCTTGCAATCACCATGAGCGGAGCGCCGCGATGACGGCGCTGACGTGGTTGGTTGGCAGGTGCGGACCCATCGGCAGGCTCAACACCTCGTCCGCCATCCGCGCAGCGATCGGGAATGCGTCCCACGCGAATCCTGCCGAGGCATAGGCATGCTGCCTATGCGGCGGAATCGGATAATGGATCAGGCTGCCGATGCCGGCGTCGGTCAGCCGCTGTTGCAAGGCATCGCGTCGACCGCTGCGCACCACGAACAAATGCCACGCCGGCATGGCCCATTCCGGCACCTGGGGCAGGACGAGGCCGGTTTCGGCCAGGCCTTCCAGATATCGATTCGCGACCACGGTGCGACGCGCATTCCACGCATCCAGGTGTGCGAGCTTGACCCGCAACACCGCTGCATGAAGAGGATCCAGCCGGCTGTTGTAACCCTGCACCTCATTGACGTACTTCACTCGCGACCCGTAATTGCGCAACACGCGGATGCGTTCCGCCAGCACCGGGTCGTTGGTGGTGATGGCACCACCATCGCCCAGCGCGCCCAGGTTCTTGCCCGGGTAGAAGCTCCACGTCACGACATCGCCATGGGCCCCGATGGGCTTGCCCTTGTAGCGTGCGCCGTGCGCCTGCGCACCGTCTTCCAGTACGCGCAAACCGTGCTTGCGCGCGGTCGCGATGATCGGATCCATGTCCGCCGGCTGGCCGTACAGATGCACCGGCAGGATGACCCGGGTGCGCGAGGTGATGGCCGCTTCGATCATTGCCGGATCGATGTTGCAGGTGCCTTCCAGCGGCTCCACGGGCACCGGCGTCGCCCCGCACTGGCTCACGGCGAGCCAGGTGGCGATGTAGGTATTCGAAGGGACGATGACTTCGTCGCCCGGCCCCACGTCCATCGCCCGCAGCGCCAGGTGCAGCGCATCCAGGCCGTTGGCGAGGCTGACGCAATGCGCCGCTTCGCAGTACATGGCGTATTCGGCCTCGAACGCCTCGACCTCGGGGCCGAGGATGTACCAGCCCGAATCGATGACGCGCGCGATGGCATCGTCGATTTCCTGGCGAAGCTCGACGTGCGGCGCCTTGAGGTCCAGGAACGGGATCACTTGCCTGCCCCCACCAGCGAGACGAATTCGTCGTAGTCGCGGACGTAGTCACCCGCATCGTAATAGTGGGACGCAAACACCAGGAGCACGGCATCGGATGAGTATTTGTACTGCGTTCCCCAGGTCATCGGCGGCATGTAGAAGCCCAGGTCCGGCCGATCCAGCACGAATTGCTCCCGGACACGGCCATCGTCTGCAAGCACGGTGACCGAGCCACGCACGCAGATCAGGAATTGATGGCATTGCCTGTGCGCATGCTCGCCGCGGGTTTCCACGCTGGGAACATCGAAGACCATGAAATAGCGTTTGGCGGCGAAGGGGACGGCCTTCTCGAATTCGCCAACGGTCAGGCTCCCACGAATGTCGGCAAGCTTGGGCAATTGCACCAGCCTCGCACCGTTGACGTGGCATTCCGGCAGGGGAGCCATCCCGTCGACGGCCTCGCCCACCGCGCCGACGCGTTCCCGGTCCGCATCGACGTATCCGACGATGCGCGCTGGATTGCCCACCACGATCGCGTTCGGCGGCACCGACCGCGTCACCACCGCCCCGGCGCCGATCATGGCCTGGCGACCGATGCGAACCCCGGGCAGGATCGTGGCACCGGCACCGATCGACGCGCCGTCATCGATGAACGTCGCGGCCGGGGTTTCGAAATGGTGCTTGCTGCGCGGGAACTTGTCGTTGGCGAATGTCGCATTCGGCCCGATGAATACATCGTTTCCGACCTTCAGGCCGTCCCACAACTGCACGCCGGACTTCACGGTGACCCGGTTGCCCACGGTCACATCGTTTTCGATGAAGCAATGCGAACAGATATTGCAGTCGCTGCCGATCACCGCGCCTGGCAAGACGACCACGTATTGCCAGATTCGCGTGCCATCGCCGATTGTGTGGGCCTGAACGTCCGCAGAGGGATGAATCATCAGTTCGCTCTTGAATGTGTGAGGCTCCCGCGAATCGCCTCGCCAGGGGTAGCCTCCGTTTACGGGGGGTTCGTTAGAGGAGCCGGGCTCGAGAGATCAGGCTTGGCCACACCGTCGTGGTCTGATCAACCCGGGCACTCGGATCCAGGCAAGGCCTACAGCCGTCCATCCAGCGCATCGCGCGGCAGCACGCACTTCACGTCGTAGACCACGCTGCCGTCGACCTTGCCGAATGCCCGGACGCCCTGCCCACCCAGTTCCTGGAACTGGGTATGGGCGACGGCGAGCACGATGGCATCGTACGTTCCCTGCTCGGGATTCTCGATCGGGGTGAGGCCATATTCGTGCTTCGCTTCGGCGGCATCGACCCATGGATCGAATATGTCCACCTGCGCGCTGTAGCCCTCCAGTGCCTGCACGATGTCCACCACGCGGGTGTTGCGCAGGTCGGGGCAGTTTTCCTTGAAGGCCAGCCCCAGCACCAGTACGCGGGCTCGCACGGGGTTGATGCCCTTGCGCACCATCAGCTTGATCACCTGGTCGGCCACGTACGCGCCCATGCCGTCATTGGTGCGCCGGCCGGCCAGGATGACGTCCGGGTGGTGGCCGACTTCCTGCGCCTTGTGGGTGAGGTAATACGGATCCACGCTGATGCAATGGCCGCCGACCAGGCCCGGGCGGAACGGCAGGAAATTCCACTTGGTGCCGGCCGCTTCCAGCACGTCCAGGGTATCGATGCCAAGCTTGTTGAAGAGGATCGCCAGGTCGTTGACCAAGGCAATGTTGAGGTCGCGCTGGGTATTCTCGATCACCTTCGCGGCCTCGGCCACCTTGATGCTTGGCGCCTTGTGGGTGCCGGCGGTGATGATGCTGGCATATAGGGCATCGACGAAATCGGCCCCGGCCGGAGTGGAGCCCGAGGTCACTTTGAGGATGCTGGTGACGCGGTGCTGCTTGTCGCCCGGATTGATGCGTTCTGGGCTGTAGCCGATCGAGAAGGTGTCGCGGCGATTCGCGGCTTGGGTCTTGCTGCCATCGGGATCCAGGAGCAAATCGAAGGCTTCCGGCTCCAGGCTGCTGGCCTCCCCGATGACGGCGAGGTCTTCTTCCCATTCGGCCTGGCGCAACGCTTCTTCGCCAGGCGGCAACGCCGACAGCAGTCCGTCATAGCGCAAGCCCGAGATGCGCTCCAGGATCGGCACGCAGATCTCCTCGGTGCAGCCGGGGTAGACGGTGGATTCATAGATCACGGTGTCGCCGGGCCTGAGCACGCTAGCGATGGCCTCTGAAGCCTTGATCAGGGGCGTCAGGTCAGGGCGCTTGGCGGCATCGATCGGCGTGGGCACGGTGACGATGTACACGTTACTGCCAGCGATGTCGGCCAATTGATCGCTGTAGGTCAGCCTGACGGCCTTCGCCAGCAACTCGGGTTCGACTTCGAGGGTACTGTCCTTGCCCTGGCGGAGGTCGGCGATGCGCGCAGCATGGATGTCATAGCCGATGGTGGGATAGCGCTTGCCGAACTCGACTGCCAATGGCAAGCCGACGTAGCCAAGACCGACGATGGCGATGCGTGCGGCGTCCAGGCGTTGTTGCAAATCCATGTAGAGGTGCTCCGGTACTTCTGCGCGGAACCTCCAATTATGCCTGCTGCAACGCCACATCCCTTTCATCACGGCTGCGAATCATCCGCCGGCCATCGACAAGGCTAGCGGCTAAGACGCCTGCAAGCAGGCCAGCGGTGGACATGAGCGCGGTAGTGCGCATCGGGAAATCCACCAGGGAATGGACCAACAGGATCAACAGGCTTGCCCAAGCCGGCGCTGCGATGGCACGCAGCCGGCGCGACTGGCTCCGGTTCAGGACTTCCCAGCCGGCCCACGTGAAAAAACCCAAGACCAGTCCCAACACCAACAAGGCGGGCACCCCACCTTCCAGCCACCACTGCACATATTCGTTGTGCGCGTGGTTGATTCGTTCGCTACGGGCGTGGCGCGGATCCTGCGACTGGGCGAACACGGGTACGAAGCTGCCTACCCCGGCACCGAGCGGCGCGTACTGCCCGCCAACCGCCACGGTCTGGTTGGCGATGTCACGCCGGTCCACGTCAACCTGCTTCCATGCCAACGCGGACGCGAGCGTGATTGCGATCACCAGCCCAAGTGCGCCCAGACGCAAGATCCCACTGCGTCCGCGACTGCGTTGCCCCCCAAAGGCACCCAACAAGACGAGCACTGCCACCAGCCCCGCCATCACCAGCAATACCGCGGCGCTGCCATTGGCCAAAGGCACCATGGCGAGGCACGCGGCGGCCAAGAATGCGTATAGCCAGTAGCGTTGGGGACCGTCGTCGTCCATCGCGATACGCCTGTCCTCGATGAACAGCGCGGACGCGATCACCGCGCCAATGGCCAAGGCGCTTCCCTGATGGTTCGGATTGACGAACAAGCCGCCGAAATTCCGTCCCCACGACGTGTACAGCAGCAGCGGACTGCCATCGGGCAGCGAAAGTTGGAAGAAGGCGAAGGCAGCGCTGTCCAGCGACAGGGCAAGCACGAGCTGCAGAAGACGGCGCCGCAAAGGCCCAGCCAAGGTCAACGCGCCGAGGAAGAGCGCGAGTGCCGGGACCAGCGACCATAGCGCTTGCTCAGTGGCGTATGGCCACAGCGACGCGTGGACACCGGCGGCGACGACACCCGCCGCTTCGAGGTCTGAGACGACTAGCGCACGCCCGCTCTCGCCCATCCCGAATACCTGGGGCAGCGGCAAGAGCTGCCAGAGCGGCAGCGATACGATCGCGGCGGCGCACGCCAATGCGAGTGCCAGTGTCCGCGTCATCGGTACGACCGTCAGCCGCCACCCGGACCAGCAGAGCACTGGCAGGGCTAACATCTGGAGAAACTCATCCGCCCTGCTGCTGTCCACAGTGACTCCGCCGAGCGCCCAACACGCCGCCAGCAAAAGGCTGTTCGCGAGCAGGAACCAAGAGGCCCCGCGATAGCCGTGGATGTCCTGTCGCGGGTCGCGGTGCGGCATGCCGTCTCCAGAGGTACGACGAAAAAGAGGCAGGCTCGCGCCTGCCCCTTCATGTTTACCACTCCGTGCTATCGCAAGGGTAGTGGCTCAGCCTGTCAGCGAGCGCCCGCGCTGAGCGGTCCCGGGGGGACGTCATCCATGCTTTCCAGCACCGCGGCTCCGAGCAGCCCCGCACCGACGATGATCAGCGCCGATTTGCCCGAGCTGCCGTTCGAAATCCAAGCAGCCTTGGTGCAGCTGTCGTCGATCACGAAGGTATTGGGACCGGCGTAACGCTCGACGCATTTCCGATCGCCGTTGTCGTAGTAATACACGACAGTGGCCTTAGCGCCCTCGGTCAGCATCATGCTTTCGCCAATCACCAGCTGCTTGCCCACGACCACACTCTGGTAGGCATCGCCCGTACTGGTCATCACGCTGCCAACCTTGTCCTCGAGCACGATGCTATCGGGCTTTGAACCGATGGCGTCCTGCGCGACGGCGGGTAGCGCCAGCATGGCCAACATGCTTGCGGCGAGGATTCTAAATATCTGAGGCATTGATCATCCCTGATCTGGTCGCGGGTAATGCGGCGGACTTTAGCTTCAGGTACGTAGCAGCGGCGTGATGGTTAGCTGAATCGGTCTGATGGCGTTCATAAAAAAAGGACAGGCACAGGCCTGTCCTTCTCTTCATTGCGCTGCTGCAAAATGCAGTGTCAGCGAGCTCCAGCACTGATGGGCGGGCCATCGTCGCCATTTCCGCCTGTCAGCAACGCCGCAGCGACAACCGCACTTCCGACGATCAACGCGGTGCCGCGCGGGTTGGACGTCAGCCACGCGGCTGCCTTGCAACTGTCGTCGATCACATAGGTCTCGGGGCCGGTATATTTTTCGACGCAGGTGCGGAAGCGCTTTCCATCCGCGTAATAGTAGTAGTAGACCACCGTCGCTTCGGCACCATCGTTGAGCATCATGCTCTCGCCTTCCACGAGTAGCTTGCCTTTTTCGGCGCTCTGGTAGTCGCCACCGGTGCTGGTCAGGACGCTGCCCACCTTGGAATCAAGGACGATGCTGTCGGGCTTGGTCTTGTCCTGCGCGAACGCCTGGCCCATAGACGCGGTCGCCAGCAAGGCGACGGTCAACAACAATTGCTTGGACATTACAGCTTCCCCTGAAATCCAGCGTGCCGACTTGCACGCATTCATGTCCGTACTCTATGGGATTCAAGGTGTTGGCGCAACTGTCTGCGGGCCCGACCCCTCCGCTCGCTGGCGTCCCTGGACCACCACCGACATCAGCCAGACATCCCCGCTGACCAGTTGGCCGGCGCTGGTCGCGCCGGCGCTGCCCAAGCGCAGCCACTGTCCCTGGCAATCCGCTACCGGCACCGTGAACTCCAGCTCGGCCTCATGCCAGCTGCGGGAGCCACCAATCGCTGGCGCCGCCTGCGACAACTCCAATGGGTTGCCCTCGCAGGCTACCCGCCACCCCAGTCCGTAGTCACTGCGAAGCGCATCGCTTCGAAGGCGATAGCGCAAGCGATAGTGTCCGGGGGCCAGCAGCAGCCGGTGCTCGAGGAAGGCACCGGCGACCCGCCTTCCCAAGAACCGGGCATGCAGCAAGCGCCCCTTGTCCTGACCCTGCTCAAAGGTAACGATGACACCGGGAGTGTTGGGCAGCCGCCAGTCGAAGCCGGTACCGCTGGGCGTCTGTGCGAAGTCGCCATTGAACAGCAGTGGCAACGACTCGCCACCCGCTACGTAGGGTGCCGCCCAGCGTGCATAGGCCTGCCCCCAACGTCCCTCCGCCAGCAGCGCTTCGATCCAGGCCGTGCTCTCTTCGCGGGTAAAACCGCCTTTTTTCTTCAGTGCGTCAAGCACTTGGTCGGCGGCTTGGCGGTTCTCCGGCTTGGCCTTCTGCAGCGTGGCCAGCATGCCCTCGCGCCAGGCGGGACCGCGCCGCAGGACGTCAGCCAATGCGTCCGCAAAGGCCGGATCCCCCGCCATGGTGGCCAAGACGGGGAAGACTGCAGCTCCGGTACGGGGCGACAGCGTCAGCACCGCGTCGATCTGCGCCAAGGCATCGACGGAATCACCGCGCTCGAGTGCATCCTGAGCCAGCCACGCGCGTGCCGGCAGGTCGCGCGGCGCGCGGCGCGCGGCGATGCGGTAAAGCGTTCGTGCGTCTTCCTTGCGTCCCTCCAAGGCCGCGACCTGCGCCAGCAGGCGATAGCCACGGCCATCTATCGGGGCGGCCCGCAGCAAGCGCCTTGCGCTCGCCGATGCCTCGCGGAAGTCCTTGGCAGCAAGCTGCAGCTGAGCTTGCCGTACAAGTGCCTCGGCATGATCCGGACGCCAGCGCAGCGCGGCGACGGCGTCGCCTCGGGCCAGCGCAGCATCCGCCTGCATCAGGCCCAGCATTCTCCAAGCGCCCAACACGG